>Ga0256404_1007821_pt1 | contig 16585 bp, 15 predicted proteins | sample RumenRJG_01DNA_FD_185990 | JGI IMG/M metagenome (GOLD analysis project Ga0256404, IMG submission 185990) | Bovine rumen microbial communities from Lethbridge, Alberta, Canada - RJG_01 | ecosystem: Host-associated > Mammals > Digestive system > Stomach > Rumen | place: Canada: Alberta | collected...
GTTAAAAAATATCTTTAAAAAGGTATTTTTTTAATTTAAATAACCAAATATCATATTAATCATAAAATATTTTAGGTGATAATATGAATGATAAAACATTAGTTATTGTTGATGCTGGACATGGAGGCATCAGATAGACCCAAAAATAAGAGATATCTGTATGACCTATATAAATACAAGATTAGGATGCTTTTTATACGAAGTTATCCTTTTTTAATGGTATAATATATACAATTAATGAGGTGATAATATATATGGGATTAATACTAAGATATAAAATTAAAGCAATACTATTTGGAGTTGATGAATCTATAATTAATAAATTAGATTTAGGAAATTCTTATAAAATAGAGAAAGATTGTATGATAAATCATAATTTATGGGAAGAATTTGACTATACTGCATTCGGACTAAGAAGAATATATGAAACAGCAAAACTAAACGATAATTTAGATGTAGCTGTTTTAAGCAAAAATGAAGAAATTAAGTATGAAGAAGCATATGTAAAAGATGGTGAAGGATGGTTTGTAGATGATAAAAAAGTTGATGATATAATTTTTGACCATGAAAATGACGAGATGGAATATATTGATAGAAAAATGAGAATAATTAGACTGTATTCAGAAAATAGTTTCAACATTAAAGAATTACTAATTATCACAGAAGTAATAGATTCAAGTACAAATAAAGAAATCTATCATCATAATTCAAAAATACCTTTTCCTGATAAGATTATAGGAAATATTGATAAACTACATTTAATAAATGACGAAGAAGCAAAGTCTATAAATGATTTTGTTTCTAAAATTGATTTAGATTTTAAAGAATCAACATTTTCATCAAAACTACTGTCTTCTGCAATTTTTTTATATGATCAATCATACACATCACCCGTTGCTACCTTGAGATTTATGGTTTGTGTGATAGGATTAGAAAGCCTTTTAGTTGATGGTAATAGCGAATTGTCATACAGATTATCAAGAAATTGTGCTATGCTATTAAGCTCAAATTCCGAAGAATACTTAGATTTATTAACAAAAATGAAGAAAATTTATCAAAAGAGATCTGATTATGTTCATAATGGGATGGTAAAGAGTCTTGAAGAAGATGAAGTAATTGAAACTAGAGGAATTTTGAGAAGTGTAATATTCAAAATAATAGAAAAAAACATATCTAAAGAATCACTAATTAAAGAATTAGATTTAAAAGGATTTACAAATTAAAAAAGTTTAATTACAAGAAAGAACACTTATTATTAAGTGTTTTTATTATGTAGAAAGGAGAATGATATATGAATTTAAATTATGCAATATTTAGAAGTGAACCAATTTATACTATAAATGATTTAGCTCAAATTGGATCACACAATAAAAGAGAAAAGAAAGCTTATAAATCTAACCCAGATATAAAACTAGAATTAACAAAAGATAATATTGAATTAGTACCTTTAACAGAGAAATATGTTAAAGGCTTTTATAACTTAACCAAAGAATACAGAAAAGAACATGAAGAGAGAATGAAAAACGAAAGAGAAGATAGAAAGAAAACATTTAAACAAATGCTAGACAAATCAAACAATGTGATTGCTGATGAACTACTATTTACTGCAACTAATGAGTTCTTCAATAATATGACAAAAGAAGATATAAAAGAGTGGGCTGATACATGTATGGAGTTTGTTTACAACGATTTAGGATACAAGAAAGAACAAGTATTACATGCAACAGTCCATATGGATGAAAAAACTCCTCATATTCATTGCGTAGTAGTTCCACTAGTTAAAAAATATGATAAAAGAACTAACTCTGAAAGATATACTATCTCTAAAAAACAATATATAAGAGATAAGATTCATTTATCCGAATTACAAGATAAATATCACAAAAGATTAACAGATAAAGGATATGATTTAGAAAGAGGAATAAAAGGTGGTAATAGTAAACATATAGAAATTAAAGAATATAAAAAAATAAATAGAGATTTAGAGAAAAAAATAAATATAAGGACTGAAAAACTTAATAAAGAAATAAAAGAATTAGATGAAAAAATGAAAATATCTAAAAGTCTTCCGTTTGACAAGAAACATATTATAGTTGATAAAGAAACATTCGAAAGTATGAATAAGGTTATAGATGAATCTAAAAAGATTAAAGAAATAGAACCTAAAATTAAAACAATATTTGAAGAAATAAATAGCTTTTCAACAAACTATAAAACAATGGAAAAAGAAAATCAAAAATACAAGAGAGAAATAACTAAATTAGAAAAAGATAATACTAAACTAGAAAAAGAAAATAATTCCCTAATATATCAAATAAGTAAATTATTTGAATTATTAAAGAAGTTTTTAAGAAAACTATTATTAAGAGGTAATGAGTATACAAAAGAAGAAACATCAAATATAGTTAAAGAATGTTATAATAATGAAGATTTTGAAATGATAGATGTAGTTCATATTTCAAGAGGTACAACAAAACAAGAAGAATTATTTGATTATGTAAATGCACCAGATTATTATAAGGAAAGTATAACTCATTATGAAAAAGATGATCCTGATTTAAGCAGATAAAAAACTATCTTTAAGACAAGATAGTAACACACTATGCTATTGACAGAGCCAATAACAATGTGTGCCAAGGATTACACCCTTTGGAAACCCAATAAGCACCAATACTACAAACTAATGTAAGTAGTAAAGGTGCCTTTTTTATTTCAACATTTAGTTTCATAAAAAAGAAAAATACTATCGTCACTTTCATCACTTAATTGACAAAACGTGCCACGTATTTTAAGTCTAAATCAAGTAATAAGATTACTAGACTTAGAACGAAATTAGTAATCCTAAAAGATATAAAACTCTAGTAACGCTGTGGATACAATTAGTGAAATTTATATTATAATTGTTATGTAGAGGTGAAAATATGGATCAAGAAAAAATTGGTAAATTTATACTAAAACTTCGTAAAGAAAAAAATATGACTCAACAAGAACTTGCTGATAAATTAAATGTAACAGATCGTGCAGTTTCTCATTGGGAAAATGGAAGAAGTATTCCAGATGTATCACTATTTAAACAAATATGTGAAATATTTGATATCTCAGTAAACGAATTAATAAGTGGACAAAAACTAAATAAAGAGAAATTAATTAAAAAGAGTGATGAGAATATTATCAATACGATTAGTGATGGTAATAAACAAAAAAGAAAGTCAAAAAGAACGATTATATTATTAATTATTGCAATAATAATTTTATTAGTCGTTTTATTACTAAGTTTTAGCCGCAAATATCCAAAAATAGATCTATATCATTTTTCAATTCAACCAAATCCAACAACAAAATTAAATAAAAAAACTAATATTGATAATCAAAATATTTATTATTATGGAATAGATTATGCTTTGGTATGTGATAGTAAAGAAAATTGCTATCAGATGAGTGAAGCTCTAAAGCACAATCAAATTAGTTTAAAAGATTTTATAAATTATTTAGAAAAACAAGTTGAATATGAGAATTATAAGAGTATAGTTATGTGGGATGGAGGAACAAAAATATATAAAAAATCAGGAATCGAGATAATTAAATGTAATACATTAGATGGCAATAGAGATATTTATATAGGTAATGATAAAATGGACATAGAACTAAAAGGAAATTATTGTGGTCATAATGGTAATAATCAAAAAAACTTCACAAGAACTTATTATATAATTAGTGCTATTGAAGATAATGATGAAAACTATATTGATGTTACATTAAGACAATTTCAAGGGGATCCTGAAATAGTAAAAATTGATAAAAGTGCTAATATTGTTGTAGGAAAAAATTATGAATTTACATTTTTAACATACACCAAGTTTGATGATACTATAAAAAATATTTTTGAAAATTCTACACTCTTAAAGATAGAAGAAACAAATAAAACTGGACTTTCGCAGGTTAACGAAGAAATCAATATTAATGATAATAGTGAGTGCTGTGACGGATGCTTATGTGGTGATACTTTAGAATTAATAAAAAATGCAGAAACTGCTTGGACATTAACGGAAGTTAATAAAAAAGGAGAGTATATATATAATCATAATTCATTTATTAATTTTAATGGAAACGGTCAAAACAAATTTGCTTTCTTCAAGAATGCTAAAAATAGGAAACAATTGTCTAAAGTTACTGGTACAATAAGTATTACTAGAAATGCTGAAATTGTATTAATACCAGATAATTCTAAAAAAGAAATAACTTGTAAAATTGGTGAAGAAAAAAATTTAATTGCTGTATTAGAATGCGATAATAATTTTGGTACATTTACATTGCAAAAACAAGGAACTCTTGAATTGCCAAGTATAATAAAAAATACAATTATTAATACTAAAAAAATAGTCATTAAAGATAATAAAACTAAAACAATTACTGATGAAAAAAAAATAAATGCTTTTATATCAATCGTCAATAATTCTAAAGTATGGACTGGACCAACAACGCTTCCATCAGTAATGTATGAAATGGAATTATTTGATTCTAACAAGAAAAGCATAGCCAAAGTAGAATATACCCCAGGACATTACTTTACAATTAAAATAAATGATAAAAATTATAATTTAACAAATTTTGATAGAGATTCATTAAATGCCATTATCGAAAAATAATAATTACAAGACTAAGATAAATGTCTGATTGGTTTAACTATCTTACATTGTGTATAATTTAAATACAATAAAAAATAACCATGCGGTTATTTTTCTTTTGAAATACTCTGGTATTTCTTTTCTATTTCAGATAGGAATTTATCAATGGAATCTGCTTTCTTTAACAATTCTTTATCTATATTATTTTGTTTTTTCAAATAGTCATGTATATCTTTAAAATAGTCTTCTATATCCATTGCTAAATGTCTTTTTTGATCTATTACAAATTCTGCATACTTTACTTCTTCTTTCATATCTCTAATTTTCTTATCATACATTTCATAACTAACTATTATTTCTTCTTCTCCGTATTCAATCGTTTCTTTAGAGTATCCTGCTAGTTTTGCACTTTCCTTAAATGGAATATCTAAGTATTGTTCTAAACCTTTTAATACAATTATAGAAGGTTTCATTCTAATACCACTTTCTATATTGTTTATTTCAGTATGACTTATATCAAGAAGATTAGCTAGTTTTCTTGCAGATAGTCCTTTTTCTTTTCTAGCAGACTTGATTAATTCTCCCAATGTTAATTCGGAATTATTCTTTTTTAACATATAACCATCCCTTTAATAACTTAATTATAAGGTATAAAAATAAAAAAGTAAATAAAAAATGGAAACTTAGTTGACAAAAGTGTAATTACAGTTTATTATTGAATTGTGGAAACTAACTTTCCAAAATGTATGAAAGGAGGAAAACGAATGAATGAAAAAGAAATGGCAACTAGATATCACAGACCATAGAGTATGGAATGATAAAAAAATAAAACCAGAAGCAAAGGAAATATTTGCTTATTTATATGCTAATGGTTTTAATAAAATCATAGCTCATTTAAATGTAGGTGATCTACAACAATTAACTAGAATAAAAAATAAAGGATTAAGAAAAATCCTAAAATTATTACAAGATAATAATTATATTAGATTTAAAGAATATCATAATGGAATGTATGAATATAGTATTTACTAAAAAAGATACATTGTAATCATTAGTAAATCAGGTACAGTAAGATGAAAGGCTTATGTTAGTACCTTTTCTATAGGTATATAGAATAAACTTTAAGGAAAGTCCTATTTATTATATTAAGGAGTAAATATCATTTTAGATTGTGAATTTATCATGACTCCAAGAATATTATTTAGTGATAGGAAATTATCTAAAACAGATATACATGTTTTAGGTCTTATCACTTCACTTACCTTAAAAATAGACTATTGCTATGCAAGTAATGAATATTTAGCAAACTATATAAATGTTTCAAAAAGAACAATTAGTGATTCATTGTCTAAATTAAAGAAATTGAAATATATTAAAATAAAATATATCAATAGTAAAAGAAGAATATATCTAAATACTGAAAAGGTACCAACAAAACCAAACAAAAAAGAAAATAATTGCACGAATGGTATAGCAGAATCTTGCTACCATAATATAAATAATAAATATAAAAATAAATATATAAATAAAAAAGAAGATAGTATTCCTTATTGGATGGAACACCCTGAAGTTTGTACTAATGAGGAAACTACTTCTGAAGATATTGAAGAACTTAATAGATTATTAGAAGAATTTAAGTAATGAAAGGAGTAGATATTTATGAAAGGAATAATTATTTTATAATATAAAAAGGATTGGGGGTAGATAGTAAATGGAGGTAGTATATAATGTAAAGTATAAATTTAAAAACAATGAAAATAAAACTAAAGAAGAAATTAAGTATTTATTTAATAAAAAATTGTTAAATATCATTATGAAGCTAGAAAATCAAGAATTAAAATTTTATAATTCGTGATTATGATATATAATATAGTTGTATTTAAGGGTCATGCAATATCTCTAGAGATGGAGGAGTTGCTATGATAGAAAAGGTAGGTGTATATTGTAGATTATCCGATGAAGATAGAGATAAATTAAATAAAACGGATGATAGTGATAGTATAGTTAATCAAAGAAGCATGTGTTTAAAGTTTGCTAATCAAAATAATTGGGATGTAGTAGACATTTATTCTGATGATGATTTTTCAGGAGCAGGAATGTTTAGACCAGATTTTGATAGACTAATTAAAGATTGTGAAAGTGGAAAAATAAATTTAGTTCTTTGCAAATCTCAATCAAGATTTTCAAGAGATATGGGTGTTATAGAATATTACTTGCATAATAAATTCATAGAATGGGGAGTTCGATTTGTAAGTATAGTTGATAATGCTGATACCAATATTGAATCGAATAAAAAATCTAGACAAATAAACGGACTAATTAATGAATGGTATTTAGATGATTTGTCCCAAAATATTAAGAAGTCTTTAAAGAATAAAAGAGAAGATGGCTTATTTATGGGGAGTTTTGCTTCATATGGCTATGAAAGAGATGAAGAAGGACATAAACTAGTTGTTGACCCCGTAGCGGCAGAAGTGGTTAAAAAGATATTTAAAATGTATGCTGATGGTTATGGATATCACAGAATATGTGAATATTTAAACAATAATAATATTCCACCAAGAGCTGTTTATAAAAAACAAAAAGGTAGTAAATTTGTATGCTCAAACTGTGATTTAGAAACAGTTAGATGGAATCCAGATACAATAGCTCAAATGTTAAAGAACGAAGTATATATTGGTAATTTGGTTCAAGGAAAAACGACACATGTAAGTTATAAGAATCATAAAAAGAAAAAAGTCGCAGAAAAAGATTGGTGCAGAATAGAGAATGCACATGAAGCAATTATAGATATGAATACATGGAACAAAGTACAATCTATACTAGGAACACATTATAGAGTTAAAAAGAATGGACAAATAAATTATTTCACAAGAAAAGTATATTGTAGTTGCTGTGGTAAAGCATTTATGAGAAATGAATTTAAAGTTAAAAGTGAAAAGACAGGAAGAAGATCATATATGCAATGCAAAGGAAATAAAAAATTCCATATTTGTGATAATAATAAGTCCATAAGAACAGACAAATTAGAAGAAATACTACTAAATGCAATTAATGATTTACTAAATAACTATTATGATAAGAATAATTTAAAAGAGCTCTATGAAAACGGATATGAACAAGACAATAATATTGAATCAATAAAAGCACTAATAAAAGAAAAAGAAAATCTGACGAAAAAGATTAATGATAACAAAAATTATTATAGAAATCTTTTTGAGGAGAAAGTTAAAGGTGTCCTACATGAAGATATGTTTCAAATGATGTCAAAAGATTATTTTAATGAAATAGAAAATATGATGTCTAGAATTGAAATAATTGATATGCAAATAGAAGAATTAAAAATAAATAAAAAGGAAAAGAAACAAGCAGATGCCATATTAAAGAAATATAAGCACATAAAAACACTTAACAAAGTTATATTAGATGAGTTTATTGATAAAGTATATATTGGAGAAATTGATAAAGATAATAACACCAGAAACATTGAAATAGAATGGAATTTTGAATTTTAAAAAGATAATAAACTTGGACTTTTCTATACACGATAATAAATACAAAAAGGGAGGAAACGGATGAATAAGATTGAAGAATATAATGAAAAATTATTTGAAAATATTAAACATATTGATGAATATGGAAATGAGTTTTGGTATGCAAGAGAATTGATGCCATTATTAGAATATAAAAAATGGGAAAGATTTTCTAATGTAATAGATAATGCCAAAACTGCTTGTGAGAAAAGTGGTTATAATATTGATGAACATTTTCCCGAGGTCGGGAAGTTGTCAAAAAGAAACAATGGTGCAGTAGTTCAGATAAAAGATTATAAGTTATCAAGATACGCTTGTTATTTAATTGCACAAAATGGAGATCCTAGAAAAGAAACTATAGCACTTGCACAAACATATTTTGCTATCCAGACAAGGCGCCAAGAGATTAGTGAAAAAGAATATAATTCATTAACAGAAGATGAAAAAAGATTTTATCAAAGAAATTTAACTAAAAAAGGTAATTATTCTTTAAACCAAACTGCTAAAAATGCAGGTGTTAAGAATTTTGATAGATTTCATAATGCTGGGTATAAAGGATTATATAATGGTGAAACTGCAGATGACATTGCCAAAAGAAAAGGGTTAAGATATCGAGAAGATATTTTAGATAATATGGGTAGTGATGAATTAATTGCTAACTTATTTAGAATTTCCCAAACGGAACAAAAATTAAAAAGAGATAATATACAAGGTGAAAAGCAAGCAAAAGAAACTCATTTTAAAGTTGGAAAAGAAGTAAGAAATACCATAAAGAGAATTGGTGGTACAATGCCAGAAGATTTACCAACACCTAAAAAATCTTTAAAAGAATTAGAAAAAGAAAAAACAAGACAAGAAAAAATAGAAATGAAATAAATTTGGATCTTTCCGATACCTCGACATGGAGGAATTGATAGTGGTGCAGTAGGCAATAATTTGAAAGAAAAAGATTTAACTTTAGAAGCTGCTAAATATATGTTTAATAGATTAGAAGACTTAGGAATAAATGCTGTTATGACAAGAACAGATGATGAATATTTACCTAAAAGAGATAGAATAAATAGAATATTAAGTTTATACAATAATGATCCAAATACCCTAATTATATCTAATCACATAAATGCGGGAGGTGGCGACAGTCATTGTGTAACAAATATTAAGTATAACAATAAAAGCCTAAAAATAATGAGAAAAGAGGAAATGTTATGAATATTAGTTACACTAAGAAAGGTGATTATTTATTACCTAATTTAATACTTAAAGATAAGGAACAATATAATATAGGAAAATATGGATTATTAAGACTACAATATATTAAGAGATATAAACTTGGATTATACTTTGATTTACTTGTTAATGATAATTTAAATGAATATCTACATAGTATAGACACTACTGTTATGGAGAAGGTGCAAAAGATAATTAAAGAACTTGCTGAAAAAGAAAATATAAATGAAAAATTAAAACAAGATAATCAAATACTTTGGGTAAGTAAAATGAATAATATAAAAAATATCGTAGAAGAAATAATTTTAAAGGAGTATATCTATGTGTGAAAAACTCTTGAAGAATTTGAAAGAATATACTTACCTGTATGTATTAATTATGATAACTATCTAAAAGAATTTGTAATACCTGATGTAGTGGCCTTTTATATAGCAGATAATTTTTATAAAAAAGTACTTTCTAAAGCCCCACTATATAATCATATTAATTCAGCAATAGATATATTTAACGTAAGATGTGATATAGATAAATTAATACCATCTATAAAGAAGATATTAAGAATAAAATATAATTTAAGAATAGTAAAAGATAATCCATTGGTATTAAAGAAATTTTATTAAAAATAAAACACTATCTAACATTCATTTGTTAAATAGTGTTTTTATGTTATTACAAACATATTTACCTTCCTATCTAATATTAAATACTTGTTTTACGTAACTTTTAGCTAGTTCATTACGAATAGTGTCATACAATACTTGATTAGGGTTTACTCTTCTTTGAGATATTAAAATCATGTTGTTATATAATTTACATCTATCAATCATATCCCAATAATTCATTATTTGGTATATCATATTGTCCTCCTTTCATTTAATATTTGCACAAATATCCTTGTACATAAATGGATTATATCACTAACTACTAATAGTGTCAAAATGCTATTTAGGAGTTATGTTATTGTCTAGCCAGCACTGAATTTGTACTCCCGCACGAAATTCTTTTGTGGGATTACTCCCAAACCCTGCTAAAAATGTTGAAATATGTGCTATAATAATTGTATAGATTTAAGAGGTGATATAATGGAATCTAGTTTAGATATATGTATTAATATTATAAAAGATATGCTTATTGAAAACAAACCAGTTACTTTTGTTTCACCTAATTATGTAAGATTTAAGGATATAATAACCAGATATGTATATGATAGAAACTTGGATAATACTCTTGAGTGGAATGTGATATCAGAATTAATGATATACACTTCCAATCAAACTTTAAGTGGGGCAGCAGCAAATAACATACTAATAAATTTGGAAAAACTCAAAAGATTAGATTTAAAACAAAAACAAGAAGAGGTAATTTTTGATAATCAAATTCATGGCATGATTTCAAATGTTTGTAAGAAAAAGTATTTTGATGGACATTATGCTGATGCAGTTGAAAGTGCTTTTAAAGAAGTAAATTCCAGATGTAAAAAAATATATAAAACGAAAGTTGGAGAAGAAAAAGATGGTTCTGATTTGATGAATAAATTATTTTCTCCTAATAATCCAATGTTAGCATTTGAAGACAATAGTACAGATTCTGGTAAGAATGTGCAGCAAGGATATATGCAAATATTTTCTGGTTCAATGACAGGAATAAGAAATCCAAAAGCACATGAGAATCAAGTATTAACTAAAGAAAGTGCATATAAGAGATTAATGTTAGCAAGTTTGTTGATGGAAAAAATAGATGAAGCAGAAAACTATGAAAATAGTTTAATAACTAATTAATATTGGAGGTAGACATGATTAAAAATGTAGTAGAGAAAAATAAAAATATAGATGTTAATGCAGATAAAATGGATAAATTAAAAGAAATGTTTCCTAATTGTTTTAATGTCAATGGTGAGTTTGATATATCTGTATTTGAAGAAGAGTTAAAAGAAAATACTTCTATCATAAAAGAAGGTTATGGTTTAAATTTTTTAGGGAAAAATTATGCTAAATATGTAGCATCTTTGGATACTGAAACTATACTTGTTCCAGATGAAAAAAATAACAATAAAGATGAAAATAAAAATAGTGAAAATATTTATATATCTGGTGATAACATTGATGCTTTAAAACATCTTGTAAAATCATATTCTGGAGAAATTAAATGTATTTATATAGATCCACCATATAATACAGGAAGTGATGGTTTTGTTTATAATGATAAATTTAATTTGGGTATTGATAAATTAGTTGAGGTTTTAGATATAAATGAAGAAGAAGCTAAGAGAATTTACAATATGACAAATGCAAAATCTAATTCTCATTCTGCATGGTTAACATTTATGTATCCAAGATTGTATTTGGCAAGACAATTGTTAAAAAAAGATGGTGTAATATTTATTTCAATAGATGATAACGAACAATCTAATTTAAAATTATTATGCGATAATATTTATGGCGAAGAGAATTTTATTAATCAGTTTAGCTGGGTTTCAAATATTACTGGTAGACAAATATCTGGTAAAGGAGCTGCAAAAACATTTGAAACAGTTTTAGCATATGCTAGGAATATAGATGATTGTGAAAATTTTAGTATTGATATAGATTTTGCTAAGAAAAAAATGCCTGATACTTATAAAGGTTTTGAAAAAGACATTAGAGAAGATGAATTTGGTAAATATTCTGTTGGCGATACATTATACAATCATAATAGAAAATTTAATGAAGAAACTCGTCCAACTCTAGTTTTTTCAATATATTATAATCCTTCTACAAATGATATAATAACTGATGATATAAATAAACACCATAATGGATATATTGAAATAAAACCTCATACAAATGGTGATGGAATACATAAGTATCATGCTTGGAGATGGTCAAGACAGAAAATTGAAAATGAAAAGTATAATTTGATTGTATTAACAATGAGTAATGGTGATTATGAAATTCATACAAAAATTAGAGATTTTAAATCAACAACATTAAAAGATTTAATAACGAATATTTCTAATGGCGATGATGAATTAATAAAACTATTTGATGGAAAAAAATGTTTTAATTATCCTAAATCTGTTGATTTAGTTAGAGTATTAATTAATTCGATTACAACAAGAAATGAATTGATTCTAGATTTCTTTTCTGGTTCTGCAACAACTGCACATACAGTGTTAGAATTAAATGCTAAAGATAAAGGTAATAGAAAATACATATTGGTTCAATTACCAGAATTATGTGATACTAAATCAGAAGCATATAAAAATGGTTATAAAACAATTGATGAAATAGGCCAAGAAAGAATAAGAAGAGCTGCTAAAAAGATTAAGGAAGAAACTAATGCTGATATAGATTATGGCTTTAAGCATTATACTATTAAAGAAGTAAATACAAACACATTAGATAAATTAGAAAAATTTGAACCTAATTATGTAATTTCAGATGGTAGTATTTTAGATGAATTTGGAATTAATGCAGTATTGACTACATGGATGAATGAAGATGGATACGGATTAACTGATAAATATGAAAAATTAGAATTAGAAGATTATACTGCATATAAATGTCAAAATACAATTTATTTATTAAATTGGAATATATCAGATTTGTTTATTAAAGCTTTAATAGAAAAATATGAAAAGGAAGAAAATTTTGATTGTAATCGAATTGTAATGTTTGGTTATTCATTTACACTAAATGAGATTCAAACTTTAAAAGATAACTTACAACAAGTAAAAAATATTAAAGGTATTAATGTTGAGGTAATAACAAGATACTAGAAAGGAGTATATTATGGGATTAAAACTTGAAAAAGGATTAAAGCATCAAACAGAAGCAGTTGATAGGATAAATAAAGTCTTTGAAAATGTTCCTATTTTAAACAATACTTTGAAATATGCTAATCCTATTGTAAATTTGAATTCTAGTAAATTGTTAAATAATATAAAAGGGCTAAATGATGAATTACCTTCTTCATTGAAAGGAAATGTTGATATTGGTGACTATTTGAATATAGATATTAAAATGGAAACTGGTACTGGAAAAACTTATGTTTATACAAAGACTATATTTGAATTAAATAAAAATTATGGTATTCATAAGTTTATAATTTTAGTACCTTCATTGCCTATTAAATTAGGAACAACTAATTTTATTAATTCATATGAATCAATTAGTCACTTTAAAGATCAATATGGTAAAAGTATAGATTTATATGTATTAAATGCTAAAAAGGGAAATAAAAAAGGAAAAGATACTTTTCCAAGTAGTATAAGAGGATTTGTAGAAACATCCGAATTAATAAGAAATAGAATTAGTGTTTTAATAGTTAATATGCAATTATTTAAAGATAATTCTATGCTTACTAAAGATTATTCATCTACCGTTGAAGATTTTTCTGTACCTAGTGAAGCAATCAATGCTACAAGACCTTTTATTATAATAGATGAACCACATAGATTTTCAAAAAATAATAAGACTTTTGAATTTATTGAAAATAAAATTAAGCCACAATGTATTATAAGGTTTGGTGCTACTTTCCCTGATATAAAAAATGGAAGAAATGTTGAAAAGGATTATCATAATTTAATTTATAACTTAGGAAGTTGTGATGCATTTAATCAAAATTTAGTAAAAGGCGTAAGTGTTAAATATTTAGAATCTCCTAATGGTAATAACAAGAAAATCAAAGTATTAGAATTGTGTAATAAGAAAACCGTTAAACTAGAATTAATTTCAGAGAATAATAAGAAAACATTTGAATTAGAAAAAGGTGATTCTTTAAAACAAATAGATAACTCATTTGAAAATATATATGTTGATGGAATTGGAAAAACACTACTTTTATCAAACGGTCAAGAATTAAACAGAGGTTCCGAAATATATGCAGATATTTATTCAACATCATATCAAACTGTAATGATTGAAAATGCTTTAGATGCACATTTTGAAACAGAGAAGCAAAATTTTAAAAGAAGAGACAAAATTAAAACATTAGCACTTTTCTTTATTGATGATATAGACTCTTATAGAGAAAACAAACAAAATCCACAGCCAACATATTTAAAAGATATTTTTGAAAAAATATTAAAGAAGAAAATTGAAAGAGAATTAAGTAAAATAAATGTTGATGATTCTAATGAATTACTATATAAAGAATATTTAGATGAAACGCTAAAGGATATTTCAAAATGTCATGGTGGATATTTTTCAAAGGATAATAATGACTCTGATGAAAATATTGCAGAAGAGATTAATAATATTTTAATTAATAAAGAAGAAACACTTTCGATTTATAAGAAAAATGGAAAATTTAATACATTTAGATTTATATTTTCAAAGTGGACATTAAAAGAAGGATGGGATAATCCAAATGTATTTACTATTGCTAAATTAAGAAGTAGTGGAAGTGATAATAGTAAAATACAGGAAGTTGGTAGAGGGTTACGTTTACCTGTAAACGAAAGTCTATCGCGTATTTCAGATGAACAATTTTATTTAAATTATATAGTTGATTTTACTGAGAAAAATTTTGCAGAGAAGTTAATAAATGAAATTAACGGGGATATAAGTGAAAATAAAGTAATTACTGATGAGCAATTAAATGCATTAGCATGTTCATTAGGAAAGACTTCAAAGGAAATATTTATTGAATTATTACAAAAAGATTATATTGATATGGATAAAAAAATAGTTACAGTTAATAGAGATAAATTATTTAGTGAATATCCTGATTTAAATATTGGTTTAAAATCCGGCAAAGTTATTAATAAAAACAATAATGTTGTTCATAAAGCAAAAATCAGAAAAAATAGATTTGATGAAATTAAAGAATTATGGTCAATATTAAATAGAAAATATTTTATTTCCTATTCTAAAATGAGTGATGACGAAATATCAAAGCAACTTGTAAATATATTAAAAACTGGGGTTGAGGGAACCGCTGAACTTGTAAGTTATGAAAATAAAATTATGACTGATGAAAATGGTGCATTTATGGTAAGAGAAGCAGGAAATGAATATGGTGTATATGAAGAATCTATTCCATATAATGTATTTTTGAATAAAATATATAATAGTACAAATATTCCAATAAAAGTAATACACAATGCATTTGTTGAATTTAGTAAAAACAGGATGTTAGAAGATTCTTTTTTCAATAATAATACTTTAATTAATTTTATAAATAGAATTAATAATTGGAAACATGCAACATTATTTGGAAAATTCAAATACTCATCAACTGCTTTGGAAAATGAAGAGACAGCATTAACTGATAAAGATGGAAATCCTAAAGAGTATGTTGCCGATGGTAGTCTTGGAGTAGGTTATAGTGAGGAAGACAAGCCAAGTGATAAGTATTTATATGATATTTGTTTATATGACTCTGAACTTGAAAAGAAAAATATAATGCTTGATAATGATGAGGTAATTGTTTTTGGTAAAATACCTTCAAGAAGCATTAGGATACCACTTATTGATGGTGCTAGTTATAGTCCTGATTTTATGTATGTTGTTAAAAGAGATAATGATATTAAAGAAATTAATTTAGTTATAGAAACAAAGGACTATAAAACAGAAGAAGATATTCCATCTGATCAAAAATATAAAATTAAATGTGCTGAAAGATTTTTTGAGCAATTAAAAGAAGATGGTTATGATGTTAAGTTTAGAGTACAAATAAATAACACTCAAATATCTAATTTAATTAGAAATTTATAAATATATAAGAATAAAAAGGCGCTAGTACAGGCTTATACTTATTTAAGTTTTTGTATTGCGCTTTTTAAGTAGTAGGAGGTAGTTATAGATGAAACAACAATGGTTAAAATGTGATATGCATATGCATTCATATTATTCAAAGAAAAAGGATAAAAATAGAGTAAAGCAAATGAGTGCAAAAGAATATGTTGATACATTGTTAAATAAAGGAATTAATGTTTTTAGCATTACAGATCATAACGTTTATTCATCATTATATTATGATGAAATTCGTAAATACATTGTAGACAAACCGATTGAAATAATAAATGGAACTGAATTAGATGTTTATGTAAATGATAAAGATTTTTTTCAAATGGGAGTTTATTTTGATAACAATCTAGATGGAAATAAATTAGAAACAATATTGAATAACCTTTATAAAGATGATAATAAGCCAAAATTTCATGAAATAATAAATAGTATTGTACAATTAAATTGTAAAATAATTCTAGTTCCAGAA
>Ga0256404_1007822_pt1 | contig 16583 bp, 9 predicted proteins | sample RumenRJG_01DNA_FD_185990 | JGI IMG/M metagenome (GOLD analysis project Ga0256404, IMG submission 185990) | Bovine rumen microbial communities from Lethbridge, Alberta, Canada - RJG_01 | ecosystem: Host-associated > Mammals > Digestive system > Stomach > Rumen | place: Canada: Alberta | collected...
CCGTGCACGGCTGCCTCCACCTTTTAGGCTATGACCACATCACCGATGAGGAGGCCGAGGAGATGGAAGGCATCGAGACCAGGATCCTCACGGAAAAGCTCGGCTTCGCGGATCCCTACGCCTCGGAAAAGGCTTAAGGCTGAGCAATACAGGAGCATTAAGGAAGGAGAAGATTTTCCCTGGATGAGATGAAGCAGAACCCGGGGCGCTTAAGTAAACATGAGAGATGACAAAGTGAACAAGCAAGACGAAAAGAAGGAAAGAGCCGAATCAGCAGAGGCTGAGACGGAGACTGCGGCAGAGCCTCTTAAAGAGGATGATGATGCCGTCCCGGAAACGGAAGCGGAGGAGAGAAGCTCTGACGGTACTGCAGAGCAGGCCGCTTCAGCTGATGGCGTAACCTCAGCCGAGGCACCGGAGGAGGAGCGCGAGAAGGAGGATGACGGCATACTCGACCGCTTCTTCAGGCTCTTCCACCATGAGCCCAAGGACAAGTCTCAGCTTGCCGACGTCATCCATGAGGCGCGTGAGAGCGAGATCATCGACGAGAACACCCACAACATGATTGAGGGAGTGTTCGAGATCTCCGAGCTCCGAGTCAGGGACATCATGATCCCGAGATCGCAGATCATATTCGTCCACGATGACGACTCTGAGGAGAGCATCCTCAGCATCATCGCGAGCTCCAGGCACTCGAGATACCCCGTGGTCGGCGAGGACATCGACGAGATCAAGGGACTCCTCATCGCGAAGGACCTTCTCATCTACCGCAATACCCATCCGAAGGCCTTCAATATCGCGGACTTCATGAGACCCGCGACAGTAATTCCCGAAAGCGTGCGCGTGGACAGGCTCCTCCGGAAGTTCCAGAAGGAGAGGTACCATCTCGCGGTAGTCGTGGACGAGTTCGGGAGCGTCTCGGGGCTTGTCACCATCGAGGACGTCCTTGAGCAGATCGTGGGCGACATCGCGGATGAGGGCGAGAAGAAAGGGACGGACAATATCAAGGCCGTCAACTCCAGCAGCTACCTTATCTCAGGCGTAACCCCCATCGAGGACTTCAACGAGAAGTTCGGGACGGAGTTCAGCAATGATGACGCCGAGACCATCGCAGGGCTCATCATCAAGACCTGCGGGCATCTGCCCGTCAAGGGCGAGACCATAGTCATCGCGGGAAAGTTCAAGTTCAGGGTGGTCAACGCGGACAAGAGACGCGTGAAGCAGCTGGAACTCAGGCTCGTGAAATGAAAAGGCGGCCTGCCGTTTTAAGGCAAACCGCACGTTGCAGGAATTATTCTGGCTACTGGAAAAAGATTGCAGACCGGCGGCCGCACTGATGGCACTCCACATTGTACTGCCCGCGGCAGGAACCGTGATTCTGACCAGTGCCGGCTGACGTAATGCCGCACAGTATGCAAGCCCCGAAAACACCGGGAGTTTCGAGCTCCGAACCGCCTCCCGGCATGATGACCAGATTGTTCCTGCCAAATATTGATGCTATTTACTCTCCTCAATTGCGAACTATACGAAACGCATAAGAGTTACTGACGTTTTGCCGCAGGCTTAGCACCTCAATAATATAACTCCCTAAGCCTTCTTTCGGCTTCGAGTTGGGATTTCATCACCTCTCCGTTCTGAATTGAACACAAAAGGAGTTTGGCCATATAGTGCCCCTGATCTGCGGCCTTTTGTAGCCATTTTGTTGCTTCAGGGATATTTTTTTCTTCTTCATAAATACAGCCCAGTTCAAACTGAGCCTCCACATAACCATGCATCGCAGCTTTCTTGTACAGTTCCTTTGCTTTGTTAAGATCCTGTTGAACTCCTCCGAGGCCTGTACGATAAAGTAGGGCTAAAAACGTATTTGCATTCACATAACCATGTTCTACAGCGTTGCGATACCAAACCGCAGCCTTGGAGAACCATTCATCGGCCTTCTGTTTATATTCCGGAATGTAATCAACTTTTCCCAAAGAAAAATTGTAACCTGCACCTTTCTGCCGGTAGATATCGCCAAGCTTAAACTGGGCAGGACCAAAGCCAGATTCTGCTGCCCGCATATACCACTCCATAGCCCAATCACTGTTGCCTCTCTCAAGGTCGATCTCACCCAAACGGCACATAGCCGGAGCATATCCTTTGTGTGCAGCGATCTGATACAAGTACTCGGCAAAACCGCGATCAAAGTTGGCACTTAAACCAAAAAAGAATAGATCTGCCAAATGAACCTGAACTGCCTGATTATCATACTGTGCAGCATACCGGTACCACTGGTCGGCCATTTCCTTATTCTGTTGAACTCCCCTGCCGCAGAAGTACATATATCCCAAGCAGATTTGGGCATACTCATCATCTTGCGCGGCAGCCTTCTGAAACCATTGAAAAGCCTCAGCATAATTCTGGTTTACGCCATTTCCGAAATAGTTCATGAAGGCCAGCAGAGTTTGAGCATCTCGTGACCCCTGTTCTGCCTTTTTCCTGTAATTCGCAGCAGCCTCAGCATAGTCAGGATTGGCACAGATGGATCTATAGTATTCGAAGTCCAAATAAACCAATGCTGCTACATCACCGGCATTGGCAGCCGCGCGATACCGTTTGGTCGCACCTGCTGCTTCTTCATCTGCACTGTTCTTAAAACAGCAGTTGGCAAAGTCCTGCTTAGCATCCTTACCATTCGGGGTCTGTCTAATGCTGCAAGGCTGTACACTTGCCCCCTCATTTATCCCGTACATTGTCTGTCTCCTCATTGTATCTGTTATCCCAGCTCTGTGCTGGCTATCGCCGCACCTGCAGCCACTAAAATGAAAAGCCTGGCCCAGGTGTGACAAGCACTATATATGGTGGCACTATGTTAAAAAAACAACTATTGCTACATAAAATTTCATAAATTTTAAGTAAAAGTTGAACTATACGACAGTTTACGAACAACAATATCTGGAAACCGCTCGATTTTTTTCCAAGACGATTCGCGTAAGGTCATGAACCTTAGAGAATAATGACAGGCAATATAGAATAAGCCGGAAAATATGGCATTGATGCCGAGTTTTCCGGCTCTTCTGATCATCATTTTACTAAGCAGGATCTAAGGACCACCCTGCCTTTGGTCAGACTACATATCTGATTTCCTCAATACACTGCTTCACTTCATCCAGATTGAAGTAAATATCATCTATAAAGTCAAAATCATCCTCGTTCTTGTCTTCAAACTTGCCGATGAATGTCAGTTTGCTATGTTTTTCATTGAGGGACATTTCCACTATCTCATCATAGTGCAGATAATCAGGACAGGTGAAGAGACCGCCGTTGTAGCATATTCCTCCTTTGGCAAAAAGCAGCCCGTTTTTGCCGTTGCTGAACAGGGAAGTATCAATGAACCCTATCACATCATCATTCCTGACTTTGGCCGCATACGTTGACAGAGCATTCCTTAACTTGGTGTCATCTGAACCAATATCGTCCTTCATATAGACAGAGCTGCTCTTGCTTATGCTGCTGAGGTGCGCCTGCACAATCTCCTTCAGTTTGTCTTCAGGAGATTCAAAGTCAGAGTCCGTGCCAAGATCTTTCATGAAAGCTTTTAAACCAAGTCTCAAAGAGCGCGTGTAATAGTGGTTTAACTCGTTCCGCGCAATCAGGATGTTCTTTTCATGATTCAGTTTTTTGCCCTGCATGTCATACAAGTCATAGTCAGAAACCTCCAGGCTTAAACCAGCTGCGCTTTCATGCACAGATTGAAGGTTACCTACGGGAACAGCCGCCACAGAGTTATTGACAAAGAAGAAGAATGTATCCTTTGTCAGAATCATCCAATACTGGGCGTCGGCACCATATGGTTCAAGCTTAAGGGTGTACGGAAACAGATCCTTTAACATGGAATCCTCAGCTGTCTTGAAACACCGTTTGACACTGCTCTGCAGCGGCTTGATATTTATCTTCTGGAACAGCGGATCCTCAAGAATTCCCTCATCATGGTAGCCCAAGTCCAAAGTGGTATCTAGACTAAACGTCATATCCATGGCCGCCATCGTAATTTTCCAAGCTGTATCATTGAAGCTCATGCTCAGAGAATTAACTGCACTCCAGAGTTTCATCTCATCATGGAAGAGATTCCCCTTGCCCTGCTCCGAGGCCTTCTGGTGCCACTTCCAGGCCTCTTCGTCGTTCTGCTCGACTCCCTGTCCTTCCTCGTACATGTCACCGAGTCTCTGCTGGGCATCGGCATTGCCCTGATCGGCTGCCTTCAGATACCATTTTGCGGCCTCGGCATAGTTCAGCTGGGCTGGATCTTTCTTCTTGCCAAAGACACTCTTCATCTTGTTCAGCAGGCCGGCTCCGGCAGGATCCTCTGCGACAGCCTCCTGGCTGTAGTACATGTTGCCAAGGCTGTTCTGGGCATCGGCATTACCTTGGTTCGCGGACTGCAGGTACCACTTCAGGGCCTCCGCGTAATTCTGCTTGGTGCCCTGTCCCTCATGGTACATGTTGCCAAGGCTGTTCTGGGCATTTGCATTGCCCTGATTTGCCGACTTCTGGTACCACTTCAGAGCCTCAGAGGCATTCTCATCAACCCCGTTTCCGGCAAGGTACATGCCGCCAAGGCTGTTCTGGGCATCTGCATTGCCCTGATCTGCCGACTTCTGGTACCACTTGAGAGCTTCCTCAAAGTCCTGCTGCACACCGAGTCCGTCATGGTAAATATTTCCCATGCTGTTCTGGGCTTCGATATTTCCGCGCTTGGCCGACTTCTGGAACCACTTAAGGGCAACTCCGTAATTCTGGGCGACTCCGTAGCCGTTGAAGTACATTAAGGCAAGGCTGTTCTGGGCATCTGAGTTGCCCTCATCGGCAGCCTTCCTGTACCACTTGACTGCCTCGGCATAATCCTGCTCCACGCCCTGTCCGTTGCGGTAGATGTCACCTACTCTGTTCTGGGCCTCAGGTGATTCCTGCTCAGCGGCCTTCATATACCACTGGAGGGCCTCGGCGTAGTCCTGAATGACACCGTCACCGCGGTAATACTGCTCGCCGCGTTTGTACTGTTCGGCAGGATCATCAAGATCTGCAGCAACCGGCTTGCTCTCTGCGGCTGACTTAATTTTGCCAAGAAGCTCCCTGTCACCGAAGATGCCTGCTATGCACTCCTCGAATTTCCGGCACAGCTCCTCGGCCGCTGACTTGTCGTCCGTTGCCTTCTGAAGGGTAGCCTTGAGGCTGCGCATGTTCTCTTCCATGATCTCGGAGACTGCGTCTACGTCGTCCTCTGTGTCATCAGCACTGTCCATGACGCTTGAGCCCATTGCCTCGAGATCCTTCTGGCTGAGGCGGGACTTGATATCACTGATGATCTCGTCTTTTTTGCCTAAAACATACTCGAATCTGCTGTTAATGGACTTTGATTCCTGAATCTTCTTCTTGGAGGCTTTTATCTGTTCATCGTCAGCAGCGATGTACTCATCAAAAATGCCGCGGATCAGCTTCAGGAGATCCTCTTCCTTCCTGGTGTCAGGCTTGTTGTTCTCAGCAAGGAAATCCGGGAGAGTCTTGCCCTTTACGCAGGCCACATACTCATCCGGCTGTTCGCTGAACTTCCTTGTTGAACAATAAAGGCTCATTCCCTCGTACTCGATGGCATTTGCCTCAAGCATCATTTCAACCTGGTCAAGAACCTCTGCGTTTTCTTCATTAGACTTCAGGTCCGCCCGATTCGCGATGACATAAATCTTGAGATCAGGATTAACGCTCAGGATATCCTGCAGGATCTGGAACTCATCATCGTGTATGGTGCCGAGACTCACGTCAAAGCACCAGAGCAGAATCTGGGCACCGGCAATCGCGGTTATCGCCGTGTTGTAGTCAAATTCCGAGTTCGATCCTGGGTTGAATCCCGGAGTATCAATAAAGCAGATGTTCTCATAGGGCTGGACGAATCCCGTCTTGAAGACGATATCGTCGATAATCAGCTTCATGTTCAGCTTGAACTTGTCTTTCTTCTGGTACGTGAAGAGCGAGAATATGTTCTCCGGCACTGCTACCCTTGCACCCTTGTACGAATAGCCTGTTATCTCGGTATTTTCGCCGTCCATGACATAAGAGGCTATCGCAGTGGTCTGATCCATGCCGACCGGAAGCGTTATTTCGTCCTGATTGAAAAAGCTGTTCATGAACGAGGACTTTCCGCTCGAGAACGCGCCGCCGATCGCCGCGATGTTTTTTCCCAGGATCTGGGAGTCGCGCGCAACCAGCTCCAGCTGGTTACCGACCTCCATAAGCGTCTTCATGGCGCGGGCGCTTGAGGAATTCGATGAATTCTGATTGGCGTACTTCTGGTAGTCCTCGTCGAGGAGTTTGCGGAATTTCTCCGTTCCGCTGTTCGGCTCCGGCTTTGCCTCAATGACGCTCGCGATGAAGGCAAGCCTGTTGTTGAGGCTTTCGCACTCGCTCTGCGCTGCGGAAAGCTGCTCCTCAAGCCCGGAGATTTTCTCCGGGGTTCCTGCTGAATTTGGCATTCCTGTTCCTCCTGAAATTGCTTTTGTGCCAGTCATTTGATGGCCGCTACCTCTGCCTTCATGCGCTTCAGGCTCTCAAGCGCGAGCTTGGGCTTCTCCATGTCCTGCTTTTTCTTCTCAAGCTGTTCGAGATACGGATCAAGCACACTTTTTGAGAAATTGCAGCTCGTGCACTGCCTGTAGACATCCTCAATTGCGTCATTGAGCTTTCCCTTGAACTTGCGGTTGAGCTCGTTCACGAATTCCTTTGACTGCTCAATGAAGGTTTCCGCTGATCTTCCTTCAAGCCTCGAAGGGTTGCCGCCTGAAAGCAGCGATGAAATTCCGCCTAAAATCTCCGCCATGCTTGAGCTGATTGAGGACTGCTCTGCGTTGCAGGCAAGGTCATATTCCTTTACGAGACCCGATAAGGTCTTTCTTACCCTGTTCCTGAAGCTTGAGGCCGATTCGTCAGAATTGCTTTTGTCTATCCATACTTTCTGGACATTGTTGATGATCTTTTTGACCAGGACTCTTACCTGTGAATTGAAGAAATGCGGGAGGAAATCATTGTAATCATCGACATAGTTGTAAATCGCGCCCTTCAGCGAATTTACATTGACTGTGACAACGGTCTCCTGATGATGCACGTCACCGGCGAAAAGCCCGAAAAGATTGGACCATGAAGATTCTTCCTTCGTAGTCCACTCATTGGTTTTCTCCCCCTCCTGGGCCTTCATGGCCTCCTTTACATTGCCCTTGGAAACTGAAAGCCTGTTCTGATACTCATCCTTAACACTGTCGTACCACTCGTTGACAGTGTCTTCAAAAACATCATCAAGCTCGGGCGCGATAGTGTCATAGGTGTCCTGCAGCTGCTTGATCAGAGCCTCTGTCTTGCCGATGTCATTTTTATTTATGTCATCCTCGCGCGCCTCAAGCTCGCTGATGATGCTCTTGCGGGCTTCCTCTGCGGCGCGCTCGTATTTGCTGCCGAACTTCTGGAGCCGTTCTCTGAATATGTCCTCCTTGCGGGACTTCACATCATCTATGGACTTGCGGATTACATCTGTATTGCCCAGTTTCCTGAGCGAGGCGATGCTGGTGCTCTGATCGGAGTCGGAAAAGAAATCAGGATAGTTCCTGCAGAGGTTCTGCCATACGTTTTTCTTTCCGGAATCCCAGCTGTCACGGTCAGCGAAAGTCCGCGACATTGACTCGCAGATGCCCGAGGTCAGGAACATCCTGTCAGATGCCTGAGTAATCAGCTGATCAAACACGCCTTTATCATTGATGTCCCTCAGGTTCCGCGAAACGATGCCGCTCAGTATGCCCCTTATGCTCTCAAGGGCCGTATCCATATTGCCTGCCGAGCCTTTTATATGCTCAGGCGCCATCAGCGTGCTGTCAGCCTGGCTCGGCACAATGTAGATTTCGCGGAGGCCGTTTTTCTGCGTAATCTTGGAGATGACCTCCATGTCTGTTTTCGTGAGGAACGGAGTCGCCCTGCTCAGTATGAATATCGCATCGCAGTCGCGCAGCGCGAGACGGGCACGCTCGTCACGGGACGGCACAGGATCGTTGAAGCCCGGAGTGTCGACAACTGCGATTCCCCTGAGTCCCTCGAGCGGAAGAGCAATCGATACCTTGCTAGTAAAAGGCATGTATTTTCCTTCCGAGCCGACATAATCCTCAAGACGGCCGGAAATTTCGGATACCGAGCTGACGCTGAAAGTCTCGCTCCCCGTTTTCCTCGGCTCCGCAGACTTGCTGATCATCTGATACTGCTCCCAGGCGCCGCTCAGGTTCATGTTTGCCTTCATCACTGACCGAGCTGATTTAACCGAGAGCTCCTCCCACTTTGCCCTGTCCTCGGGTTTCGGATCTGCGGCAAACAGAGGATTTCTCCTCTTCTGCGCCTTGCGCCAGGCCTCCTCCATATCCTTGACCTTCTGAGCCTTGGTTTCATTGAACCTGCGCTCGTACTCGGCAGACCTTTTCTTCAGCTCGTCAATGTCCTGATCGGTGAAGAAATCGACAGTGACAGAGCACTTCTCGCCCCAGGTCATCTCGGTGAGGGCCGCAGTCATCGGCGTTGCAGCCTTGGGGAGGATGTCCTGACCGTCAAAGAACAGCGAATTGAGGAGCGAGGACTTGCCCGCCTTTACAGCTCCGACAATGCCAATTCTGAGAAGGCGCGCGCTGTCAGCGCCTTTTGCGTACTCTTTCCGGATCCCGTCCTCAGGAAGGAAATCTGCCGCGTCAAGTGCGCCGCTCACGCTGTCGGCGAACGCAGTGTCATCAGAATGGCGGCTCACAAGCTCGTCAAAGCTTCTGCGGATGCCGCAGATTTTCTCCAATATCTCATTGCTCTCTTCCATAACCGGCAACTCTCCTCCTAATCCATAACCTTCGCGAGCAGATCATCAATTTTTCTGACGCCGCTGCTGTACTTTTCAATCTGCGCAGCGGTCTCAGCCGCATTCTCCTCGCCCACCTTCTGAACCTTCTCTATTTCCTGCTTCTTCTGCTGCAGCTCCCCGTCAAGCTTCTGGCAGATCGCAGTTATGGTTTCGCTGCTGTTCTGCTGCAGTATCTCGACTACCTTGCTGCGTACCAGGCGCTTGATGTGGGGGATCTGGCCTGTTATGCACTCACGGATCCGCTCCTCCTGCCTTTTCTCCCTGATGGAGCTGAAGATCGCATTGAGAATGTCAGGAAGCAGAATGATCAGCACCTCGACGATAGGCTTCAGGAAGCTTGTGGAGGCGGCAAGAACTCCTGTTATCGTCTTGTACAGGGCTGACGCATCAGTATTGCTCTTGCGCTCGTTCAAGTACGAGTCAATGGCATTCTTCGTCGAGTCAAACATCGTCTGTGCAGACTGCTGGAATTTGCCTATGACGCCGCCGGCACTGTACTCGGAAAGAAGGCTGTCGAGCCCCTCGATTTCACCGGTAAGCTCATTCCCGAACCTGACGGAGATTTTCTCCATGACATCCTGGGTCTTTGACACTACGGCTGTCTGGATGATGCTGTTCATTTCTTCCTGCAGAGCCTGGCTTCCGCCTGACATAGTCACAGATACAAGATTGTCAAGCTCTTCATTGAGCGCGGATCCGACTTCATTGGCAATAGTATCAGCCTCGTCTGAGAAGGTGTCTTTGCGCGCCCGCTCAATAAGCTTCTGCTTTTTATCCTCGATTTTCCGGATTGCGCTCTCGAGCTCGCTCACTGCCTGCCTGTTCTTTTCGGCATCTGCCTTAAAGGCTGCAATGCTGGTATTAAGTGAGCTTTTCGTGCTGTAGCACTCATCAAGCACACTTCCCTTGAACTGATTGCCGAACAGCTCATCAATATTGAGAGAATGAACGAAATTGCCGAAGAGGGACACGTCGTCACGGCCCAGACACTGAACGGTAACGGGCTCGCCGGTGATGACTGAAAGCTCGCTCTCAAGCTCACTTTTTACCTGTTCGAGCTCCTCCGGGCTTCTGAGGTCAGTGCGGGAGAGGAAAAATGTGCAGGTCTTGTTGAATGAGATGATGTTCTCTATCTGGCGAACCATTGACTTCGTCACAGTTCCTGCATCAGCAGGTATGAGAACGGCGTAGTGAATTCCCCGATCGAGGTAGTTGAATATTGCTTTGTTGTGCGCATCGAGGGGTGAGTCGAAGCCCGGCATGTCAACGAGGACTATAGGCTCAATATCGCGGAGGAAGGGGCTGTTGACGTGGCGCTTAACGCAGACATACTTGCCTGCAGCGTCTGAAAGGTTGGTTAGGCGATCAGTGCTCTGCTCTGCTCTGCTCTGCTCTGCTCTGCTCTGCTCTGCTCTGCTCTGCTCTGCTCTGCTCTGCTCTGCTCTGACTCCCTCGTCATACTCGGTCTCGGAGTAGTAGAGCTCGGCAGGTATGGCGGTCTCAGGATTCATTGCTACGGCAAGCAGATCCTTGCCCATCAGCCTGTTGAGAAGCGAGCTTTTCCCCGCGCTGAACTCTCCGACAACAGGAACAAGGAGCGGCATGTTCTGCACTGCGTCCTTAAGCGCACCTGTTTTGCCCATTTCGAGTCCGCAGTCCTGCTTAACGGACATGACTCCGTCAAGCGTGCTGAGGAAAAGGTCCTTTGTCTTTAACTCCATCTTTCTGTCCTCCCAGGCAGCCGGGGCTCACGGAGTCTGCCCCGCTTCCGGAATTTTTGCTATTGAATGAAGATTGCCGAACGGTGGCCGCACTTATGGCACACCAGAGTGAACTGTCCGCGCCTTCCTGCAGGGCTCTGCAGCATGTCCAGTATTTTTCCGAAGAGCTGAAACCTGCCTTCCGCGCCGAGACTTACAAGCTCTGTGTCGTCAGAGCCGCATTCGGGACACGTATAGCGGGATTTTTTGCTGCCAAAGATCGCGGTCATGAGCCCTCCCGGGATTAGCCTGATTGTGCAGGGGCGCTGCCTGGCATAAAGCTGCCGGCGCGGTCCATGCAGTTCCTGCCTTCAAAAGCATCTTAACGGATTTTCCAGCTGTCTGACAGCTTGAATTTTCTGGAGTGCCGTGCTATGTCAGCTGACTGTGATGTTTTTGAAAACTCATGCGGGTATTTTGGTTGCAAGACTGCCGGAATACTGTGACAGGGCACAAAAAATCATGATTTTACGGAAATGGAACAATCGGTGATAAGTTGCATCAGTAATCTCTGATTTAAGAACAGGCACATACCTGAGCTGCTCTAGCAGTAAAGAGCACAGTCTGCATTCCGGAACAGAACAAAACAGATAAACAAAAGGAGCCATGCCCTGAGTGACAGAGCGCAACTCCTTGATTTTAACGTAGCTGAGTCACAGCTGCACGGCTCACTTGATCGTCTTGTTGTTATTGCCCCAAAACGAACGCCATCATGTTCCCCTCCAGTGCATCATACGGAGGCCAGACGGCAAGGATAGAAAAGACCACGCTAATAAGCAAACACACCAAAGCCTGCAACGCCAACGAAATGGGCACATACACCATGATTTCAGAAAAGCCCCATAGCACTGGGGCTTGCAGAACCGGGCAAAATCCTAGTTCAGGGGGTATGCGTAAACGGTCAGTTCAGCATCATAACCATCCTCAAGATCACACCATGAGTAAATATCGGCGCTCCACTGCTGACCGGCACTAACATGCTCTCCCATCGGCGCATTGGTCAGCGCATTGACAGATACAGCACCGGAACTTATATATCCTGGCATTAATGATCCTGAGGTTCTCTCGAATAATGACTTAAGGACACTGTATGTTCTTCCCGGTGTCCGGACTCCCAATCCGAGCTTAGAACGCGCAACTGCATTTACATAATCAGCTGTGTCCTTTTCAGACATATGATCCTGGTGCTCTAGCGCCTTGGAGCCACAAACCGACAGACCGTCGACATTCTTATCCTTAAATTTAAGATCACCGATGGTTAAAAGCACAGAGTCAATCGAAAAGCTGCCGGCAACAGGTTTTCCAGACGAGTCAAGCATGGTGATTCCTGTGCATTTGTATTGCTGCTCTGTGTTGTCCACGTAAGAGCTGACATCATTATCAAAGCCTATTGCGTCAGCAGCACGCAATGTTTCAGCCTTATTGCATGAAAGTCGGATTGTATATTCTTCTGGTGATTTTGCCCTCACAGAGCATTCTGCATCGCTGGCACACCCAGCCGCCTCGTCGAGTGCTGCAGACGCATCGATGACACCGAAACCGTACCTCCTGCTGAAACGGAGACCTGCGTCATTCTCCACCCAGCCGCCGTCTGCCAGAATATCCCCAGAATAAACAGGGGCATAGCTGAGCCTCGGAAGAACAGTGTCATTTCTTGATGATTTTGCCAGGATCCAGCGGACCTGGGATGCGCTCATGGACGGATATTTGCCCTTGAGAATGGCAACCAGCCCGGAGACAGTAGGAGCAGCTGCCGACGCTCCGGTGAAGGACGCATTGTAGTTACATGCCGGATCATCATCTGAGCCGTCCTTGTTGTACCCGGCAATGCATGTAGTCCGATCTGTTGTGTAGATGCCGGGGTCCAGGTAGTCGAAGTCACTGCTGAAACCGGAAGCCAGCAGATTTGTGCCGGATGATGTGTGTGAAGCATGAACGCCGCCAAAACTTACAGCACCTGCTTTTATACCCCAAGGTAGGTAATCACCAGGACCATTTTGGCTCCAAACGCAGTAAGTCCCAAGATTATCGCGATCCTGGTACCATAACACTGCCATTCTGTCCTCGTCATTGGCAAAACAATTGCCTATTGACGAGACCCTGACGGTGCCTCTGTCGTAAAGTGCCTTATGGACAGAGGCCGCAGAATCATCCTCATAAAAGCCTCCGTCATTATTTCCAAATGACTCATTTATAACGTCAACATTACCAAGAGACAGAATCCTCCTGTATGCATCCTGCCGGGCGACTGTCTGGCCATAAGTTGAGAGAAGCGAACTCATGACGTTGAACCCGATGAGCTTTGCGCCAGGCGCTGTTCCGCTTATTCCGATGTCATTGGCTTGTGTTGCGGCAATGATGCCAGCCACATTGGTGCCATGAGCGTCATTTAATGAAAACGGAGTCGGGTCCGTTTCGGTCATCCCCTTGGGAATCTCCTTGCCGCTGTTTTTATAGTTCTGGTACTCATAGTTGTATGATCCGGAAACAATATTTGCGCTGAGATCCGGGTGCTTAATCTCGATACCATCATCAAGTACCGCTACAAGTGCGCCGCTGCCGTTTGCTCCTTTTCTCCATGCCCTGTAGTAAAGGCCATCGACCAAATCATATTCCGATTCATATTCACCTCCTTCATACTTATTGGTTCTGATATACCACTGATGGCTGAGCATCGGATCACTGTCATAGCTGATATCTATCCATCCCTGATAGAAAGTTGATGATGTCGCTACCAAATATGGAACATGCTCGTCTTTCAGAATGAAATCATGATCCAATAGCACATCAGGCTTGAAACGCAGGACGAGGCAGCCGTCATCTCCTACCTCCAGCTTAGTCCACTCAGAGTAGAAGGTAATGATTGAATAGTCCGAACTCCCAAGAGGATAAAGAACTACAGAATCTTTACCATTCAGAACATCCAAACTGACACTTAAATCGGTTAATCCGTACCGATCTGTTGATACTGAGACATCTCCGGAATCTGATGAGCAACGTCCAGATATGCCGCTGTCTGTTCCGCTGCCACTGCCAGAACTGCTACCGCCAGTACTGGTGCCACTGCCATTACTGCTGTTGCCGTTGCTGCTGCCGCCATTGCTGGCACTGCTGCCGCCACCGCCTCCGCCACCACCTCCGCAGGATGCCAGGAACAAAACCGAGAAAGCCGCAATTAATAATTCTGATATTCTGAATGCCATAGCTGAATACCCTGCCTTAATGATTGCCCTGACCAAGATCTTCCCAGAAACTTACATCTTTTTTAGCTCAATGCCGGCATCAACCTGCGGCACGACCTGCTTGACCTCGGAGCTCTCCTTCAGGATCCTGAAAATGCGCTGGAAATCGCTGAAGTCCTCTGCCTCTGCCACATACTTGCGGCCGTTCTTCTCCGCATAGATGCCATCGGGCACACAGAATGAGCCTGGTGTCCTGCACTTGAAAGTAATGGTGTTCTTGAGGAGTATTCCCCTGCTCTCTCCGTCTTTCAGAATAAAGGCGAGGTATCCGGGGTGATCGGAGTTCTCCTCATAAACCGGGCTGTTTCCGAACCAGCCCACAGCGCCACCGGGAAGCCCTTCAGAATCAGAGACGCTGCTCTCAACCCTGAAATCGGTAAAGACGGTGTACCACTCGCCGTTGTAGTCCTCGTGCACCGATGCAAAGACGGCTGGTGGAAAGGCCAGAAGAGCGGCCAAACCCAAAAGAGAAATTTTTCTCATATCAATCTCTCTGAAAAATGGAATGGAACAGGATCAATTCTGACGTACTATCTGGCTCGATTATACAGCCCATGATCAGACTTAAACTGTAACTTATGTAAAAATTTTAAAAGACACTGCGATTCCCAGCTCAGCAGAGACAGGACTGACGTGAAAAATGCTCAGAAATCAGGCCGCCAAAGGTAGCAGTGCCAGGGAAAAAGCCTGTCTTCACAGCGGTGCTCTGAAGGTTCAACTGCGGATCTTGCTCGAGGAACGGCTAAGCAGCGAGGTGCCTTATGTATGTGATCCGGAGAATGCCTGTCTCATCGCTGGAGTTTTGAAAGCTGACTGGTCAATGCCCTTGTCTCTCTGGATCTGTCGTGCGCCCAGCGAGAATATAGCTGAGCTACGCCCTGGAACACCTCTCCGTACAAAGGAAGCGAAAGCCACGGGGACGGGGCTTTTGGGGAGGACAGAGAAGCTCTCTAAATCTTGTCAGCATCGCGCATCGCGTCGAGCCGCTCCTGAGCCTCGGCATAGCCCTGAGAGGCGGCCTTTCCGTACCAGTCCGCTGCCCTCTCGAAATTGCGCCTGACTCCGAGCCCGTTCTCGTACATGACGCCGAGGACGCACTGCGCCGCGGCATTGCCGCTTTCGGCATCCATCCGGCATGCCCTTGAGGCCCGGCGGTACCACCTGCCCGCCTCCGCCTGGTCCTTCCTGACCCCGATACCATCTCGGTACATACCTCCGAGGATATACTGCGCATCCGCATTCCCCTGCTCCGCTGCCTTCCGGTACCATCCGGCAGCCACCCCGTCATTGCGGGGAACAAGCCTTCCTTCCGAATACATCTCGCCCATGATGTACTCTGCGTCTGCGCTGCCGTGCTCTGCGGCGTTCCGGTACCAGTCAGCCGCCGCCTCGTCGTCCTGCGGCACTCCGTCTCCTCCTGCGTACATGTCGCCGAGGCTCTTCATTGCGCCGGCGAAGCCGAGGTCCGCGGACTCCTGCAGCCACTTGAGGGCCTTCCCGGGATCCCTTCCTACGCCTTTTCCGGAAAGGTACAGCAGCCCGAGGCCGCACCTCGCCTCGGCGCTTCCCTTCCAGAGCGCCTTGCGGTACCACTTCGCCGCCTCATCAAAATCCTGCCCGACTCCGTTTCCGGAACAGTACCTGCGGCCGAGGTTCGACATGGCCTCCGTATCGCCGAGCACCGCCGTAAGCCTCTCGGCATGCGAGCTTTTCACGGCCCAGGTGCTGGCGATGTACCCTAGGAGAATTCTGAGAGATCTGAAGTAATTCTCACCGAAGAGGCGGCTGAGCGGCCAGCAGACGGGAAACGCGCCAGCCCACAGAAGGACCGCGGGGAAATCTCCCCAGAAGGAAGGCGAGAGAAGGATCATTGGAATGGTGAGAGAGAGCCTCACCATGCGCCAGAAGATGATCCCTCCCTTCCCGGACCGGCTCTTCACTGAAGCCTGCGCCCCGGCGGGAGATGCCTGGCCGGCCTGTACCTGGGGTTTTGCCGTCCCTGCCGCCGCGGGAGCTTTTGCCGGCATCTCACCAGAGGAAGTCCCGGCACCGAGCGCAAAGAGTATCCCGTCAGCGGCGAGGTCAGCGAGTTCCTTTCTGAAGCGCTGCCCTTCCCGGAGGGAATTCCGGAGTCCGTCAGCCGCTGGCCTGTAATCAGGTTCTCCGTCCTCTACGGCAAGACGGCAGATCTCCTTCGTGTGAGGGTCATCGGGAACGGCCTGGATGACCTCCCTCATCTCCCTCAGGTCATCAAAGGCCCGGTAGTCGGAAAGGAGCGCGGCAAGGCGCTTTTCCTGGAGGATATTTACCCCGAATTCCCTTACTGCCTTCTGCAGCGCCTCGTTAAGCTTCATACTGATCCTCATCTCCACATGGAAAGCCGGGAGCTCCAGGAGAAAAATCAGAGCCCGTGCTCCGGAAGGGCATGGCCCTTGTCCCTCATCCGACGGTGAAATGACACCCGGACTTCCGGGGAACACTCAGGACCCCGGCCGCGGGCAGAACCTCACGGCCGTCGCCCGCTCACCGGGGCTGTCTCCCCGGCGCGAACGCCATCGGATTCTCCATCCAGCGCATCATGCTGAGCTGCCAGAGGAGGTACTTGGGATCCTTCCTCATGGCGTGCACCAGGTTCTTCCCTTCCTCAAAGATCTCCTCCATCCTGACTCTGCA
>Ga0256404_1007823_pt1 | contig 16581 bp, 13 predicted proteins | sample RumenRJG_01DNA_FD_185990 | JGI IMG/M metagenome (GOLD analysis project Ga0256404, IMG submission 185990) | Bovine rumen microbial communities from Lethbridge, Alberta, Canada - RJG_01 | ecosystem: Host-associated > Mammals > Digestive system > Stomach > Rumen | place: Canada: Alberta | collected...
TCTACATTTCCCTCAGGCTTCTTGTCCTGCCCGGCCCCGAGCGGGTGGCGGATCAATACTATTGCTAGAAGAAGGAAGAATAGCAGCGTAAGAATCAGTAATAATTGTTTCTTCATCTCTCCTCCGAAAGGAATGAGGTGTGTTATCATAGTGACTTGAAAATTATAGCACGGGCATGCAAGTCCCTTGCAACAGGAGAGAAGAAGGAAGAGAAAACGATGAAGATTAAGACAGTGGCAGTCCTGGGAAGTGGTGCGGTTGGCTCCTATTTCGTCTGGGGACTTATGGACAAATGTAAAGCAGACCTCTACGTTCCTGCCAAGGGCGAGAGAAAGGCGCGTCTCGAGACTGAGGGAATCCGGATCAATGGAGAGACCTATCGACCGAGCATCGTAGAACCCAAGGATATCTATGGCGTGGATCTGATCCTGCTGGCGGTAAAGTATAATGCGATAGAGGAAGCAATCGATATGATTGCGGAGATGGCAGATCCCAGACACACGATCATTCTGTCACTGATGAATGGCGTGGATTCCGAGGAGAAGATTGAGAAAGCAATCCATCCGGAGCATCTTCTCTATTCCTTTATGAAGATTCAGTCCACCAGAGTAGGAAGAGAGATCTCTTTCGATCCGGACAGAACGCTTGGACTCTTCTATGGTTATCCGGGAGTGGACAAGGAAGATGGAAGAGAAGATCTTCTGGCCCTGAAGGAACTCCTTTCCGACAGCCCGATTCATTACAACTTCTGTCCGGAGATTATGAAGGATCTCTGGGGCAAATACGCGATGAATATCGCCAATAATCTGGTACAGGCGGTTCTTGATGTCGGTATAGGGGCTTATGAAGATAGTCCTTATGTGAAGGAACTTGGTCAGAAACTTCGAGATGAAGTGGTTGCTGTAGCACATGCCAAGGGAATCGAAATCTCCTCCCTGATGGAAAACCCTATCATGAAGCGCTATGCCAGAAAGAATTCTGCTTACTCTACCCTGCAGGATATCCGCGCCGGCAGAGAGACCGAGATTGAGATGTTTTCAGGTGCTCTCATGCGTATGGGAGCAGAACTTGGGGTCCCTACACCAGTCAACGAGACGGTTTATCTCTTCATTAAAGCGATAGAAGAGAAGAACAAGGGAAAATTCGATTACAGTGATGAGGAATAAGAGCATCAGGGAATAGCAGGTAAGAAACCGGGAAGGATTCCTAGAAGTGAGGCAAGAGATGAAGGATATAACAGAGAAGGTATTCTTGGAATGCGAGAAGAAGAGGACCTTCTGGCTTATGATCATGGTGGCTGGCTGGTATGGCTCTTACACCTTTGTAGAGAGGGGCGGAGTCTTCTGTAATGCGCAGACGGCCAATGTTGTCCTCTTCGGTATGGCAATCGGACAGAGAGACTGGCCCAAGGCACTCTATCTTATGGTTCCGATCGGCGCCTATTTCCTGGGAGCTATGTTCTCAGAAGTTCTGGGAAAATCCATCAAACGATTGGGAATCCTGAGATGGGATACCGTGCTGGTTGGAATTGAAATCGTGGCCTGTATCCTGCTGGGACTCCTGCCTGCGAAGGCACCGGACCAGATCTGCCAGGTGGCACTGAACTTCCTCTGCTCCATGCAGTTTAATACCTTCCGCCAGGCGGAGGGAACCCCTGCGGCGACGACTTTCGTAACCAATCACATCCGACAGGTGGGTTCGAATCTTGTAAAACTTATCCGGCACCATGAGAATGAAGCGGCGAAGAACAGAGTGATCCTTCATGGTTCCCTACTTCTCTGCTTCCTGGCTGGAGCAATCCTCTGTGCTTTCCTCTGCGAATACTTCGGATATTACACAATCTGGGGCGCCGGCATTATTCTACTGATTGTCTTTGTGCGCCTTGCCTGGGTGGATACGCATACAGAAAAGGGTATGTTAGATCAGGTGCCGAGAGGTCACTGATTGATAAATAGGTCTGACAGTGATAACATCTGAAGTTGAAAGAGGTTATTATGGCCATTCTTAATTATTACCCGAATATATTCTGGCAGGCGACCGCAGCAATGTATGATGTCCTTCTGTGCATCTTTCTTGCCCTGCAATACAGGGATGCGTCCCGACAGAATCACCGGTTTCGCATACTGATGTATTGCGTAACAATCTCTTCATGTCTGGATATTCTAAGGGTAGTTCTGGAAGTCAATGCATTCGGTTTTCAGATTCCTTATCTTGTGCTGAGAGTAGCGGCAACTGTAACCCATACGAGTTATGGCCTGATTACTTTCTATTTCGTGCGCTATATCGAGTCTTACGCTTATAAGGATGGATGGAGGACGCTGAACCATGCGATCGAGGGCATATTGCTTTATGTCTATCTCTTCCTCATGGTTATCAATCTCTTCGTTCCGGTTCTTGTCGATGTTGATTACTATACGCATACCCAGTACAGCAAGTTTCTTATGCTGCCGGTCGGTTATGGAATTCCGTTTTATTTCATTATCAGTTCCGGCTTTGTACTGATTCATCACAGAAAAGCACTGAGGGTCAGAGAACGATATACCCTCTACTTCATCTATGCTGTTATGATCTTCAGTGCAACTCTGCAGGCGGTCTTCCCCAACCGAATCCAAATCGTATATTTCCTGGCATCCTTGGGACTCTTCCTCTGCTTCCTCTCTATTGAGACTCCCAACTATAGGAAGCTTCTCTCCATACGGGCCCAGCTTGAGAAGGCGGAAAAGGCTGCAGTTGAAGCGAATCGTCAGAAGACGGACTTCCTTGCCGCCATGTCTCACGAGATCCGTACACCTATGGCTGGTGTTCTTGGAACGGACGACCTGATCCTTCGTGCAACAAGAGATAGCAAGATCAGGGAATATGCAGAGAATATTCATTCTGCAGCTGAGACTCTGCTCTACATCATCAATGATATTCTGGACCTTTCGAACATTGAGAATGGTAGTTTTGCCCTGCATGAAGAGACCTATGATCTAGGGAAGATGCTTCATGATCTGGATATTATCGTTCGTCCCAGAGCAGAAGAGAAGGGACTTGATTTTAGAATTGATGTTCCGGAGGATCTGCCGGAGAGACTCTATGGCGATGGTGTTCGCGTAAGACAGGTCATTCTGAATGTCCTGAATAATGCGGTGAAGTATACGCACTCAGGCTCTGTCTCCATGTCCGTTCGACAGCAGTCCCTGAGGAATGGAATCATGCGTCTTCGTTTCACCATTCGTGATACGGGTATCGGTATTAAGGAAGAGGATCTTCCCTATCTCTTCGCTACTTTCCATCGATTCGACGAAAAGAAGAACCGCCATATTGAAGGTTCCGGTCTGGGACTGTCCATCGTTAAGAATCTGACGGATCAGATGCATGGTGAGGTTCATGTGGATTCTGTATATGGGGTGGGTTCTGTCTTTACGATTGAGCTTCCTCAGAAACTATCCGGTTCCCTAACCATCCGCGAATATCGTGATATGCAGAGAAGAGAACTTGAGATGGAAGGTCCGGAAGAACTCATCCGCGAAGCTGTTGGTAATGTTCTTGTTGTTGATGATAACGCGATGAATCGAAAGGTTATCCGTTCGCTTCTTCTTCGTACAGGTCTCTCAGTAGAAACTGCTGAATCCGGACAGGAATGTCTGAACATTCTTAAAGTACATCATTTTGATATCGTGCTTATGGATATCATGATGCCCGAGATGGATGGTGTGGAGACCCTGCACGAACTTCGAAAACTCCCGGATTGCGGCAGCGGCGATCTGCCGGTCGTGGCACTGACAGCGAATGCAATTGCAGGTGCGAAGGAATCCTACCTGAAGGAAGGATTCGATGGTTATCTGTCCAAACCTGTGAATGTGGAAGCACTTGAGAAGATGCTGTTAGAGAAACTACCAGGTATGATGTGTGAGGAAGGAGGAAGTCATGCATAGAATCTATCCCCATCCAAACATATATTTTGAGCTGGGGGCGGCTTTCTTCGACCTGATCCTGCTGGTTTACCTCTGTATTATAAAGGGCGAGGAGGTAAGACATAAGCGTTTCCGTTATTTTGTTTTGTCGGTTCTGGTGGCGGATGTTCTGGATGTGCTATCCGTCTATTCTCTGGTTTTGAAAGATAAGATACCAGTCTTTCTGATCCTTCTCGTGAATGAGATCAGCTATCTCTTTGCGGCTGCCATGGAGATGTGTTTTGCCTATTATATTGATTCCTATACCAAACCGGAGAACTTACGGAAGGGCTTACGGCAGCGAATCAATGCAGGCATCATGCTGGTGATGACGGCTCTACTCATTGTAAATACCTTCACCCAGGCCATAATCTATATCCCTGCCGACCGGGAAGGAATCATACGAAAACCGCTCTTCTATGGAACCATCGCAGTCATCATTGTCTATTACTTCCTGTATGCGACGATCACGATCCTGATGCATTTCCACAAGTTGTCCCGAAAGCAGAGGGCGGTATTCGGAGTCCTTCTCGGCATGGCTTTCATAGGAATGTTCTCCCAGCTGTATGTTGGTAACCGTTCTCCGATCGCTATGCTCTTAGTATCCTTCGGTATGTATGGTATCTTCTTTTCCTTCGAATCGCCGGACTATCGTGCGCTCATGACGGTACTTGAGGAATTAGATTCTGCAGAGAATAATGCAGAAGAAGCGAGCCGTACCAAGAGTATGTTCCTGGCCAACATGTCCCATGAGATCCGAACTCCTCTGAATGCCATTCTGGGAATGAATGAGCTGATCATCGGATCTGCAAGAGAACCGGATGTCCTCGCTTATGCACAGGGTATGCAGAATTCCGGTCAGGACCTGATGAGGGTCGTAAATGAGATTCTCGCTTATTCCAGATTAGATGCAGGAGATGTCAGTCCCATCTATGGCCCCTTCTCCCTGTCCTCCATGACCGGTCGTCTCTTCCGCGAGTTCCATCATCATACAGAGCAGAAGCATCTCGCTTTCTATGGAAATGTAGACCAGAATCTACCGGACCGTATCTACGGAGATCAGGAGAATATCACAAGAATCCTGACGAATATTTTAGATAATGCAGTGACCTATACGACATCCGGTTCCATTACCTTTGGCGTCAGAGGATCTACAGAGGCTGAGATTGATGATCTGAAGCGGAAGAAACATGCGAATATGATCCGCCTTGTCTACGAAGATGGAAGCACGGAACTTCATCAGCTAGGTCCTGAAATCGAAGAGCATATTGAGTTCGAACCGCAGACGGAAGTGGACGAGGCCATTGGCGGTGGACTCCGCTTCTTCCAGAAGAAAGCGAAGAGAGAACGGCTGAATACCGACCACGCAGAGAATGCCAAGGCAGCATTAGATGTCGCAAGACGTGCGAATATGACCCATATGTATCTGACCTTCGAAGTGTCAGATACAGGTCCTGGTATGGAGATGAAGGACATTCCCATGATGTTCGATTCCTTCCGCAGAATCGCAGTTCGTGGTATCGGAGCTGTCTCTGGTACCGGTCTGGGTCTTACGATCGCGAACAGCCTTGCGAACCTTCTGGGCGGATTGATTAGCGTTCAGAGCAAAGATGGGCGTGGCTCTACATTTCTCCTGGTCTTACCCATTGAAGTGGTAGGTAAGACCAGTGTTGGTGAAGTGAATGCATATCGTAGAACGCACACAGAAGCGGTTGCTGCCAGTGCAGAACAGGGACAGAAGTCTGAAGCTGCTACACAGACAGCGGGCGGCTGCAACCGGGGAACGGGGCAAAAGGGTATGGAGATGGTGGATTGTCGTGTTCTGGTTCTGGATGATAATCCCATGAATCTCAAGGTCGCAGCCGGTCTCCTGAAGGGAATAGTCTCGCAGTATAACACGGTTTCGAATGGAGAGGATGCGCTTCGCATGCTGGAGCAGGGTTCCTATGATCTCGTCATCACGGATCATAAGATGCCGGGAATGTCGGGAGAAGAGTTCTTAAGAGAAGCAAGAAAGCTCTTCCTGAACCCGAATCCCCGTATTGTCCTGATGACAGCGTCTACCCCGGAAGAGGCAAGAAAAGTGGCAGAAAGGGAAGGATTCGATGGCTATCTTCCGAAACCGGTAAGGAAAGAGGAACTCTATCGGGAAGCCGTGAGATCGTATGAGAGAAATCACACCTGATTTCGATATGGTTTCGATATGTTTTCACAATCTCATGTTGAAAGCGGACGAGATTGTGCTAAAATAATATAGCCTACGTGGGCACCTACCCACGCACAAAGGAAACTAATCATTATTTAGGAGGAAAGTACAAATGGCAAAATGGGTCTATACCTTCGCTGAAGGAAACATGTCCATGAGAAACCTTCTCGGTGGTAAAGGTGCAAACCTTGCTGAGATGACTGAAATCGGTCTTCCGGTTCCCCAGGGTTTCACAATCACTACGGAAGCATGTACACAGTACTATGAGGATGGCCGTAAGATCAATGATGAGATTATGGCTCAGACCATGGAAGGTGTTAAGTGGATGGAAGAGAAGAACGGTAAGAAGTTCGGTGATCTTAAGAATCCCCTTCTTGTTTCTGTTCGTTCCGGTGCTCGTGCATCCATGCCCGGTATGATGGATACCATCCTGAACCTTGGTCTTAACGATGATGTAGTTGCAGCTATGATCGCCGGCAACTCTGATCCTAAGTTCGAGCGTTTCGTATACGACTCTTACAGAAGATTCATCCAGATGTTCTCTGATGTCGTTATGGAAGTTGGTAAGAAGTACTTCGAGCAGCTGATCGACAAGATGAAGGAAGAGCGTGGTGTTAAGTACGACATCGATCTTACCGCAGCTGACCTTAAGGAACTTGCTCAGCAGTTCAAGGCTGAATACAAGAACCAGCTTGGTACTGATTTCCCTTCTGATCCCGTAGAGCAGCTCAAGCTCGCTATCGAGGCTGTATTCCGTTCCTGGGATAACCCTCGTGCAAACGTATATCGTCGTGACAACGACATCCCTTATTCCTGGGGTACCGCTGTTAACGTAATGCCTATGGTATTCGGTAACCTGAATGAACAGTCCGGTACCGGTGTTGCATTTACCCGTGATCCGGCAACCGGTGAGAACAAGCTTATGGGTGAGTTCCTCATCAATGCACAGGGTGAAGACGTAGTTGCAGGTGTTCGTACTCCTATGCCCATCGCTCAGATGAAGGAGGAATTCCCTGAAGCTTACGCTGAATTCCTGAAGGTTTGTGAGACTCTTGAGAATCACTACCATGACATGCAGGATATGGAGTTCACTGTTGAGAACAAGAAGCTCTACATGCTTCAGTGCCGTAACGGTAAGAGAACTGCTCAGGCAGCTCTGAAGATCGCTTGCGACCTTGTTGATGAAGGACACAAGACCGAGGAAGAAGCAGTTGCTATGATCGATCCTCGTAACCTTGACACCCTTCTTCATCCTCAGTTCGATGCTGCAGCTCTTAAGGCAGCTACCCCGATCGGAAAGGGCCTTGGCGCTTCCCCTGGAGCAGCTTGCGGTAAGATCGTATTCACTGCTGATGATGCAGTTGCATGGGCAGCTAAGGGCGAGAAGGTTATCCTCGTTCGTCTTGAGACCTCCCCTGAAGATATCACCGGTATGAAGTCCGCTGAAGGTATTCTTACCGTTCGTGGTGGTATGACCAGCCATGCAGCAGTAGTTGCACGTGGTATGGGTGAGTGCTGTGTATCCGGTTGTGGCGACATCAACATGGATGAGGAGAACAAGAAGTTCACCCTCGCCGGTAAGGAATTCCATGAAGGAGACTTCATCTCCATCGATGGTACTACCGGTAACATCTATGATGGCGTTATCAAGACTGTAGATGCTCAGATCGCCGGTGAGTTCGGCCGTATCATGGCTTGGGCTGACAAGTTCAGAACCATGAAGGTTCGTACCAATGCGGATACTCCTACAGACGCTAAGAAGGCTCGTGAGCTTGGTGCTGAAGGTATCGGTCTCTGCCGTACCGAGCATATGTTCTTCGATGCAGAGCGTATTGCAGCATTCCGTGAGATGATCTGCTCTGATACTGTAGAAGAGAGAGAAGCAGCACTTGCTAAGATCCTTCCTTATCAGCAGAACGACTTCGAACAGCTCTTCGAGACCATGGAAGGTGACCCGGTTACCATTCGTTTCCTGGATCCTCCTCTTCATGAGTTCGTTCCTAACACCGAAGATGAGATCAAGGCTCTTGCAGAAGCTCAGGGTAAGTCCGTTGAGCAGATCAAGGCTATCATCGCTGGTCTTCACGAGTTTAACCCTATGATGGGTCATCGTGGATGCCGTCTTACCGTAACCTATCCGGAAATCGCTAAGATGCAGACCGCAGCAGTTATCCGTGCAGCAATCGCTGTTAACAAGAAGCATCCTGAGTTCAACGTAGCTCCTGAGATCATGATTCCTCTCGTTGGTGAGGCTAAGGAGTTCAAGTTCGTTAAGGACATCGTTGTAGCTACCGCTGAAAAGGAAATTGCTGATGCAGGCGCTACCCTCAAGTATGAGGTTGGTACCATGATCGAGATCCCCAGAGCAGCAATCACTGCTGATGAGATCGCTAAGGAAGCTGACTTCTTCTGCTTCGGTACCAACGATCTTACTCAGATGACCTTCGGCTTCTCCCGTGATGATGCTGGTAAGTTCCTTGGCGCATACTACGATAAGAAGATCTACGAGTATGATCCGTTCGCTAAGCTTGATCAGGTTGGTGTTGGTAAGCTCATGGATACCGCTCTTAAGCTTGGTCGTCCTGTTAACCCTGCACTTCACGCTGGTATCTGTGGTGAGCACGGTGGAGATCCTTCCTCTGTTGAATTCTGCAACAAGATCGGTCTTGACTATGTATCCTGCTCTCCTTACCGTGTACCTGTTGCACGTCTTGCAGCAGCACAGGCAGCTATCGCCGAAAAGCACTAATTTAAAACGAGATTTTTTAGGTCTTCAAAATGAGTTTAAAAAGTCGATTTTTCCTTGATTTTCAGGGGAGAAGAAAGATTTTGAAAACCCCAGAAGCCTTGAATTTAAAGCGTTTACAGTATAGAGAGTCTTCGGACTCTCTATATTTTTTGCCTAAAAAAGTGTCGTAGCTAACAGTCCTATTTTTGAAGTTCCATACTTTTAAAGTAGGGCTTTTATTTTTAAAATATTTTTATGAATGAAGCCTCTATTTTGCCGGCAGGATTTATGGGTGTGGCAAAGCTTGTCAGTATGATTGGCGGAAGAATGGGCATTCGAATTGAAACATCCATCGTACTTTTGTGCATCAACTTACCGGTGGCCATTTTCTGTGCAAAAAAGATTTCCAGAAGATTCGTGGGCTTTTCTTTATTGCAGGTCTTGCTGTTGTCTTTGTTTATGCGGGTGATTCCTGTTTATAACATCTTTGATCAGGTAGTATTAAATGTTATTTTCGGTGGCTGCATTTATGGATTTTCCATTGCCCTAGCTCTTAGAGGCGGGGCTTCTACCGGTGGTACGGACTTTATTGCGTTATATGTTTCAAACAAAACAGGAAAAGAATTGTGGTTGCAAATTTTTATTTTCAACTGTGTTTTGCTGGTGATTTTCGGATATTTGTTTGGTTGGGAAAATGCAGGATATTCTATTATTTTCCAGTACATTTCCACTCATATGATCACTACCTTCCACAACCGTTACAAACGGGAGATGATGCAGATTTTTACCAAGCATCCCGATTGTGTGGTGGATGAGTATTTAAAGCATTTCAGACATGGGATTACGGTGTTAAACGGAACCGGTGGTTACACAGGGGAGGATACCGCCATGCTGTTATCCGTTACCTCTGCTTATGAACTTCCGGAAGCCATTGAAGTGATTCGAAAGGCAGATCCGGAAGCCATTATCAATGTAACAAAAACCAGTCAGTTTATTGGAAAGTTTGCCCAGCCTACGCTGTAATATCAAAAATGCAATGGGAGATTGATGGGAAAGAATAACTGTGATATGATATCCGGGATGGACAAAGACGTCTGCTAATAGTTAGCAGGCGTCTTTTTTGGTATGAAAGTGGGACGAAGAAATATTTGCATGAGGAAGTGATGAAACTATGAAGAAATTGGAAACCAATGATTGGATTGTGCTAAACAATATTATTTACAAAATTTATACTACCAGTAATTTTGATGAAATGAGAGAGCGTTTTTTTGAAGAGTTAAAGATGCTGATTGATTTTGACAGTGGTGATTTTTATCTTGCGTCGCAGGAGGAAGGAAAACTGTTATGTAATCCGGTAACATACAATTGTGACGTAGATCTTTCTGATATCTATGAAGATATTGATTATAGCAGAGGATTGGTAGCAGGAGGAAAAATGCTCATTTATCGGGAGACGGACATTATATCTGATGAAATAAGAGTAACAACAGAGTATTATCAGAAGGTGTATAAACCCAATAACTGGCATTATGCCCTTCAGATGGTGCTGGCAAAACATAAGAAATTTTTGGGAGCCATAACCTTTTACCGAACGATAGGAAAAGAGAATTTTCATTATGATGATATTTTTATTCTGGATATGCTAAAGGATCACCTTGCCTATCGAGTAGAACAGCGTATGCGCAAATATGAATCTTTTGAAGGAAAGATTTCTGTAGCAGAGGCCTCAGTAAAGTATGATTTGACAAAGAGAGAAACAGAAATACTGAAGGCACTGATGGACGGAAGGGATAATGGAGAAATTTGTGAAGAAATGATTATTACGCCCAATACGTTGAAAAAGCATATTTTGAATATTTATCGTAAACTTGACATTAATACGAGAGTTCAGTTATTCAAAATGATTAGGGAACATGAGTAAGTACTTATAATTGAGTAGAAAAATGGTGAAAAAGTTGAATTGAAGAAATAGATACCTTGGATTATATTTTAGGAAATCAATAATACAAGCGAGCAAAGGGGCTTATCCATTTATGGATAGGTCCCTTTTTGATTTGCAGAAGGAGGATAGGATGAAAGAGTTAGAAATTGTAATCAGACCTGAGAAGTTAGAGGATATCAAAAATATTTTGGACGAAGTGAATTGCGGCGGTATGACCCTTTCTACTGTTATGGGATGCGGAACCCAGAAAGGTATTTCAGACGAAGGGGAAATTGTAAATGAGTTTAAGGGATTAAAAACCACAATTAATCTCCTCCCAAAGGTTAAGGTAGAAGTGGTGGTAGAAAATACAGATGTGGAAAAAATCATTGAAAAAGTACGAGAAATATGTGCGACAGATCATGTTGGAGATGGAAAGATTTTCATCAAAGATGTAGAGGAAGTTGTTCGAATCCGTACCGGTGAAAGAGGATTGAAGGCATTGTAGGCATGAGGTGATTGCATGGGAAAAATAGTTGAATTAGATGGAGTAAACAAAGCATATGGTAGAAATCATGTGGTAAAGGACTTGAATTTGTTTGTGGAAGAAGGAGAATTTCTAACATTGCTTGGTTCATCCGGCTGTGGGAAAACTACAACACTTCGAATGATTGCCGGTTTTGAAGAACCCACCACCGGTTCTATCAAAGTAGAAGGGGAAAGTGTAGAGGAAAAAGAACCTTTTGAACGAAATGTGAATACTGTTTTTCAGTCTTATGCGTTGTTCCCCCATATGACGATTTTTGACAATATTGCCTATGGATTGAAAATTAAAAAAGTAAAAAAAGAAGAGATAAAAGAGCGAGTTCTCGCGATGATGGAGCTGGTCCAGCTGAATGGATTTGAAAAACGCTATCCTTCTCAGTTGTCCGGAGGGCAGAAACAGCGTGTTGCCATTGCAAGAGCTTTAATTAACCGACCAAAGGTATTGCTTTTGGATGAGCCGCTGGGAGCTTTGGATTTAAAACTGAGAAAGCAGATGCAGCTGGAATTAAAAAGATTGCAGAAGAAGTTGAACATTACATTTATATATGTAACACATGATCAGGAAGAAGCACTTACTATGAGCGATCGAATTGCAGTTATGCATGATGGAGTTATTGATCAGCTGGCTACACCAACTGAAATCTATGAGCATCCTAAGACAAAATTTGTCGCTACCTTTATCGGTGAAACGAATATTTATGACGGATGCATTACAAGTATACATGATGGTATAGCGACTGTGACATTGGAAAATGGTGTTGTATCGGTGGCCTGTCCAGAGGACTTTTCCATTTTAGAATATGCCAGTGTTTCCGTACGACCGGAGAAGATGCGATTTTCTTCCGAACCTGTGGATGGATTTGGACTGATTGCTCAGGTAAAAGATTACGTTTATGTTGGTTCGGTTCTGAAATGTATCGTATTTCTGCCCAACGGAAATGAACTGAAAATCGAACGTCTGGCAGGACAGGAACTGCCGAAAATCGGAAGCAAATGTTATCCCTATTGGGAACCGTCGGATGCGGTTTTGATTCACAACGAAAGCCATTATATTTTTGAGGCATTAAACAGTATTAAACTTGCTTAAGGAGGAGGCCTATGAGTGGTAAAAAGGAAAGTTTAGAGTTTAGCTCCAACACCTTGCCGGCAATGGTAACGGTAGGTCCGGTTGTGATCATTATGACGTTATTGATTGCGATACCACTTATTTTCGTTGCGGTCATGAGCTTTTGCTCCATTGATGAGTTTTACAACATTCAATTTCAGTTTACAGCAGATAATTACCTTCGCTTGGCAAATCCGGATTATGTAAAAATCTATGCCCAATCCTTATTCATTGCTTTTTTTACAACACTGTTGTGCATCCTTATTGGATATCCTTTTTCCTTTGTAATCGCAAGAGTAAAGGGAAAGTATAAAAAGATTTTGTACATGTTGGTAATCATTCCTTTTTGGACCAATTCTTTGATTCGAATTTACGGATGGAGATCCTTCCTTGGAACTTCCGGATGGCTCAATTCCCTTCTAATGAAAGTACATTTGATTCAGGAGCCTTTGGATCTTCTTTATAAAAACGGAACTACGATTTTAGGTATGGTCTATTGTTTGATTCCCTTTATGATTTTGCCGTTGTATACCGCCATTGAAAAGTTGGATGATTCCTTGCTGGAGGCATCTTCGGATTTGGGAGCCCATCCGGCAAAGACCTTTGTAAATGTGGTGTTACCTTTGACGGCGGGAGGAATATTTTCCGGAAGTCTGATGGTATTTATTCCCTGCCTGGGATACTTCTTCGTATCGGATATTTTAGGGGGAGGAAATTCAGATGTCATCGGAAATTTGATTGAGCGACAGTTCCAAAGCGGAAACAACTGGCCCCTGGGTGCAGCCTTATCCATTGTATTGATTTTGGTAACCTTGATTATTGTAAAAATTTATCAGCGGCTGGGCGGCGATATGGATGCGCTTGGAGTATAGAAACGTATAAGGAGCGAAGAACATGAGAAAAGGTAAAAAAATTCAAAAACTAAGCGTAGTGTTTTGTACCTTCGTCTATATATTTTTATTCCTGCCCATTTCGGTAATTGTGGTGAATTCCTTTAATGCCACCACTACCAAACCTTATATGAGTTGGAAGGGATTTACCCTGGAGTGGTATGCAAAACTTTGGGAAAATACCTCTCTTTTGGAGGCTTTTGGGAATACCATGATCATCGCGGTGGTAAGTACCTGTTTGGCAACGGCAGTGGGAACCTTGGCTGCGGTGGGAATGTATCGCTACAAGTTTAAAGGAAAAGGATTGATTGACGGGCTGTTGTATATTCCCGTAGTAATTCCGGAAATTGTGTTGGGAATTTCTCTTTTGACTATTTTTGCTCAGGCAAATATTCCAAGAGGTATGTTGACCTTGATTTTAGCTCATGTGACATTTTGTATTCCCTTTGTAATTTTCAATGTCCGGGCAAGGCTTTACGGTTATGACAATTCTGTGGAAGAAGCCAGTCTGGATTTGGGAGCGAATCGGATTGTTACTTTTTTTAAGGTGACATTACCCATTCTTTCTCCGGGAATTTTGGGAGGTGCCCTTTTGGCGTTTACTTTGTCCATTGATGATGTGATTATCAGCTACTTTGTATACGGTCAGACCAAGACCTATCCTTTGAAAGTTATGGAAAGTGTAAAAAGTGGTGTTGCACCGGATGTGAATGCTCTTTCTACATTGATTTTAATCGGAACCATTCTCTTTGTGGTATTGACGCAGGGAGATTTCTTTAAAAAGAAAAGATTACAGGAGGACTAGTTTATGAGAAAAAAGATTGCAATTTTTTTGGCGGCGGCTATGTTGGTAGCCTCTTTCACCGGATGTGGAAGCTCCGGCTCAAAAGGAGAAAACGGAGAATTAAATGTGTTTATTTGGACGGAGTATGTTTCAGAGTCAGCCATTGCGGCGTTTGAAGAGGAAAGTGGCATAAAGGTAAATGTATCCACCTATTCCTCCAATGAAGATATGCTTGCAAAGTTAAAATCCGAGGCGGAAGGAACTTACGATGTGATTTTACCCAGTGATTACGCGGTGGAATATCTCATTGCTCAGGATAAATTGGAAACCTTAGATAAAGATGCATTAACAAACTTAAGCAATATTTCGGATACCTACTTGGATCCGTCCTACGATCCGGGAAATGTGTATTCCGTTCCTTATGAAGGTGGTGTTTGCTGTATCGCTGTAAATACCGATAAGGTGGAGAAACAGATTACTTCCTATGATGATTTGTTTGATGAGAGTCTGGCAGATTCCATTGTAGTGTTAGATGACTTCCGTGCCATTATCGGACTTACCGAACGTTCCATGGGCTTGTCTATGAATGAAACAGATCCGGCTACTTTAAGTGAGGTGGAAGAAAAACTTTTGAAGCTAAAGAATAATGTGAAACTCTATGATTCAGATTCACCCAAGTCTGCATTGATTTCCGGAGACTGCAGCGTAGGTGCGGTATGGTCTGCGGAAGCTGCTTTGGCGATGGAAGAAAATCCCGCCATTGAGGTGGTGTATCCAAAGGAAGGGGCATACGTTTTCATGGATAACTGGTCCGTTCCAAAGGGTGCTAAAAACTTTGACAATGCAATGTCCTTTATTAACTTTATGCTTTCTGCGGATGCAGCGAAAATGAACATTGAGGACTTCCCTTATCTTTGCCCCAATGATGCTGCCCTTGAAATGATGGGGGATGACTATGTGGCAAATGAAGCAAAAAATGTTCCTGCAGATGTAATTTCCAGCGGAGAATTTGTAAAGTATTTGGATTCCGATAGCCTGGCAATCTATGACGAAATGTGGACAAAGCTGAAAGAGTAGTGGAGGGAAACCATGTACCCTGAAATTGATTTTTTATACTTAAATGAAGAAGATATGCTAAAGGCCGGAGTGTTGGATGCAGCCTCATGTATTGAAACCATGAGAGATACCTTGTCGCTTTTTGGAAAAAAAGATTTTTTGCTGGGTGGACCAAAGGCAAATGAACATGGACTGCAAATGAACTTTCCGCAAAAATCCGATATCGAAGGTTTTCCTTTGGATGACGGACCGGATCGAAGATTTATGGCAATGCCCGCATACTTAGGGGGAAGATTTCATATTGCGGGGCAAAAGTACTACGGCTCCAATAGTCATAACAGTGCAAAAGGACTTCCCAGATCCATTTTAATGGTAACCTTATCCGATGTGGATACGGGAGCACCGAAAGCCATTATGTCGGCGAATTTACTTTCTGCCATGCGAACCGGAGCGATGCCTGCTATGGCAGCGACTTATCTGGCCAACAAGGATTCAAAAGTTTTAAGTCTCATCGGACCGGGAGTCATTAATAAATGCGCTTTGATGTGCTATATGGAAGTGTTGCCGGAGATTGAAAAAATTAAAATTCGGGGAAGTTCAAAGACTTCTAAGACGGCACTTGCCATGAAGGTATTTATCGAAGAAACCTATCCTCAGGTAAAAGAAATTGTATTGTGTGATTCCTTGGAAGAGGCATGTCGGGATGCAGATGTGGTTTCCGAAGCCATGTCCGTTTCCAAGGAAAACATGGAGGAATTCCATTTGGAGTGGTTCAAAAAAGGTGCGACCGTGTTTAGTATGGGTTCTTTTTTGTATCGGAAGTACGATGATTTTTTGAATACCACTATGGTGGTGGACAATTACGGGATGTATGAAAAATACTTAAGTAATTTTAAAGCCAGAGGTCCTGTGGATGAATTTGGAAACAAAAGAGAATGGGTAATTATGGGAATCCATTTTGTCCATTTGGTAGATACCAACCAAATACCAAGAGAGGGCGTAAAAAATATTTGTGACATCGTAAACGGAAAAGAAAAAGGACGAACATCCAAGGATGAAATCGTGATGTGCTCCATTGGAGGTATGCCCTTAGAGGATTTGTCCTGGGGGTATGATTGTTATCAAAAAGCCTTGAAACTTGGTATCGGACAGCAGTTAAACCTTTGGGAAAAGCCCTATATGAATTAGATTACAATACAATAAATGGTTGCAATGGCGCAGTTTTCTTTTTTGGAAACTGTGCCTTTATTTGTTTTATAAGGAGGAAAAAAGATGATGAAAAAAATGGTTCAATCACAAATTTTATGTGATGGCTGATTCCTGACATACTCCTTCCGGCTCATATCCATGATCTTCAAGAAGAAGTATTCATCATCGGGATAGCCGTATCCGTGTCGACGTAGGGTC
>Ga0256404_1007824_pt1 | contig 16579 bp, 12 predicted proteins | sample RumenRJG_01DNA_FD_185990 | JGI IMG/M metagenome (GOLD analysis project Ga0256404, IMG submission 185990) | Bovine rumen microbial communities from Lethbridge, Alberta, Canada - RJG_01 | ecosystem: Host-associated > Mammals > Digestive system > Stomach > Rumen | place: Canada: Alberta | collected...
AATCGTGTAACAAAGTCTGGCAGCACAATCACTGACATCGATGAGAAGGGTAAGCAGAGACTCGCATACGAGATTCAGGATATGCTTGAGGGATATTATTACTTCATTCATTTTGAAGGCCCAGAAGACGCTCCTGCATTCATCGAGAGACATCTGCGTATCTACGATAACGTCCTCAGATTCCTCATAGTTAAGCAGGACGCTTAATTAGATCATTTGATCAGGAGGGTTATATGAATAAGGTTATTCTTATGGGACGTCTCACAAGAGATCCCGACGTTAGATATTCAAATGGACAAAGCGGAGATCAGCTTTGCATAGCAAGATATACACTTGCTGTTGACAGAAGATTTAATAGACAAGGCGGAGATGATCAGCAGAATGCTGACTTTATCTCTTGCGTAGCATTCGGCAGGAGTGGTGAGTTTGCTGAGAAGTACCTGCATCAGGGCACAAAGGTTGTCGTATCAGGACGTATTCAGACAGGCTCTTACACTAACAAAGAAGGCCAGAAGGTTTATACTACAGACGTAGTTGTAGAGGATCAGGAATTCGCTGAGAGCAAGAGAGCTCAGGACTCCGAATCACAGGGAGGATATCAGCCACAGTCTGCTCCTGCAACTAGCGACGCTAGTGCTGAAGGCTTTATGAACATTCCTGACGGAACAAAGGACGATCTCCCATTTAAGAAATAGTTTAATTGGAGGTAAATGTAATGCCATACGGTAATAAAGATGGCGGAGCAGCGCCAATGAGAAGAAGACCTATGCACAGAAGAAGAAAGGTCTGCGTATTCTGCTCAGATGAGAATCAGAAGATTGATTACAAAGATGCTAATCTGCTTAGAAAGTACATTTCTGAGAGAGGAAAGATCCTTCCTCGTCGTATTACTGGTACTTGCGCTAAGCATCAGAGAGAGCTTACTACAGCTATCAAGAGAGCTAGACAGGTAGCACTTATTCCATACGTAATCGAGTAATTCTGATATCGATTATAAATGAATCATTTACAGGAAGTCCAAATGCGGGCTTCCTGTTTTTTGTTATTTTTCTGTTTGAAACTTTTCTGATACAATTTTTTGGTACATTATTTTTGATATATATTTTGATACTTTTATTGAAATATATACTGATTATTTTTTTGATACATTTTAGATGCGTCTTTATAGTAGAGTATGAAATATGTTATAATATCTTCTATAAAATGAATATTTGAGAAGATATTTGGCGTTACTTGGAAATGAAGAAAAAAGGGGTTAATTACTGAATGGTGAGATTTAAGAGACTTGCGATTATGACCGCATTTGGAACGGCGGCTCTGGGCATGGGTATGAATACTCTTCCGGCAGAGGCGGCACAGATCAGCGGCATAACTTCTTCTCAGCTAGTGGTGAGTGCTGAGAAGGCGACTGCGACGGATGCAGAAAAATCTGATGCGGATAGTAAAGACAAAAATGCAGATGGAATATCGGACGAGAGTGCGAGCGATAAGAAGGAATTATCTGGCTGGGTTTATAACCAGGCGTATGAAGGATATGCATATTATAAGGATAATTCTCCTGTAAGAGGCTGGAATACTATAGATGGTAGAAAGTATTTCTTCGATACTAACGGCATCTTGATGGAAGGCTTCCAGACTATTGGTACAACACTTTATTATCTTGGTTCATTTGATTCTGACGCTGCTTTGGTAGCTGATGAGCAGGGCGTCGATGACGCAAATGCTGAAGAACAGGCTAACGAGACAGGCTTCGTGTATGTTAATTCGAAGTACTACTATGTAGATGAGGAGCTGAAGGTTGCGACCGGGCGCGTAAACATTGAAGATGGAGATTACATTTTCGATGAAGACGGTGCAATGCTTACAGGTTGGCAGCAAATTGATGATAAATGGTATCATCTCGGAAAGTCTCCTGAGGATAAGGGAGTCAGCAAGAATTGCTACGTAGATGGTTGGTATCTTGGAACTGACGGCGCGAGAGATGATGAGACAACCGGCGACTGGTACAAGGGCGACTGGGGCTGGTGGTTTGAGAATAATAAGGGCTGGTATCCAACAGATCAGTGGCTTAGCGTAGATGGAACCTGGTATTACTTTGGCGAAGATGGATATATGATAAGGTCGACTTGGAAAGAGATTGACGGCCAGTATTATTACTTCAACTTCGATGGAAGTCTGCAGGAAAAGGCTGAGAAGCCAAATGGCGAGCCAACCGGACAGTGGATTGACGGCTACTACGTTGATCATTCGGGTGCTTGGACTGGCGACAGTGCTTACTGGGAGTGGGATGGCTATGGTTATAAGCTTTGGTCATCGGATGATTCCTGGCATGCTACCAGTACTACAGAAATAATTGATAATGAATATATAAGCTTTGATAGTCAGGGATATGCTTACTCTGGCGGAGTTAGATGTTATAATGTTCCTCCAATGGGTGGCGCTCCTTCGGAATCTAAGAATAAAGTAATACAGTATGCGGCTGCTTCACTGGGCTTCCCATATGTTTATGGCGGCGGCACTATGGCTGGAACAGATTGTTCAGGATTCGTGATGCTGTCATATCAGAGTGAGGGATACAGCCTTCCACATAATGCAGGCGCACAGTTTGCTACATTTGCGGCAAATGAGGTCTGGATGTCCGAGGTTCAGCCGGGAGATATGCTGTTCTACTACAGCGGCGATGTTGAAAACGACTGTGGTACAGGAATCGGCCATGTAGCGATGTATATCGGAAATGGTGAAACTCTTGAAGCTGGTGACACAACCAATGGTAGACGTTGGCTGGCTGATAAAGCGGCTTATGTTACTAAGTAATTTCAGGGGTATTTCATTAAAAAAGAATATATAATGATTATGGAATGGGGATGTTAGAGCAAATTAGCTCCGACATCCTCATTTTGCTAGAATAAAGGGTTTTCATAGGTTACTTTTTGTGGTATTATGTAGGTTGATTTTTTGCGTCCCGATGCACGAAAAGTGTGGGAAAAATGAAAGGAAATCTAATCATGAAATTTACAAAAATGCATGGCATCGGAAATGATTATGTATATGTAAATGCTATAGAAGAGCAAATAGATAATCCGTCTGAACTGGCGGTTCGTGTTAGTGACCGACATTTCGGAATAGGCTCGGATGGGCTTATTTTGATACGCGCCAGTGAAAAGGCGGATTTTATGATGGATATGTACAATCTCGATGGTTCCCGCGGAAAGATGTGCGGAAATGGTATCAGATGTGTTGGTAAGTACGTGTATGATCATGGACTTACGGACAAGAAGATCATTACTATCGAGACTCTGTCGGGTATCAAGACTTTGAATCTCTTTACGAAGAGAGTTGAGGAGGTCGAGGGATATCAGGGCGTATCCAATAATGGAAAGGTTGTATATGCAGCCACAGTAAATATGGGTGCGCCAATCTTTGAACCGGCAGATATACCTGTGAAGCTTGTGGAGGGCTATTCTCCATCCAAGCTGGGAAGCCTTATAGATGTTAATCCAGTGAAGAATCCTTATCTGGATGAGAAGCAGAAGGTTGTCTCAAATATGGGAATATCGATCATGGATTCTACGACAGAGAGTAGTAAGGCTGCGAAGCTATCGGTGGAGCAGACATTTTACTATGGAACTTGTATATCCATGGGAAATCCACACTGTGTTGTATTCGTAGATGATACGGAGCATTTCCCTATAGAAATCGTTGGTCCGCTTTTCGAGAAGCATAGCATATTCCCTGAGAGTGTTAATACTGAGTTTGTTCAGGTGATTGATAAGACTCATGTTAAGATGCGCGTGTGGGAGCGCGGCTCGGGCGAGACGATGGCCTGCGGAACTGGTGCATGTGCGACTGCGGTTGCCTGCATGATAAATGGCAAGACTGATGATGAGGTGACGGTGTCACTTCTTGGCGGTGATCTGAAGATTCGCTGGGACCGTGAGGAGAACAGTGTATTTATGACAGGTCCTGCGACAACAGTATTTGAAGGAGAGTACTAGAAGGTACTTGATATATAGAATGCAGAAAATGTATTTGAAGGTAGTAAAAGAATACTAAGTTAGTATTCGAAAGTAGTAAAAGAATACTAAGTATTCAGTAGTAGTAAGTAGTAAGAGGAAGTAGTTATGATTAAGGTTAATGAAGATTATTTGAAGCTGCCGGGAAGTTACCTCTTCTCGACAATCGCAAAGAAGGTAGCTGCATTTGCAGAGGAGAATCCTGACAAGAAGATTATTCGTCTGGGTATCGGCGACGTAACACAGCCACTTTGCCCAACTGTTATAAATGCACTGCATAAGGCGGTTGATGAGATGGCGTCGGCAGATACATTTAGGGGTTATGCGCCTGATCTCGGATATCAGTTTCTTAGAGAGACTATCGTAGAGAAAGCATTTAAGCCACTTGGCGCTGAGGTTCATGCGGACGAAGTTTTTGTCAGCGACGGCGCAAAGTCTGATTCAGGAAATATTCAGGAGATTTTCGCGAGAGACGTGAAGATTGCTGTGTGCGATCCTGTATATCCTGTATATGTTGATACAAATGTTATGGCAGGTAGAACGGGTAGCTACGACAAAGCAACTGGTCTTTGGAGCGATGTTTGTTACATGCCTTGTACTGCTGAGAATGGCTACGCACCTGAGATTCCGGGCGATGATGGAATCCTGTGTGCAAATGGTGAGAAAGTAGTTCCAGATGTAATCTACCTTTGCTTCCCTAACAATCCAACTGGTGCAACTATCACTAAGAGTGAGCTCCAGAAATGGGTTGATTATGCAAACAAAGTCGGCGCAGTCATCATTTACGATGCAGCGTACGAAGCTTATATATCAGAGGCTGACGTGCCTCATAGTATCTACGAGTGTGAGGGCGCTCGCGGATGCGCTATCGAAATCCGTTCATTTTCAAAGAATGCGGGCTTCACAGGAACTCGTCTTGGATACACTGTAATTCCTAAGGACATCAAGGATGCTGAGGGCAACATGCTTCACAGCCTGTGGGCAAGACGCCACGGTACTAAGTTCAACGGTGCGCCATATATCATACAGCGTGCGGGCGAGGCGGTTTTCTCTGACGAGGGACAGCGCGAGACTCAGGAACAGATTGCTTATTATATGAAGAATGCGAGATACATTTTAGAGGGACTGAAGTCAGCTGGATACACAGTTTCTGGCGGTGTAAATGCACCATATATCTGGCTTAAGACTCCAGAAGGAATGAGTAGCTGGGACTTCTTCGACTACCTGCTTAAGGAGGCAAATGTTGTTGGTACTCCTGGAAGTGGTTTCGGACCAAGCGGAGAGGGACACTTCAGACTGACTGCATTTGGAAGCTACGAGAATACTGTAGAGGCAATCGACAGAATTAAGAAAATCTAGAATTAAGAGAATCTAGAATTAGTGTTCTAGAGAAATGTTATCTAGAGTGATACAGGAGGATCAGAATGAAGGTTGTAATGCTTGCCGGTGGTTACGGCACACGAATTAGCGAAGAGAGTCATCTTAAGCCAAAGCCAATGATCGAGATTGGTGGTAAGCCTATTCTGTGGCACATTATGAAGGAGTACTCATTTTATGGGTTCAACGAGTTCATTATCTGTGCTGGATACAAGCAGCATGTGATCAAGGAGTGGTTCGCAAATTATTATCTGCACAACTCGGATATCACATTTGACTTTACAAGCGAGAACAAGATGACAGTGCACAACAATGTTGCCGAGCCTTGGAAGGTTACCATAGTTGACACTGGTCTAAATACAATGACTGGCGGACGTCTGAAGAGGGTTCAGGAGTATGTGGGTGACGAGACATTTATGCTGACATACGGTGATGGTGTCTGCGATATTAACCTGCAGAGACTGTTGGAGTTCCACAAGAGCCACGGCAGACTTGCGACTATCACAGCGGTAAAGATCAGCCAGAGATTTGGAATCCTGGATATCACAAATGATGGTGTGATCACAAGCTTCCGCGAGAAGGATAAGGAGGACAGCTCCCGAATCAATGGTGGTTACATGGTACTTGAGCCGGGCGTGTTCGATTATCTTGAGGATGATAAGACTGTCTTCGAGCAGGGACCAATGAAGGGACTTGCAGCTGACGGACAGCTGATGGCATATGAGTTCGATGGTTACTGGCAGTGCATGGATACAAAGCGCGAAATGGATAAGTTGAACGAACTCATCGAGAAAAATGAAGCTCCATGGATGGTGTGGAACAGCGCTCGATTTACGAAGTAAATCGAACGTCCGAACGAAGGTGAGGATGCATTCTGCGAGCAAATGGCGAAGCAGAATATTGACTGTGCGAAGCACAGGAAATCACGCTGTGAAACAGCGTGGCACAAACAGCGCTCGATTTACGAAATGAAAATGAGTCAGCAGTTACGTCGAACGTGGAGGTGACTCAAAAATGAGTCAGCAGTTACGTCGAACGTGGAAGTGACTCATTTTGGAAGGATAGGATAATGACGAAGAATGATTTAGAGTTTTATAAGGGTAAGAAGGTGCTCATTACGGGGCACACTGGTTTCAAGGGCAGCTGGCTCTGTCAGATTCTGATTGGAGCGGGGGCTGAGGTAACTGGTTATTCGCTGGAGCCACCTACTGATCCTAGCCTCTTTGTGGAGGCGGGGATTGCCGAGAAGATTAACCACGTGGTGGGCGACATCCGCGACCGTGAGAAGCTGATGCGCGTCTTCGAAGAAGTACAGCCGGAGATAGTATTTCACCTGGCTGCTCAGCCAATCGTGAGAGAGTCTTACAAGGATCCAGTGGGTACTTATGAGACAAATGTTATGGGTACCGTTAACATTTGCGAAGCGGTTCGCCAGACTGCTAGCGTTAAGTCTTTTCTGAATGTTACGACTGATAAGGTCTACAAGAATAATGAGTGGTGCTGGGGCTACCGCGAGAATGAGCCGCTGGATGGATACGATCCTTACTCGAACTCGAAGTCATGCTCCGAGCTTGTTACACATAGCTATATTAATTCATTTTACTGCGATATGGACGTTGCGGTCTCTACTGCTCGTGCGGGAAATGTTATCGGCGGCGGCGATTTTGCGCCTGACAGAATTATTCCTGACTGCGTGAGAGCGGCTGAGAAGAAGGAGGTAATTATCGTTCGTAATCCTTACTCAACTCGTCCTTATCAGCACGTTCTGGAGCCGCTGAATATATATCTTACGATAGCGAAGGCACAGTATGAGGATAAGTCGAAGGCTGGTTTCTACAATGTGGGACCAGATGATGCCGATTGTGTGACGACTGGTGATATAGTGACTAAGTTCTGCGCTGCTTGGAATAACAGCGACGGGGCGGACTCATTTGGCACGGTATCTTGGGAGAATCGTCATGATGGCGGACCTCACGAGGCGAACTTCCTGAAGCTGGACTGCTCGCTGATCAAGCAGGTCTTCGGATGGAAGCCTGTTTGGGGCATCGACAAGGCCATCGAGATGGTTGTGAGATTCTCACAGCACCGTATCCTGGAACCTGAAAAGGTTGCCGAGGAAATGGATAACGAGATTGCGGAATTTTTCGAATAATATATATAAGGAGTAGAAAATGGGTAAATGGAATAGCGAGGCTGAGGCTCGCGAGGAAATCAAGAGCCTGGTGGCTGAATACTATAACGAGTTTAAGAAACCTGAGCAGGAGAAGCCATTTGAAGAAGGAGACAGAATCTCTTACGCAAGTCGTGTATATGATGAGAAGGAAATGCTATCTCTCACGGATGCGACTCTGGACTTCTGGCTTACAACTGGTAGATTCTCAGATGAGTTCGAGAAGAACTTCGCTGAGTGGATCGGAGTAAGATTTGCGAACCTCGTAAACAGCGGTTCTTCAGCAAATCTGCTTGCATTTATGACTCTTACATCTCCACTTCTTGGAGAGAGACAGGTGCTTCCTGGTGACGAGGTCATCACAGTTGCAGCAGGATTCCCTACAACAGTTGCACCTATTCTTCAGTACGGTGCTGTTCCAGTATTTGTGGACGTGAAGCTTCCTGATTACAACATAGATCCAGCGCTTCTTGAGGCTGCTGTATCAGATAAGACAAAGGCAGTTATGATCGCGCACACACTGGGTAACCCATTTGACCTAAAGGCGGTTAAAGCATTTTGTGATAAGTACAATCTTTGGCTCGTTGAGGATAACTGCGACGCGCTGGGTACAAAGTATACAATCGACGGTGTGACTAAGTTCTCAGGAACTTGGGGCGACATCGGAACTAGCAGCTTCTATCCACCACACCACATGACTATGGGCGAGGGTGGATGTGTCTACACTGATGATCCGCTGCTTAATCGTATCGTGAAGAGTCTTAGAGACTGGGGCCGCGACTGCGTATGCCCATCTGGTCACGATAATATATGTGGACACAGATTTGATGGCCAGTTCGGCCAGCTCCCACAGGGTTATGATCATAAGTACGTTTACAGCCACCTGGGCTACAACCTGAAGGTGACTGACATGCAGGCTGCAGTTGGTGTAGAGCAGCTGAAGAAGTTCCCAAGCTTCATAGAGAAGAGAAAGGCTAACTGGAAGTATCTTCGCAAGGCACTTTCTGACCTCGAGGACGTACTCATTTTACCAGAACCAGCTGAGAACTCTGATCCATCATGGTTCGGATTCCTCATCAGCGTGAAGCCTGAGTCGGGACTTAAGAGAAATGATGTAACAAGATATATCGAAGACCATAATGTTCAGACAAGACTTCTGTTCAGCGGAAATCTTACACTTCATCCATGCTTCGATCAGATTCGCGGAACTGACAAATACAGAGTTCCAGGCAGCCTCGATGTGACAAATTACATCATGAACAATACATTTTGGATTGGTGTATATCCAGGCATGACCGAAGAGAAGCTTGCATACATGAGCAAAGTGATACACGAAGCAGTTCGTTAATTCATTAGAAAGGGAATGAAATGAAAGATGCGATAATTACTGGAGCGAGTGGAATGATCGGTTCCCATGTTGCTAAGGAACTGCTCCAGAGAGGTATAAATGTGACGGCCATTGTTCGTCCAATGTCTGAAAAACTTAGGAATCTTGAGTGGGCCGAGGAGCAGGCGGGGGCCGCAGCTCTTCTGGGACCTGACAGGACAGCAGAGGTTGGCAAGATGCGTGTGGTAGAGTGTAATCTCTACGAGCTGCCAAGTCTGAGAGACAAGTTAGGCTGGGAACATGACGCCTTCTTCCATTTTGGATGGGGTTACACATTTGGAACTGGTCGAAATGAAGCTTCCAAGCAGGCTGAAAATATAAAGGCAACCCTTGATGCAGTACATCTTGCGTACGAAGCGGGATGCAAGTCATTTATCGGCGCAGGTTCACAGGCGGAGTTCGGTATCGTGACTGGCAGCCTCTCGGATGAACTTCCAAAGGACCCTATCACAGGATATGGTATCGCAAAGCTTGCTGCTTGCCGCCTGGCAGGCCTCGAGTGCAGACATCTTGGAATGAAGTTCAACTGGGCGAGAATCCTTAGTTGCTACGGTGAGGGTGACAATGACTATACTATGGTAATGTCAGCTATCCGTGCGATGCTTCGCGGTGAGAGAATGCAGTTCACTCCAGCAGAGCAGGTTTGGGATTATATCTACGCTGAGGATACGGCGAAGGCCTTTGTCGAGATCGTAGAGAAGGGCGTGGATCAGAAGGCCTACACAGTTGGTTCCGGCGAGAAGCGACTTCTGAAGGATTATATATATGCTATTCGTGACGCGATTGATCCAACCCTCGATGTTGGAATCGGTGAGCGCGACTATAACCCTGATCAGGTGATGTATCTGGTGGCCGACACGACAGAGCTCATCGCTGACACAGGTTACAAGCCGGAGACCACATTTGAAGAAGGAATCAAGAAGACAATCGAGTGGGCTCGTGAGCATAAATAATATGAAATGAAATAACCACCGGTGAACGGGTGCAAAGAAATAATAGTGCTGAGCCGTCTGGTTAATTCGGAGATTAAGATATGAAGAAGAAAGTTAGTGTATTAATACCTTGCTATAATGAAGAGGAAAATGTAGTTCCTATGTCAAATGCGATAAAGGACATGTTCGAGAAGAACCTGCCGCAGTACGACTACGAGCTCCTTTTTATCGATAACGATTCGTCGGACAACACACGTCCACTGCTTCGCGAGATATGCGCTAGAAATAAGCATGTGAAGGCAATCTTCAATGCGAAGAACTTTGGACAGTTCAACTCGCCATATCACGGCATGCTTCAGACAAGTGGCGACTGCGTTATCTCGATGGTATGCGATTTTCAGGATCCTGTGGAGCTGATTCCAAAGTATCTTGAAGCTTGGGAAGAGGGCTTCAAGATTGTTATCGGAATCAAGACTGCCAGCAAGGAAAATAAATTGATGTACGCACTTCGCTCTATGTACTACAGCTTCGTCAAGAAGTTCTCAGACGTAGAGCAGATACAGCATTTTACGGGATCAGGACTGTATGATAGAGAGTTCATAGAGGTGCTTCGAAATCTAAATGATCCGACCCCATTCTTACGTGGAATCGTTGCGGAGCTTGGATTTGCCCGTAAGGAGATTGAGTACGAGCAGCCTAAGCGTAGAGCGGGTAAGACACATAACAATTTCTACACACTGTATGATGCAGCGATGCTGTCAATTACTTCATATACAAAAATCGGACTTAGACTTTGCACATTTTTAGGTGCATTTATCGGGTTTATTAGTATCGTGGTCGGAATCGTGTACCTGGTGCTGAAGCTCACTAACTGGTACGGCTTCGAGGCTGGTATGGCACCAATGATCATAATCATGTCATTTATGGGCGCGATTCAGCTGTTCTCGATTGGATTCATGGGCGAGTATATCATGAGCATGAACAAGAGAATCATGAATAGACCGCTGGTCGTAGAAGAAGAACGTATAAACTTTGAAGAAAAATGAGTCAGCATTTACGTCCGACGTGCAAGGTGACTCATTCTGTAAAAATATGAAGAAGAATAAGTATGAAAAACTTCATAGTATTGTAACGCAGCTGATGGTCGTTGTAGCGTACCCGGTGGTATTTCACCTGGCGGCATTTCTCGGTAGTTCGAACCTGCACAAGAACCAGAAGCTCGGCGATTTGGCGTTCCCGCTGATATCTCTGATGATATGGGTGGGACTCTTTATTGCGTGCATTTGTACCGGACTTGTGAAGCATCATTTCAAGAAGATGGAGAAGCTTGCGGCGCTTGAAAATGAGTCTGATGAGGACTCGGCTAGTGAGGGATCCGAAGGTGATACTTCAGAGGACGCTGAAGAGGAGTTTGATCTCGAGAAGGAGAAAGAGAAGAAGTGCAAGAAGGATGAGGCCATCCAGAAGAAGCGCAACAAGACCAAGAACTGGGTTGTGTACACTATGCTCATTATCGTGAGCATACTTATAAGACTTCCAATGATTGGTACATTTCAGAGATGGGACGCAGGTGAATATTTCTACACTGTAGGAACTTCGGTGCAGGACTACACATTTACGCTGCCAAACTTCCTATATAACTTCTCGGTGGCTTATCACCTCAACTACGGCTTTACAAGCTTTATCGCAATTCCGCTGTTCTTCAGCTCGAGAAGCGTGCTGGCCATAACTGTGTGGCAGATTCTCTTCTCAGTTCTTGCGGTAATGGCATTATATAGAATCTTCAGAATCGTCTTCAGATTCACACGTTCAAGATCTGCAGTTGCTGCGACGGTTATTGGAAATGTTCCGATCTTCCTCGGTCTTTCGGCTTACTGCACTCCTGACTACTTTATCGTACTATTCTTTATCTTCGCGCTGTATTTCCAGGCCAGAGAGTGGCACGTCCTCGAAGTCTTCATGCTCGTCATGATGTGCTTCACCAAGGAAAATGCAGCTCTCATCGTGCTAGGTTACTACGGCGTGAGAATCGTGTGTCGCTTCGTCTTCGTTAACTTAAGTAGAGCGCAGGAACTTAAGACATTTGCGGATAAAAAGCGTTATCACGAGCTTGTGATTCAGAACGCGGCGCAGACTGTGGAAGAAATCGAGGATGCGGAGGGCATCCCTTCTAGCTCTGAATGCGTAAATGATTACGTTGATAGGTTTGATGAATGCTACGAGGTAAGAAAGAAGCGTGACAAGGTTTCGCTGAAGCAGAGAATCAGACTTGCTACTCATACATCAGACTTCTGGGTTGCGCTGACAGTTGGAATACTCTTTGTTGTGGCAATGCTGCTGAAGGGCGCTAACTGGGCGGATAAGGTGAGCGCATCGGGTGCTGCACCTGCAACTCTCAGTATCGAGAAGCCATATATCTATATGAAGATTAAGCAGTATCTTGGCTCAAACTTCGCTTGGCTTATATTTGTATATTTCCTAGTTGCATTTAAAAATATCATAATAGATAGAAAATGGAAGAATCTGAAGGGTACGGGCTGGCTCGTCTTCGGCGGAATGTGCGGAGCCCTTGCGATGTTCATGGCATTTGGCCTGTTCTTCCATGTGTCTCCTCTTGAGAGATACAACACTTTCTTCGCTGTTGGACTTGCATTTATCACCGTGGCGGTGATGGGCGTTGACATCGTGAACCGTTCGTCGTATGTGTTCTTCGGAGGCATTCTGGCTGTGCTTCTCGCTATCGAAAGTTTTGTCACCATCGATCCCGTGACGAAGGGCTTCTACAAGCAGGTGCCAATTGGCGGAAAGACTATGAACTTCGAGAGTGAGCAGATTGCTTACTTCGGTGATGGACTTGTTACAAATTATCAGTACGCTTGGCTGGACAAGGCATTTGACAAGCTGCTGACAGATATTGATTATTCCTCTGACACTGCGCTTTACTTCCCAATCAAGGAGACGGGAGTTGCGTCGGGCGTTCAGTTCGATGGAAATGGAGCTTACTTCCGCGTGGGCTGGTTTGAGGAAGAGAAGAAGCGTGACTACTTCGACTACAATATGACAGGTTGGTCGGAAATGAACATTTGCGCGGTCTCAGCGGCTGACACTTGGTTCCCATATGCGTACCTGCCATATTCTAAGAAGATTAATAAGCAGTACATGACACCGCATGCGTACATGTGCTTTGTTCCATATTTTGAGGAAATGGGCGTTAGCGAGGATAGACATCTGCAGTCCATTTCGGAGTACTACTACGTGGGCAAGAAGAAGAAAGCCACCAAGTACCGCGGTTCCATCAACTATTATCCGATGGTTCAGCAGGACGGCTTCATCGAAGGTCTCAGCATGGGCAACGTGCTTAGCGAGTTAAAGGCGCTCACCGCAAATGATGAAGAAATCGAGGACGCTGCTGGCGTAACGGATGCTGATGATTCTGAAAATGAAGCAGAGGACGCAGCATGGAGTGCGGGAGTGAAGAGTAACGCTGCTTTGAATGAAGTAGAGTATAGCGATTCCATTTTAGCCGAAAGAACGGAGCGTCTGATTAACTATCGACTTTCGGATTATCTGAAGGTTGACGAGCTCAATGAAGATGCACGTATCGACATCGAGCCGATGGATAGTGTGCACCTGGTTGTGGAGCTGTACGACGCAAATGGCAAGCGAATCAGAACTTCTCACGATGAGGAGGAGTGTGTCGTTAAGGTTGGCGTGGGCGAGTTGATCGATGAGATTGACGAGGCGCTGCAGGATATGAATGCTGGAGAAATCCGCGAGGTTGAGTTTGTGGTTCCTGATGGCTATCCTGAGCTTGAGATTTACTCTGGTCAGAAGCTTACGGCGAAGCTACAGCCGCTATATATTGCGTGTCGCTTGTCTTATGTTATAGATAATGAGAAGAAAAATGAGATCATAAATGATACTGTCAAAGAGGTGAGCGAGAGCTACAATCGCGAGTATGTAAATTACAGAATGCGTAAATATATTCAGAAAAATGCTGATGTACTGAGCGAGATTCTGGAATCTGACAGCACGAACAAGGCTGATGAAATGAAGCGTGCACTTGGAGTTAGTGAAGGAACGCTAAGTACTATGCAGAACTACTACTATCAGTATCTTGAGACAATCAGCATGACCAAGGAAGAATTTGCGGAGAATACGCTTCATGCGACTCCGGAAGAGTACGAAGAGGCGATGGTTATAATCGCGGGCGTGCTGGCTCAGCAGTAACATTTATCAGAAAATATATATAGTAAATTTGAAATTAACAAGAAGTTAATAAGAAATTAATAAGAAATACAAATATATACGAAATATAAGTAAGGTGTGAGGGAAGTTATGAGTGAAGAAACAGTAAAGAGCAGGTTATCGAAGCTGAGGGAAATCGATGGCAAAGCAGATAAGACCACAGATGTTTTATCGAAACCGAGTGATGAGCTGGAAAATGAGTCAGCATTTACGTCGGACGTAAAAGGTGACTCAAAAATGAGTCAGCAGTCACGTCGGACGTACAAAGTGACTCATTCTTATCCGGCGGTGATTCAGTGGATGCTGGATCATAAAGGTATCATTTGCGGTATCGCAATCTTCCTTATATATGTTCTTGTTCAGATGAAGTATGTGTATGAGGTATGGTTTGACCCAGATGAGCTGGATATATATTCTGTAGCATTTGAGATGTTCAAGGGCAAGGTGCTCTACCGCGATATCCCATCGCAGCACATGCCATGGACTTATATAATCAGCTGGATCTTCTATATCCTGGGCGCGCACACGGCATTTTTGCAGAGACTTTACTTCTATATTCTCTTTGCGGGCTTCTGGACAAGCTTTATATTCACTTATAAAAAGTATGTAAATAAATGGGCCCTGGTGATTCAGCCATTTATCTACCTTGCAGTTATTCAGCATATTGATTTTGCAACACAGATTCTGTCCGAGCATCTTCAGGTTATCGGATTCCAGATATTCCTTCTGGAGTTCCTGATGTTCCTTAAGAAGCGCGATGTATCACTTGGAAGTTGCATTCGAATGATGTTCGGCGTGCTGTTCACATTTGGAACCGCATTTTTATCAGTATATCCACTATTCTTCATGTTCCTGGGCGTTGTGTTCATGGAAATCAAATGGGCACTTGAGGACGGAACTTCTATGAAGGACTTCTGGATCACAGTCGGCAAGAGATATGGCCGTCTCGCAGGTATTGTTGCGATTCCTTGGGTTATCATGGTTATCGCAATGATCTGCACAAAGAGTTTCCACGACTTTGGATTTGGTGCTTACACAATCAACGTGCTGTATTATCCAAATTATATGGCTGGACTGGGTGGCAGTTCATTTTCGAACTTCCTTGTTCCTATCACTGAGGTAGTGAAGTACTATCAGGATTGGGGCTTCGACCAGGTAGGCGTTGTATTTCTTATTAGAACATTTCTTATCGTCTGCGGAATCTACTTCGGATACCGCATCGCGAAGGATGAGAGCAAGATTTCTGGATTTGCGGTATACATGTTCACCTTCCTTTGCGGCGTGAGAGGTTTCTACAACTTCCACGGTACACCATTTGTCGGCATCATGTCGCTGGTTATGGCGATTGTTATGTGCCAGTACATGTTCGGCGACAAGGAGAAGTTCGATGCTAAGCCGGTGCTTACAAAAGCTGCCCTGGCTGTAATGTCATTTATCGTTGTAATTAACTTCTCGACGGATATCCAAATGATTCCTAACTGGATCTTCATGGACGGCGAGAGTAACTTCTATCAGACGGATACAGACATCATGCTTGCCCTCACGGACGAGGACGAGAGATTCTGGCAGACAAATATCTGCAACTCTATCGCATGGGGTTCGCGCCGCGTGTCAACAGGTCCTACCGTCAGCACTCCTTGGATGTGGGACGCAATCGGCTGCCACGACATCGACGAGTTCATGCAGAACCCTGCGCGCGTGTGTATCTTCCAGCTCGGTTATGAGTCTTGGGGACACAACATGGCGGACTACGCACCAGAGGCGTACTACTTTATCGTTAACAACTATAAGTTCATCCCAACATCTACTATGATTTGGGTTCAAAATGATTACTACGAGGAGGCTTGTGCTAAGCTCGGAATTGATCCTAACATGGAAAATGATTACGGCTACAGTTGCACTCCATTTACAGTAGACGAGAGCGAAATGCCTGGTCACACTTACGAAGACCGTAAGAAGGAGCTTGAGGAGGCTGCAAAGGCGGCTGAGGCAGGCGTTGCTGAGGAGACTGAGGAAGAGACCACCGAGGAAGTTACTACTGAGGAAGAAACTACTGAAGTAACAACTGAGGAGGAGACAACCGAAGCTACAACTGAGGATGATCATCTCTCAGGACCACTCATTGACGAGTCTTCAAGCCCACTGGACGACGAGAATACAACAGGCCCTGGCGGAACTTCAGTGACAGGTGATACATCGACATCAGGACCTAGTTCAAGCGGTACAGGCAATGGCCCTGGCGATGTAACTGTGAGCCCTGCTGATGAAAGAACTAATTCAAATGCAGTAACAAGCGATACTCCTGGGGCAATACAGGCGCCAGATGGAAGCTGGGTAGTGCCAGACGACTCAACAGGCCCTGGACAATAAAGACCACGATTTAATCATATATTTAAATATATAGGTAATTGCGAAACTCGTTCCGAGTTCCGCAATCTCGATTAAAAACAAG
>Ga0256404_1007825_pt1 | contig 16577 bp, 16 predicted proteins | sample RumenRJG_01DNA_FD_185990 | JGI IMG/M metagenome (GOLD analysis project Ga0256404, IMG submission 185990) | Bovine rumen microbial communities from Lethbridge, Alberta, Canada - RJG_01 | ecosystem: Host-associated > Mammals > Digestive system > Stomach > Rumen | place: Canada: Alberta | collected...
CGTTACGCAGACTCTTGGGCAGCCAGGGCACAAAACCCTTCAGTATCAACTGGAACTGTCGGTCGTTGAGCAAGTCGTTGAACGCCTGCTTCATTTCCTCCGCTTCATACGGTCTGATCTCGTCGAACTCTCCCATATTTAATCAAACTGGTTCTCTACAATATCTGTCAACACATCAGCCATGTTCAGGCCTGCAGCACGTACCTGTTGGGGAATGAAACTGGTGGCCGTCATACCCGGGGTGGTGTTCACCTCCAGCATCGAGATCTTTCCCTCCTTAGAGATGATATAGTCGATGCGGATGATGCCGTTGCAGTGGAGGATGTCGTAGATATGTGAGGTAATCTGGCGCACGCGTTCCGTGACATCCTCCGGCAGACGAGCCGGTGTGATCTCCTGAACCTGGCCGTTATACTTCGCATCGTAATCGAAGAACTCGTTGCTGGTGACCACCTCGGTGGCAGGCAGAACCACAGCCTTCTCCTTCGTTTTATAGACACCAATAGAGATCTCCGTACCTTCGAGGTAACCCTCCACCATGATCTCCGGGCTCTCCAACATCGCCTTACGGATGGCAGGAGCGAGCTGATCCTTGTTCTTCACCTTCGACACACCGAAAGAAGAACCGTCGGCAGCAGGCTTCACGAAACAGGGCATGCCGATACGCTCCTCGATCTCATCGTCGGACACGAGTTCCTCATAGCCCTTGCGGATCAACAGGGAGTCGGCCACGCTGACACCATAGCCACGCAGATACTGGTTGAGTACGAACTTATCGAAGGTCATGGCCTCCACCAGAACGCTACTGGTGCTGTAAGGCAGACCGATCAGATCGAAGTAGCCCTGCAGCAGACCATTCTCACCGGGGGTGCCATGGATGGTGATATAGGCATAATCGAACAAACGGGCCTTTCCATTCTCCATGAAAGAGAAATCATTACGGTCGATCTTGGCGGTTGTTCCGTCAGGAAGTTCCACATGCCAGTCCTGTCCCTTGATATCCACGATGTAGATATCATAACGTTCCTTGTCAAAGAAAGAATAGAGTCCCTGTGCCGAGCGCAGTGACACATCGTGTTCTGATGAATCGCCACCACAGACGATGGCAATCGTTCTCTTCTGCTGTTTCATTTTATCTTTTATTTTTTACCTTTTTACTCTTTTACCTTTAAATATTTTCTCCATTTATCAATCAGCGCCGCCATATCCTCGGGCCATTCCGAGGTGAAATCCATCTGCTGGCCGGTCGTGGGATGCACGAAACCTAAGGTCTTGGCATGCAGCACCTGTCGCGGACAGAGTTTGAAACAGTTCTGGATATAGGCCTTATAACTGGCTGTGCGCTCCCCTCTGAGGATCTCCGTGCCGCCATAGCGTTCATCGCAGAACAGCGGATGGCCGATATGCTTCATGTGAGCCCTAATCTGATGGGTGCGACCTGTCTCCAGCACACACTCCACCAACGTGGTATAACCATAGCGCTCCATGACATGGTAATGCGTCACGGCCGGCTTGCCAATCTCCGAGTCAGGCGGGAACACCTCCATGCGGAGACGATCTTTCGGGTCGCGCCCGATATTACCTTCTATCCGTCCCTCATCCTCCACGAAGTTACCCCACACCAGGGCGTTGTAACTGCGATGGGTGGTCTTGTTGAAGAACTGCTTTCCCAGAGAGGTCTTGGCATCGGGCGTCTTTGCCACCACGAGCAGACCACTGGTATCCTTGTCGATGCGATGGACGAGGCCCACTTCGGGATCGTTCGGATCATAGCTCTCCAGATCCTTCAGATGCCAGGCGATGGCATTCACCAGTGTACCGTTGAAATTGCCACAGCCCGGATGTACCACCATGCCCGCCGGTTTATTGATCACCATCAGGTCATCGTCCTCATACACCACCTCCAGTGGGATATCCTCGGGTTCGATGGTGGTATCGTAATGCGGACGGTCGAGCATCAGGGTGACGATATCGCCCGCGCGTACCTTATAATTACTTTTAACCGGACGGCCATTTACATGGATGAAGCCCGCATCGGCCGCTTTCTGAATACGGTTACGGCTGGAATGCGGCTGATGTTCCGACAGATACTTGTCGATACGGACAGGCACCTGTCCCTTATCCACCTCTATCCGGAAATGCTCATAGAGCTCATCATCTTCAACGAAATCCATCATTCGACTATTTCTTCGAATTCGTCGGTCTCACCTTCCTCCTGCATAGGCTGAGCCTCAGATCCTATGTAGTCGATCTCCTCTTCTGCGCCATAGTGACCGTTACCAACCAACAGCGTCAGCGGGGAGTCGATGGAGATACGATCACCCGTGGAGACACGACGTCCCCGACAGAGAATGCCATAGACCCAGTCTTTCTCACCCTCCACTTGCTGAGGGGGCGTTAACTTAAAACCGATGGCCGTCAACTTGGCCTCTGCTTCACGGAAACTACTGTTATCCACCAGATCGGGGATAGCAAATGAGGGCGAAGACGGTGAATTGACAGTAACATAGATCGTATGTCCTTGCTTGACCTTCATGCCGGGACCAGGATTCTGAACGAGGATACTGTTGGCTGGCAGACGCTTGTTATAACCCGAGTCAGTCACCATAATATTCAAACCACGCTCCACCATCAGGGTTCGGGCCTTGTCATAGACCATCCCCTCAATCTTGGGCACCACAATACCTTCACCATGATGCGTATAGACATCCAGTCCATACTTCACGCCAAAAGCGAGCGCAACCACCACCAGCACCATAGCCAGGATGTTGCCCCAAAGAAAACCGCTTGCAAACTTACCGAAGAATTCCTTTGCTTCCATTTTTCTTCTACTTTGGCTGCAAAGTTAGTGCAAAATAGGCGAAAAACCAAGAAAAGGAGATAAAAAAACAGAAAGAAGCAGAGATAAAACCCTACTTCTTTCTATTTTTCACCAATTTACCTTATGAACGACAGCGGATTACTTTCCGTGATGCTCATCAGAAACCGTTAACTTCTTGCGGCCCTTTGCACGACGTGCGGCCAAAACGCGACGACCATTTTTGGTGGTCATTCTCTCACGGAAACCATGCTTGTTCACGCGACGGCGATTGTGGGGTTGAAATGTTCTCTTCATTGCTTTATATTTATTTATTTGTTATGATTCCAACGATTTGGGGTGCAAAAGTACTCATTTCTTTTGAATTACGCAAGAAATATTAGAAATTTAGTGCAACTTTTTGCGTTTTTTACTAAAAAAGCACTACCTTTGCACCCGAAAACGATACAAAAGTAACATTTTTAGGAATATGATTAATTCACAAGACATTAAAAAAGGCACCGCTATCCGTATGGATGGTAGTATCTGGGTGTGCATCGATTTCCAGCACCGCAAGCCAGGTAAGGGTAACACAATTATGATCATCAAGGTAAAGAACGTTTCTGACGGACGTGTGCTGGAGCGCCGCTTCAATATCGGTGAGAAACTGGAGGATGTAGTCATCGAGCGCCGTCCTTACCAGTACCTCTACGAGGATCAGTCTGGTCGTATCTTCATGAACCAGGAGACTTTCGAGCAGATCCCCATCGACAACGAGCTCGTGATCGGTCATGAGTACATGAAGGAGAGCGATATCGTGGAGGTCGTCAGCGACACCACCGACGGAACCATCCTCTATGCTGAAATGCCTGTTAAGACCGTGCTCCGCGTGACCCACTCTGAGCCGGGTATCAAGGGCGACACCGCTACCAACACCCTGAAGCCTGCCACTCTGGAGACAGGTGTTGAGGTACGCGTACCCCTCTTCATCAACGAAGGCGATCTGATCCAGGTAGATACCCGCGACGGTTCTTACCTCCAGAGAGTGAAGGAATAATGAAATACTCCATTATCGTTCCCGTCTATAATCGGCCCGACGAGGTTGATGAGTTGTTACAGAGTCTCTGTGAACAGACGGTAAAGGACTTCGAGGTCATCATCGTAGAAGACGGATCGGTAAAACCATGTAAGGATGTCTGCAACAAGTATGCAGGCATCCTTTCTTTGCATTATTATGCCAAAGAGAACAGCGGTCCGGGCCAAAGCCGCAATTATGGAGCCGAGCGCGCCAATGGTGAATATGTCATCATCCTCGACTCGGATGTCGTCCTGCCATCAGGCTATCTCCAGGCCATAGAAGAAGAACTGGCCCAGCAGTCATGTGAGGCTTTCGGTGGTCCGGATGCTGCCCACCCCGATTTCACACCCGTTCAGAAGGCCATCAGCTATTCGATGACCTCCTTCTTTACGACTGGTGGCATCCGAGGTGGGAAGGCCAAACTCGACAAGTTCTATCCCCGTTCGTTTAACATGGGCATCCGTCGTGATGTCTATCAGCAATTGGGCGGTTTCACCAAGATGCGCTTTGGCGAAGATATTGACTTCTCCTACCGCATCGTAGAGGCAGGTTATCAGCCCCGTCTTTTCCCTGAGGCCTGGGTCTGGCACAAGCGTCGTACGGATTTCCGTAAGTTCTTCCGCCAGGTCTATAATAGCGGTATCGCCCGCATCAACTTAGAGAAGCGTCATCCCGGTACAATGAAACTCGTGCATCTGTTACCCACCGTTTTTACGGTTGGTGTCATCGCCCTGATCCTCATCTCTGCTGTTGGGCGCGCCCTGATGCACTATGTGGATCACGATCAGTTCTACTGGATGTGTTTTGCCCCTTGGCTACCGATCCTATTATATAGTCTCCTGATTTTCATCGACTCCAGCATCAAGAACAAGAGTCCTCATGTCGGTCTGCTGTCGATCCCTGCCGCTTTCGTCCAATTGATGGGCTACGGATTAGGTTTCATCGAATCGTGGTGGAAACGGTGCATCCTCAAGCAAGATGAGTTTCAGGCCTTCGAACAAACATTCTACAAATAAAATAAACCCTTTCAACTTAAATCTCTATGGAAAAGCTTAACATCAAACAGTGGGCAGAGGAAGATCGCCCAAGAGAAAAAATGGTAAAACTTGGCACTGAGGCGCTGAGTGATGCCGAATTGTTAGCAATACTCATTGGCAAAGGATCTGCGAAAGAAGACGCAGTTTCACTGATGAAGCGGATTCTGGCAGACTGCAAAAACAACCTGAATACCCTCGGCAAGCAGAGCATTCATGAACTCTGTCAATACAACGGTATCGGAGAGGCCAAGGCCATCACGATCCTGGCAGCTTGTGAACTAGGGAAGCGTCGCCAGATGGAATCACCTGAGGAACGACCAGATCTAGGTACAGCAACACGTATCTACAACCACATGCACCCCATCATGCAGGATCTTGATGTGGAGGAGTTCTGGGTGTTACTACTCAACCAGCACTACCGGCTTATCAAGAAAGTGCGTATCTCGCATGGAGGTATCACTGAAACAGCCGTCGATATCCGCATCATCATGAAGGAGGCCGTCCTTGCCAATACCACCATTCTCGCCGTCTGCCACAATCACCCCTCAGGCAATCTGAAGCCCAGCAGACAGGATGATGAATTGACTAAGAGCATCAAGCGAGCCTGCGAACTGATGCACATCCACTTCCTCGACCATGTCATCATCACCGACGGACAGTATTATTCCTACCACGAACAAGGGAAATGCTAATAAAACTCCATTAAAATTTGGTTTTTCGCCCAATTTACACTATCTTTGTCGCCCAAACAGTAACTACAAATGACACAAGAAGAAAAGACTCAGATAGAAGAACGGATCGTGGATGTGCTGAAAACCGTCTATGACCCAGAGATTCCCGTCAACATCTATGATCTGGGAATGATATACAAGATTGACGTGCAGGAGGACTATTCTGTCAATCTGGATATGACCTTTACTGCCCCCAACTGTCCTGCTGCCGACTATATCCTGGAAGATGTACGTACGAAGGTGGAGAGTTTGGACGGTGTGAAAAGTGCCAATGTCAATCTCGTCTTCGAACCTGCCTGGGATCAGAGTATGATGAGTGAGGAAGCCCGTGTCGAACTGGGGTTCGACTAAAAAGGTAAAAAAGTAAAATGAAGAATATCTATTTTCTCTCCGATGCCCATCTCGGGTCGCTGGCCATTCCACATGGACGTATGCAGGAACGGCGGTTGGTGCGTTTCCTGGACTCCATCAAGGAGAAGGCCGCAGCCATCTACCTGTTAGGTGACATGTTTGACTTCTGGTACGAATACAAGTTTGTCGTGCCAAAAGGTTACACCCGTTTCCTGGGGAAGCTTTCTGAGTTGACAGATATGGGTGTGGAGGTGCATTACTTCACCGGCAACCACGACATCTGGGCCTACGATTATCTGGAGAAGGAGTGTGGTGTGATTCTGCATAAGCAGCCTGAGACGACGGAGATCTACGGCAAGATGTTCTATCTGGCACATGGCGACGGACTGGGTGATCCCGATAAGAAGTTCAAATTTATCAAGAACATCTTCCATAATAAGGTCTGCCAGTGGGCTTTCTCCGGTCTTCATCCACGCTGGGGTATGTGGTTCGGTCTGAACTGGGCCAAGCACTCCCGTCTGAAGCGCCCCAATGGAGAGGAGCCGCCCTATATGGGTGATAACAAGGAGCATCTGGTGCTTTTCACGAAGCAATATATCCAATATCACTCCAACGTGGATTACTTCATCTATGGTCATCGCCACATCGAACTGGACCTGCAACTGACAAAGAAGGCCCGTATGCTGATTCTCGGTGACTGGATTAACCACTTCACCTATGCCGTCTATGACGGCGACCATCTGCTGATGCTGCAATACATCGAGGGGGAGAGTCGTCCATAAAGGATAAAACGACAGAGACTAAATATGAAAAAGAAGATTGTAACTTTCGGAGAACTCCTGTTAAGATTCTCCAAGCCTCATCACCTGAGACTGACACAGGGTGACATGTTCACCAGCAAATATGGTGGCAGTGAGGCCAATGTAGCCGTTTCGCTTGCGACCCAAGGTGAGGATGTGACCTATATCACCCGTCTGCCGGATACACCCGTCGGACATGCCGGTGCGATGAATCTCGCGCAGTTGGGTGTAAATACCAGTCAGGTGCTCTATGGTGGCCAGCGCATCGGTACCTATTATTTCGAGCCAGCCGCCGGTATGCGGGCGCCCAAGGTGATCTACGACCGTGCCAATTCGGCCTATTTCGACTTGAAACCAGAGATGATTCCCTGGCGCGAGATTCTGAAAGACTGTGATTACTTCCATGTATCAGGTATCACGGCTGCCATCTCACCACAGGCAGCCATGGCAACCTTTGAGGCCCTCGACGTCGCCGATGAACTTGGCGTGACTGTCTGCTTCGACATCAACTACCGCAAAAATCTGTGGAAATACGAAGGTGCTGATCCCCGTGGAGTCTTGAGTCATATGCTCTCCCGCTGCGACATGATGTTTGGTGACGCTGTGGAATTCGACTGGCTGACCCAGCATCCGCAACCTCCCTTTACGGCCTTGGATTCCACCTTCCAGATGCAGATGGATGAATACAGGGCCTGGTTTGACGAGATGCACGCTGCCTTTCCCCGCGTGAAGAACTGGATGATGGGTATGCGTAACGAGATCTCGTCGAAGCACCATACGCTGACAGGTCTGCTATGGACAGAAGGTAAACTGTTGCAGGCTCCGATCATGGACATCCCCGACGTCATTGACCCCGTCGGTGTGGGCGATGCTTTCATGGGCGGTTGGTTGCATGCCATCTCTCTGTTCCCTGACGACAGACAGAAACAGTTGAACTACTCACTGGCTGCAGCAGCCCTGAAGAACACCATCCCTGGTGATTTCAACCTCTCCACAGAAGATGAGATCCTAGATGTGATGGAGCAAAGGCATAATCAGGATACGCTTTACAAGACCTATCAATAAAATAATCCCCGCTTGCTGGCGGGGATTATTCTTGATGATATGAATTGTCTGCTTAGAGCAGGTTCATCGTATCGGTAGCAATCATCAGCTCCTCATCGGTAGGAATGACAACCACCTTCACCTTAGAGTCATCAGCAGAGATGACAGCTTCTTCGCCACGAACATTGTTCTTCTGCTCGTCGAACTTAACACCCAGGAACTCCAGACCCTCGCAAACTGCAGAGCGCATAGAAACCTGATTCTCGCCTACACCAGCGGTGAACACGATCACATCGACACCACCCATGGCAGCAGCATAAGCACCGATATACTTCTTGATGCGATAGAAATACATCTCCTGAGCCAGGATAGCACGAGGCTCGCCTGCCTTGGCGGCATTCTCCACGTCGCGCATATCGCTTGAACCACCTGTGATACCAGCAACACCACTCTTCTTGTTGAGCAGGTTGCTCATGCCATCGGCATCGAGATTGAGCTTCTTCTCAAGGAAGGTAACAGCACCACCGTCGATATCACCAGAGCGTGTACCCATTACCAAGCCCTCAAGTGGAGTAAGACCCATAGAGGTATCGATACACTTACCATCAAGAACAGCAGCAATAGAACCACCATTACCAATGTGGCAGGTAATCATCTTTGTACCCTCAGCCTTGATACCAAGGAACTCACAAGCGCGAGCTGAAACATAGCGGTGAGAGGTGCCATGGAAACCATAGCGACGAACACCGTACTTCTCGTACAGCTCGTAAGGGATAGCGTACATATAAGCCTTAGCTGGCATTGTCTGATGGAAGGCGGTATCGAACACACCTACCTGAGGCAGACCCGGCATCAGTTCCTTCACGGCATTCACACCCTTCAAGTTGGCAGGGTTGTGCAGGGGTGCCAGATCAGAACACTCCTCGAAGGCTTTCAATACTTCGTCGGTAAGGATTACAGACTTGTTGAACTTCTCACCACCATGCACCATACGGTGACCTACGGCATCAATCTCATCGAGCGATTTGATAACACCAATCTCAGGGTCGGTCAGCAGCGAGAAAATGAACTTCACGCCCTCGGTATGCTCGGGAATGTCGTGCATAATCTGCTTCTTCTCGCCATTGGCAAGTTTCACCTTTACAAAGGCACCGTCCAAGCCTACGCGCTCAGCACCGCCCGATGTCATCACACTCTTGTCGTCCATATTGTACAGTGCGTACTTAATAGACGAAGAACCGCAATTCAATACAAGGATTTTCATTGTTTTACCTTTTTACTTTTTTACTTTTCTAATTTTACTTTTTAGCGTCCATAGCCTGACAAGAGGTGATGGCGATCATGTAGTAGATATCATCGATAGAGCAACCGCGCGAGAGGTCGTTCACAGGACGTGCGATACCCTGCAGAACCGGACCGATGGCGATGGCATCACCCAGACGCTGAACCATCTTATAGCCAATGTTACCAACCTCAAGGTTCGGGAACACGAGCACGTTAGCCTTGCCTGCGATGTCAGAACCAGGCGCCTTCTTGGCACCAACACTTGGAACGAGGGCAGCATCAGCCTGCAGTTCACCATCGATCTTCAGTGCAGGATCCATCTCCTTGGCCAGACGCGTAGCCTCGATCACCTTGTCGCAGACCTCGTGCTTAGCAGAACCCTTCGTAGAGAAGCTCAGCATGGCTACACGGGGATCCTCGAAACCTGCCACAGCCTTTGCCATACGAGCCGTGCAGACAGCAATCTGAGCAAGCTGATTAGCATCGGGCATCGGGGTTACAGCCACATCGGCTACCACCAGCACACCATCCTCACCATACTGCTTCTGCTTAGAGATGAGCAGCAGTCCACCGCTCACGCAAGTGATACCTGGCTCACACTTAATAATCTGGAGAGCAGGACGCAGGGTATCACCAGTCGTAGAGAGTGCACCACTGATCTGACCGTCAGCACCCTCGGTCTTGATGATCATACAGCCCAGGTATAGCGGGTTCTTAATCAGTTTACGAGCCTCCTCAATGGTCATGCCCTTAGACTTGCGGATCTCTGCCAGTTTCTCTGCCAGTTCCTCGCTCTTCTCGTAGTTCTCAGGATCAATGAGGGTTGCCTTACCGATGTTGGTCAGTCCCTTCTCCTTGGCGAGGGCCTCAACCTTTGCAGGATTACCAATCAGGATGATGTCTGCGATATCATCACCAAGAGCCTTATCGGCTGCACAAAGGGTACGCTCTTCTTCTGCTTCGGGGAGCACGATGCGCTGCTTGTTTGACTTAGCACGCGCTACAATTTGACTTAATAAATCCATAGTTTGCTTTTATTTAATATGAATAATGTTCTAAAAAGACCTATTTGTAACATTGAGATTGCAAAAATACAAAAATAATCCGAAACCCGTGCAGGATTAGGGATTATTTTTCGAAAAATTAAATGAAATCCTTTACGTTTAATCTTCCAGTTCCTTTGTCAGGATGGCCTCGAGCTCCTCTGCAGAGAGACGGAGACGGAATTCTCCTCGCACAGCCACAGAGATACCGCCAGTCTCTTCCGACACCACAACAGCCAGGGCATCACTCTCCTGTGAGATACCCATCGCGGCACGGTGACGCAGTCCCAACTCCTTCGGAATATCCAGATCATGACTGACAGGAAGGATACAGCCAGCAGCCTTGATGCGTTGCTTGGAGATGACCATGGCACCATCGTGCAAAGGTGAGTTCTTAAAGAAGATATTCTCGATCAGACGCTGGTTGATGGTGGCATCGATCATATCACCCGTCCTAACGATATCATCCAAAGGCACCGTGCGCTCCAATACGATCAAGGCACCGACCTTTCCCTTGCTTAGGTTCATGCACGACATCACAATAGGCATAATCGTCTCCTTCACCTCTTTCTTATCCTTACCCTTATCTTTCGAGAAGAACCGCATGAAACTTCTCATGCGCCGATGGGCACCCAGATTATAGAGGAACATACGGATATCTTCCTGGAAGAGCACGATCAGCGCAATCACACCCACACTGACCAACTTGTCGAGAATGGAGCCAAGCAGGCGCATCTGGATGATCTGCGACACGAAGAGCCAGATGACGACAAACACCATGATGCCGATGAACACATTCAGGGAACGCGACTCACGCATCAGACGGTAGATGTAGAACAACATCAACGCCACCAGAAAGATATCGATAATATCTATTAATCCGAACTCGATGAACATAGGCTACTTATCTATTTGACCATTTAGGGATTCTACTATTCTCACGCACTCTACCGCCTCCTTCACATCATGTACCCGGAGGATACTGGCGCCCTTCATCAGGGCAATGGTATTGAGTACCGACGTACCGTTCAGGGATTCATCGGGCGTCAGACCCAGCAGTTTGAAAATCATCGACTTGCGGGAGATGCCTACCAATAACGGCAGTTCCATAATCTGCAGTCGTTCCAACTGGTTCATCACCGAATAGTTCTGGGCGACGGTCTTACCAAACCCGAAGCCCGGGTCGAGGATGATATCTTTGACACCGAAGTCACGCAACTGCTGCACCTCACGGGCGAACGCCAGCAACATATCACGGAGGTTCGGCTGAACAGACATTAATATATAAGGTACGCGTAGGCGAGCGATCATCCTGAACATCTCCACACTACCCTCGCTGACATCATTGATGATATCAGCCCCGAACTCCTCGACTGCCATCCGCGCCACATCAGGACGGAAGGTGTCGACGGACACGACGGCATGAGGCTGTTCTCGGCGAACCACCCTTAAAGCCAGGCGCAGACGCTGCATCTCCTCAGCCTCAGAGACCGGTTCCGAACCAGGACGCGTGGAGCAGCCGCCGACATCTATCATCGTCGCTCCTTCTGCCACAATCTGATTGGCACGCCCGGCAATCGCCTGCTCGGTCTGCATGCGGCTCCCTGCGAAAAAAGAGTCGGGAGTCACGTTCAGAATACCCATTACCTGGGGCTGTGAAAGTGACATTAGCTGCCCATGTACATTGATCGTATAGTCCATATCGCCTACAAAGATACAAAATAATTAAGAATTAAGAATTATGAATTAAGAATTTTCACTATCTTTGCAGCAAAATTCACGAAGTTTATGGAAATTAAGGAACTATATCAGCTTTATCAGCAGCACCCCTGCATCACGACCGACAGTCGTGACTGTCCGGAAGGGAGTATCTTCCTGGCACTGAAAGGAGAGTCGTTCGACGGCAACAAATTCGCCGCGTCAGCCCTTGAGAAGGGTTGTGCCTATGCCATCATCGACGATCCATCCGTGATGCCCGCCAACGACGACCGGTTCATCCTTGTCGATGACTGTCTGCAGACCTTTAAGGATCTGGCCCGTGAGCACCGTCGCCAATTCGATATCCCCGTCATCGGCATTACCGGCACCAACGGTAAGACAACTACCAAGGAACTTGTGGCTGCCGTGCTCTCCCAGAAATACAATGTGCTCTATACACAGGGCAACTTCAACAATGATGTCGGTGTGCCCAAGACCCTGTTCCGTCTGACGAAGGACCATGAGATTGCCGTCATCGAGATGGGCGCCAGTCATCCTGGGGACATCAAGACCTTGGCAGAGACGGCAGAGCCAACCTGCGGCCTGATCACCAATGTGGGTAAAGCCCACCTGCAGGGCTTCGGTTCTTTCGAGGGTGTCATCAAGACCAAGTGCGAACTCTACGACTTCCTGCGGACGCGTGAGAACGGCCTCATCTTCATCAATGCCGACAATGACATCCTTGTTGACCAGATTGGCGACGAAGAAGAAATCTGGCTCTCCCCCTACTCCACTAATCCCGATAATCAATATACCTGTATCAGTGGTGAGATCATCGCCTGCGACCCGTTCCTGAAGTTCCGTTGGCGCGAACCACTGATGACCCTTGAGGAAGAGGGGCGCTCCACAAAATGGCATAAGGTACAGACACAACTCATCGGTTCCTATAATATCGACAATCTGTTGGCTGCCATTGCCGTCGGCATCAACTTCGGCGTGGATCGTAAGAAGATCTGTGCAGCCTTGGAGGACTATACGCCCAGCAACAACCGTTCACAGATGACCGTGACAGAGAAGAACCACCTCGTTGTGGATGCCTATAACGCAAATCCCACCTCGATGCAGGCGGCACTCGACAACTTCCGTCGGATGGAAGTGCCTCATAAGATGGCTATCCTCGGACAGATGGGCGAGTTGGGTACGGAGAGTGATGCAGAGCACCGTCAGTTGGTGGCCGACCTTGAAGCGTCAGGCTTTGAGGAAGTGTGGCTGGTGGGTGATAACTTTGCAGATATCCCCTGTGACTTCCGTAAGTTCCATGATGTAGAGGAGGTGAAAGCCGCCATCCGCGAACAGCAGCCGGAAGGTCGTTATATACTTATCAAGGGCAGCAACAGCAACAAACTGTTCCAACTGCCAGAACTGTTGTAAGAATTGAGAGGTAAGGGATATTTCATATGGATGAGTCTGTTGCTGTGTCTGCTCATGGCAGGATGCAGCGAAAAGCAGGAGTTGACAGAGGGCAATGCCGTGTATTTCTGGCGCACAGACCTCAGACTGGACTCTACGGAATGGGCTTTTCTTCAACGCTACCAAATTAATAAGGTGTACTGCCGTTACTTTGATGTGGTCATCGATGAGGAAGGGGCTGAGCCAAAACCTAATGCCACCCTCGCCTTTTCCTGTACCCTACCCGACAGCATCGAACTTATCCCGACAGTCTATATCACAGAAGACTGCATGCACCAGAAACACCAAGGGTTGGCAGAGAAGATCGTGAAACGCATCCGGCAGATGAATGAGACCAATGACATCAAACATGTCAGTGAGATACAGATTGACTGTGACTACACCTCGAAGAGCCGGAAGAATTACTATGAGTTCCTGGAAGAGGTGAAACAAGCCTGGGGACAGACCCTCTCGACAACCATCCGACTGCACCAGCTCTCCATGGAAGCACCACCGGTGGACTATGGCGTGCTGATGATCTACAACACCGGTGATCCGAGGAAGTGGGAGGAGCGTAACCCCATCCTTGACATCCGTGACGTACAACCCTATCTGAAACGGCTCGACAGCTATCCCCTGCCCTTGGCAGCAGCCTATCCGGTGTATCAGTGGGTAAGAACGATCCGAAACATCCGGATAGAACATACCGTCGGAGCCGATGAGATCCTGCGCGTCAAAGAGGCGGTTGAGAAGAAGCGTAGCAGTCTAAAGAATGCCATCGTCACCTACCATCTTGATAAAGATAATATAAATAGATATAAACCTGAAACCTATGAGGAAATTTATCATCATTAGCCTATTGTCTGCCATAACAATGCCGACATTGGCCTGCATTTGGGGAGAACTCACCAACCCCTATCTGTTCAGCATGTACAGAAAAACAGAGTTCAAAGAACGTGTGGAGAAAATCTGTAACGACAACTGGCAAGCCTATCTGGGCACATCGGAAGAGTACTTCTGGTTTAATGCCGATGATGTCATCAAGGCTGCTCAGCACAAGAGTGACGGTTTGATGGTCAGTTATGTGAAGAACCTGCAGAAGTATCTCAAATGTGTCGGTGTGGAACAATCGAAACAGTATGAGTGGAACTATCCCTCTAAGGAGGAGATTGCCACCCAACAGCGTGATCTGCAGGCCATCCGCACCTATGCTCTCGGTAACACCAAGACCAAGTTGCGCTCACAACATGCATTGCTCTATATGCGCTGTAACATGATGCTGGGACGCCACCAGGAAAATATCAACTACTGGGAGCAGACTGCCAGCCAGTTTATTGAGACCGTCTATAAGGACATGATGAAGAACATCTATGCCGGTGCCCTCTATAAGACGGGACAGGATGAGAAAGCTGGTGAACTGTTTGCAGAGATGGGAGATTACGAGAGTCTGATGACCCAGTTCTACCGCAAGCGTTCCTTCCAAGCCATCCGTCAGCACTATCTGAAGAACCCCAACTCAAAGGTGCTGCCTTTCCTATTACAGGATTTTGTCAACAACTGTCAGGAGGTGATAGATGCCAATGGCGGTGAATGGTTCAACGGCAAGCTCTTCGTCCGTAGGATCAACCAGCAGGAAGCCACCCAGATGAGACAGTTCTGTGAGGCCGTCCTCCGTGAGGGTAAGACCGAGACGCCTATCATGTGGAAATCGGCTAAGGCCTGGCTGGAGTATCTCTATGGCAATCAGAAACAGGCTACCACAGATATCCTGGAAGCCAGCAAACTCGCCGGTACCGACCGAATGAAAGACTGTGCCCGTGTGCTCATGCTCTTTATCACAGCCAACCAGGCACCAGATACCGAAGCCTTTAATGACTACCTCGCCGACGAGCTGTCATGGCTCAAAGAGATGGAACAGAAAGAGGCAGACGGCTACTTCTACCGGGCAAAAACAAGATTGTCGCACCAGGCACTGATGAAACACTATCAGAACAACATTGATAAACAGCTTGCTCTGATGGATGTTACCGACAACTACCATTATGGAGAATACATCGACACCATGCGCGTCAGTCAGTTGGAGAAATACTTTGCATATACCAACACCCCTGCCAAGACGAACCTCGACAAATACCTGAAGGCGAATCTGAAGAAAGATGAGAATGCCATGACAGACCTGATCGGTACGAAATATCTGCGTCTCTGTCAGTGGGATAAGGCTATCAAGTGGTTGGCGTACGTACCGGCATCCTTCTATAATGAGGCAGGCTACCGTATGTACGTCCTGTTACGAAAGATATCTGTGGAGCCTTGGATCACCCGGCAGTGGATCAAGGATAGCGATGAGGACCGTGCCAGAGAATACAATTGGACTGTCCGTGAGAATCCGAAACTGCTGTTCGCCAAAGAGATGCAGATGATGGAGGGCACGATGAACGTCCTCTCCGGCAAAGCTCTCTGTCAGCGCTGCTATAACCTGGCCACCTACTATGCACAGGCCAACTTTACCGGTGACTGCTGGTGGCTGATGCGTGATGGGAAAAGTGTCTGTGACACGCTCCGCGTCAATGAGGTCGATCTGCGGGCAAAGACCAAGGAACTATTACAGAAGGCCAGTCAGACCACTGACCTCGCCCTGAAGGAGAAAGCGCTCTTTGCTCTCAGTTATGCTGAACTTTATAATGAGAATCAGAGGTGGTTCACCAGTGAATGGAACAACGAGACTTACGAATACGATCGTAAGACATCTCCCAACACCCAACAATACCGTGCCTTTGCTGCTCTAGCCAACTTCGAAAAGCAAAACGCGACACGCACCAGTCAGTACGTATCGCGTTGCGATGAATATATCCAGTTCAGGAAGCAGTTCCATTAAGATGCAGCTTCCATAGCTTTGCCGCCTTTTCGCCAAGCTTAAAGACCATATTCCTCGGCTTCCAGTCGGGGAATATATTATTTAGCTGGTATTGCTTAGCCTCCTGTTTTGTCATGACGGTCTCAACTGCGTTCTCATCCCCTTTTAGCGTGAACGTCACGACATTCGACTTCGGAGTGATATTCTCGCCGTCGGCATTCTTCGTATTATACTCCTTGAAGTAACTCTGGATAGTACCCATACCCTTGGGTTCGAAACGGGGTTCCTTCAGTTTCTCCGGTGTCATCAGACGTGTGTTCAACCAGACACAACGAGGTGTATTCCGCCAGCCACGGGCATATTGGAAGTCTGAGTCACGGTTGTAGATATCGCAATTCATAAACACATAAC
>Ga0256404_1007826_pt1 | contig 16575 bp, 13 predicted proteins | sample RumenRJG_01DNA_FD_185990 | JGI IMG/M metagenome (GOLD analysis project Ga0256404, IMG submission 185990) | Bovine rumen microbial communities from Lethbridge, Alberta, Canada - RJG_01 | ecosystem: Host-associated > Mammals > Digestive system > Stomach > Rumen | place: Canada: Alberta | collected...
GGAGAAGATCATGGTGGTGGGCTTTGAAAACCACAGCGGAAAGACCTATCTGGGAGCCGGCGTTTCCCCGCTTGGAAAGGTCCTTGCGGGAAACGGCAACAACGGAGAGGACGGGACCGAGGGGGTCCGGTACAAAAACGTGTTCGGCACCTACAGCCACGGACCGCTCCTTCCGAAGAATCCAAAGCTCTGCGACCTGATCCTGCAGACGGCCCTTGTGCGGAAGTACGGGAGCTGCACGCTGGAGCCCCTGCCGGATGACTTCGAGAACCTTGCCCACGACTCCGTGCTGGAGAAGGTATTGAACCATACCATCGCCTGAGAGAACGAGATCTCAGGATGGAAATATACAGATGTACCAAGAGGGGAGAACGGAATGAAAGGATACTGGAAGGCCAGGCTGTTGTCGGTCCTTGCGGGGGCGGTGCTCGCCGCTGCCGCGGGAAGCATGTCCGCACAGGCGGCACCGGCCGTGATGAAGGACGGCCAGATCTTTGATGCCGAATACTATGCGGCGCACAATCCGGACGTTGCGGCGGCGGTCGGAACGGATGCGAAGGCGCTGTATCAGCACTACGAAAGTGCCGGAAAGGCAGAGGGCAGGGCACCCTATGATCCCACAAAGAGCGCGGCGGAGATCGTAAAGGAGGCTCAGGAGGAGCTGAAGAAGCAGGCGGAAGCGGCGGATGCCGCTGTCCGCCCGAAGAACTACGACGCGGCGGCCTCTATAAAGACCTATCTCGGAAAGAGCGCGGACACAAAGAGCATCCAGGTAATGATTGACACGGTGAAGAATCTCTTCCCCGCGGCGACGCCCTCCTATGTCGTCTACACCTTTGGCGACGGGAAGACCTACACCCTGGGACCGGAGCTTGCGATGTGCCTCATGAAGACCGCAGACGACGGCACTTACGTGTTTGACAAGACGACGGGTACCTACACGCCGGATGAGACAAAGGTCAGGGCCTTTGTCAGCTGGCTTGCCGGGACCTACTACAGGACCGCGGAAAAGGGCACCTTCCACACGACCTCCGGCAGGAACTTAAAGCTCTCCGGCGGCTTTACCAACAACCCGGTGCCGGACACCGAAGCGGAGACTGGATACCTGATGAAGACCCTTGTCACCCCGGGCCTTCATGAGCACAGCCCGGAGATGAAGGGCTCCACCACCTACGTGGAGGTCGACCTTGCCAACCAGAAGGCCTACTACTACAAGAACGGGAAGCAGCTCATCGCGACGAACATCGTGACCGGAAACATGTCCAGCGGCATGGGCACCCCTGCCGGCGTCTACAAACTCCGCGCGAAGGTGCGCAGCACGTACCTCACCGGCGCGAACTACTCCTCCTACGTGGACTACTGGATGCCGTTCATCGGCAACAGCATTGGCCTCCACGACGCGAGCTGGCGCTCGAGCTTTGGCGGAAACATCTACAAGACAAACGGCTCCCACGGCTGCGTCAACATGCCCCGCAGCGCCGCGAAGGAGTTTTTTGACACGGTCCCCGTGGGGACATACGTCATCACATTCTACTGATCCGAACGGGCAGCAGACCAAAGACACAGGAGGGACCGCAGGAGGCGCAGTGCTTCGCCCCTGCGGTTCCTGTCATTTTCAGGAGAGAACCGGATGAAACGACGGGAACAGACAACGGAGGGGGAGCACAGCCTGGCAGGGAGCTTTTTCTGGAACTCGCTGGGCGGGATCCTGAACGCGGGCCAGTCCGTGCTGGTGCTCATGGTGATCACAAGGGTCCTGGGACTTGCCGCGGCGGGCGTCTACTCCATCGCCTTTGCGACGGGGAACCTGTTCCTCTACCTCGGGGAGTACGGCGTGCGCAACGTCCAGGTCTCGGACCTTACCGAGCAGTACCCGTTCCGTGACTACCTGGCCCACCGGGTCCTCACGGTCTTCCTGATGCTTGCCCTCGGCGCCTGCTGCTGCGTGTTCTCCTATGGGAGGGGCACCTACAGCCTGGAGAAGTCGCTGACGGTCTTTGCCATGTGCCTTTTGAAGGCTGTGGACTGCATCGAGGAGGTCTATGAGGGAAGGCTCCACCAGAGGGGGCGCCTGGACCTTGCGGGGAAGGTGATGACCGTGCGCCTTGTCGTCAGCATCGGCGGGATGCTCGCTGCGGCGGTGCTCTTTCACAGCCTCCTTATTGCGACGGACATCGCGGCGGCGCTGGCTGCGGTTTCTGCCTTCTGCATGCTCTTCTGCTATCGAAAGGAGGTAGCCTTCACCCCCGGCCTCGTCTCCAGGAGGAATGTCGGGGCCCTGATGCGGGTCTGCTTTCCCGTCTGCGCGGCGAACTTCCTGCAGTTCTACCTCATCAACGCCCCGAAGTACGCAATCGACGCCGCAATGGATGAGACCGTGCAGGCGCAGTACAACTTCATCGCGATGCCGGTGTTCGTGATCCAGCTCCTCGGCATGTTTCTGTACCAGCCGGTCCTGGGGCGGATGAGCGCGGCTGCGGCAAACGGGGACAGGAGGGCGCTTCTCTCCGACATCCGAAAGATCGTCCTCGGGATCCTTGTGATCGCCGCCGTCTGCCTCGCAGGCGCCTGGGTGCTCGGCATCCCGGTGCTCTCTCTGTTATACGCGACAGACCTCTCCTCCTTCCGGAGCGAGCTCATGTGGATCCTCGTCGGCGGGATCTTCCTTGCCCTCAGCGGGTTCCTGTGCGCGGTGCTCACAATCCTGCGGAGGCAGAGCGCAATCCTTGTGATCTATGCCGCGGGTGCCATGCTCTCCCTGATCCTCACGGGGCAGATGGTACGGTCCTCCGGGATCCTCGGCGCCGTGCGCTCTTTCGTCTCAATCATGGCGCTGGTCTTTGTTCTCCTTGCTCTGACGCTGGCGTTTTCATTGCGAAAGTCCGGGGAATAGGGTAAACTTTTCAGTAATTCTGGAGGTCTGACCTTTTCCGTCAGCCCTCATTTGCGGCCTGCCTCCCGGCTGGGAGCGGGCGGATTTTTCCTGCAGTTTGCAACAGAGAGGACCCCTGCATGGTTTTCAGCTCAATGGTATTTCTCTGGATCTTCTTTCCGATCGTTTTCGTCGCGAGCCTGATCATCCGGAAACCCAAGTATCAAAACATTCTCCTGCTCATCGCATCTCTCCTGTTTTACGCCTGGGGGGAGCCGAGATATATCTTTCTCCTTCTGTTCTCCATCACCATGAACTGGGCGTTCGGCCTTCTGATCGATCGCTTCCGGGATCATGCAAAGGCCCTGCTTGTCGGGAACGTGTGCATCAATCTGGGGCTCCTTGGTTACTATAAATATGCAAACTTTGCGATCAACACCGCGAACCGCCTGTTTCATGCGGACATCCCGGCGGTGCAGGTCACGCTCCCTATTGGCATCAGCTTCTTCACGTTCCAGGCGATGAGCTATGTCATCGACCTGTACCGGAAGAAGTACCCGGTGCAGAAAAATCTCCTGCACCTCGCCCTCTATGTCTCCTTCTTCCCGCAGCTGATTGCGGGACCCATTGTCATGTACCGGGATATCGAGACCCAGATCATGGGCAGAAAGCAGTCGGTTGAGAAGATGACCTCCGGCATGCGCCGCTTCCTCTACGGCCTCGGCAAGAAGGTCATCATCGCAAACCTGACCGCTGCCGTCTGCGACAACCTCTACAACCTCGGCGCAGAGGACCTGACGGGAGGCATGGCCTGGCTTGCCGCGATCGCCTACACGCTGGAGATCTACTACGACTTCTCCGGCTACTCCGACATGGCGATCGGCCTCGGGCGGATGTTCGGCTTTGAGTTCCTCGAGAACTTCACGCTCCCCTACATTTCCCGGTCCATCAGGGAGTTCTGGAGGAGATGGCACATCTCCCTGGGCGCCTGGTTCCGCGACTACGTCTACATTCCGCTTGGCGGCAACCGGAAGGGAAAGGTCAGGACGTATGTGAACCTTGCGATCGTCTTTGCCCTGACGGGTCTCTGGCACGGCGCCGCCTGGAACTTTGTCGGCTGGGGCGTCTTCCACGGGTTCTTCATCATCATTGAGCGCATGGGCTTTTCGAAGTTCCTGGACCGGCACCGGATCTTCTCTCATGTCTACACGATCCTGATCTTTGTCGTCGGCTGGGTCTTCTTCCGCGTGACCAGCGTCCGGGAGGGCTTTGCGGTTCTCCTGCGCATGTTTGTCCCCTGGAAGTTCACGAGTGCTCCCTATCCCGTCGGCACGCAGGTCTCCATCCTGGGCGCCCTTGCCGTGATCCTGGGCCTGATCGGCTGCGGCCCGCTCCAGTGCCTCTTCCAGACGGGGAAGCTCAAAAAGGTGGGAGATGGCTGGAAGAACTCTGTCTGGGAGGCGATCTGGCTCACTGTGATCCTGGTTTACAGCATCATGCTGCTTGCCAACAACACCTACAACCCGTTCATCTACTTCCGGTTCTGAGAAATGTCCTGCCGCGAAGTGCCCTGTGAGGGGCAGGAAAGCAGGAAGAGGTACCATGAAGAAAGCAGTACAGAGAATCTACATCGTTGTCATCACCGCGTTCCTTCTCGTCCCGGTGGCGGTCTTTGCCCTGGTCGGGAAGTACACGGACACGACCAATTATGAAAACAGAACGCTCGCGGCGGCGCCGATCCTCGGGGAAACCTCTGTGGACAGCTTCCCGTCGTCCTTTGAGAGCTGGTTCAACGATCACCTGCCGTTCCGGAACCAGATCCTCACCCTGAATGGCTGGATCGACTACAAGTTCCTGCACACCTCGAGCTCCGACACGGCGATCGTCGGCAAGGACGGCTGGCTCTTCTACAAGGGCACCGCGAGAAACGGCGAGGACACCGTGGCGGACTACCTGGGCACCAACCTGTTCACAGAGGAGGAGCTGCAGCAGATCGCTTCCAACCTGGAGACGATACAGGCACAGCTCAGGGACCGGGGCTGCGAGTTCTACCTCTTCCTTGCTCCGAACAAGGAGAGCGTCTACAGCGAGTACATGCCGGATTCCTACGGAGAACACACCTCCTACGCAAGGCTCCGGCAGGTCACGGACTATCTGAAAAACCACACAGACATCAAGGTAGTGAACGCGGAGGATGAACTGGAGGCCTATAAAAAGGAGAACCCGGACCAGCAGCTCTACTACAAGTACGACACCCACTGGAACTCGGTCGGCGCCTACGTGGGGACGAAGGAGCTGACGAATACCCTGGGCTATGACCAGGTCCCGCTCTCCGAGTGCACGCTGAAGGAGGTCGGCGGCTACACCTTCGACCTTGCGCGGATGATCCACCTCTCCCAGGTGCTGACAGACGATCCCGTCTACGAGATCCGGGGCTACACGCCTCACAGCCTGAAGATGACCTCCAACGAGAGCGGCACCCAGTTCACGTTTGAGACGGACAACACGGCGCCGGGCAACACGATCTTTGTCGTCGGCGACTCCTTCTCCGCCTTCAGCGCGCCCTACTACGTGTGCCACTACCAGCACGGCTTCATGACCTACTACTATGACTATTCCCTCTCCCAGCTCGACGAGACGAAGCCCACGGTCTTCGTCTACGAGGTGGTGGAGCGGTATCTCGGAAACCTGGCGAAGTTCTCCCTCACCGACGGGCTGGCGGTCGAGGAGGACTGAGCGGAAAGAAGGACCAAATGGACCACATCGCGGTACTGATTCCCTGTTACAACGAGGAAAAGACAATCGGAAGGGTCGTGGCAGACACGAAGAGGGCACTGCCGGATGCCGCGATCTACGTGTACAACAACAACTCCACGGACCGGACGGCGGAGATTGCGAGAGAGGCCGGCGCCATCGTGCGCAACGAGTACAAGCAGGGCAAGGGCAACGTCATCCGGCGCATGTTCCGGGAGATCGACGCCGAGTGCTATGTCATGGTGGACGGGGACGACACCTATCCCATGGACGCCGCCCCGGAGCTCGTGGACCGGGTCTTAAACCGCAATGCCGACATGGTGGTCGGAGACCGGCTCTCCTCCACTTACTTTACAGAGAACAAGCGCCCGTTCCACAACTTCGGCAACAGCCTGGTGCGGGGGTGCATCAACCGGCTCTTCGACTGCAACGTCCGCGACATCATGACCGGGTACCGCGCGTTCTCCTACGACTTTGTGAAGACCTTCCCGGTCCTCTCGAAAGGCTTTGAGATCGAGACGGAGATGACGATCCACGCAGTCTACAACAACATGCAGATCGACAACGTTGTGATCGAGTACCGGGACCGCCCGGAGGGGTCGTCCTCGAAGCTCAACACCTTCTCCGATGGCTTCCGGGTTCTGAAGACGATTGTGAGCCTCTACCGCAACTACCGGCCGATGGGGTTCTTCGGGTTCCTCGCGGCGATCCTCGCAGTGCTCGCTGTGATCTTCTTCATCCCGGTCCTCCGGGGCTACTTTGCGACAGGGCTCGTGCGCAAGTTCCCGACGCTCATCGTCTGCGGGTTCGTCATGATGGCAGCACTCCTTTCGTTTTTCTCCGGCATGATCCTCTCCAACATGGACCGCAATGCCAGGAGGTGCTTTGAGGTGCAGCGAAATCTTCTTCACAGCGAATACGAAAAGCTCCGCAGCAGCAGGAACAGACAGGAAGACACAGAGGGAAGGGAAGACCATGGGGGCAGTCGGTAAATTTCTGGCATATGTCTTCTGGGCGGGACTCCTGCCCGTCTGCACCGGCCTCTTTGTGTGCAGCTTCCTGAGGCCTGCTGACAGAAAAGTGCACACTGTGATCACCCTGGGGTATCTGGCAAGCTTCTCCCTCTTTGAGTGCTTCGGCCTCGTGATCCTGTTCACGACGGCGGTGGGGGACTTTTCCCTCCTTGTCACGCTCTATGCGATCACGGTCTGTATGCTCTCCGTCCTGGGCGTCATCCGGGTGAAGAAGACGGGCGGCCTTGCAGGCTCCCCCTTCCTCGAGCTTCTCCGAAAGAAGCCCTGGAGGACAGAGGAGGGGAGGAAGGAGATCGACCTCCAGACCCTTGTCTTCTGGCTCTGCTTTCTTGCCCTCCTTGCCTTTGAGCTGGTCATGTCCTGGACCCACGCCTCCTACGACGGGGACGATGCCTACTACGTGGCCCAGTCCGTGCAGACCTGGCAGACGGGGACGATGTACCACTACGTGCCCTACACCGGCATCACGACAGAGCTGGACGGGCGCCATGCGATGGCGATGATTCCCATGTGGATCGCGGCGATCGCAAAACTGTGCGGCACCCATCCCACGATCGTGACCCACAGCCTGATCCCGCTGGTGTTCCTGCCCCTTGCGGACCTCTGCGCCTACAGCCTGATCAGTGCGCTTTTGTACGACAAGGACAGCAAAAAGCGCACGGGGCGCATGATCCCCGCGTTCATGACCGCCATGGCGCTGCTCCAGATCTTCGGCAACGTCTCGATCTACACGCCGGAGACCTTCCTTCTGATGCGCACCTGGCAGGGAAAGACCGTCTTTGCGAACATCATCGTGCCGCTTGGCTTCTACAGCCTCCTCCTTGCCGCCCACAGGATCGGGGAGGGAGGGAGCCTGCGCATGCCGCTCCTGTCCATGGTGCTCGTCAACGTGGCCTCGGGCTTCTGCACGGCGATGGCGCCGCTCTTTACGGCCTTTCTCTTCGTGGTCGGGAGTATCTTTGTGTCCGCTGCCTACCGGAACCGGTCGTACTGGAAGAAGGCGATCCTCTGCTGCATTCCGAACGCGGCGTACGCCATTGTCCTTGTCTGGGTGATGCTGCCGGTACTTCTGTCAGGAGGCGGCCTATGAGCGGCGTTTGGGGAACAATTGTAGCCTATTCCGGGACGGGATTTCTCACCGTCCTGTATGTCATCGCCCTGGTGACCCTGTTCCTTCGGGAGGATGACCGGGCAAACCGGATCCTGTTTCTGTACCTGCCGGCCTGCTTCCTCGTCCTGTTTCTGCTGCCTCCGGTGCGGGATCTCTATGCGAAGATCGAGGGGATGGAGACCTACTACCGGTTCCTCTGGCTGATCCCGATGTCGGTGACGACCTGCTATGCGCTGATCCGGCAGACCTCGAGGAGGCTCCCCTTCGGCCTTGCGGTGATGGCCGTGCTGGCGCTCCTCTGCGGCCAGTACACCTACAGCAACGCGAACATCCTTCCCGCACAGAACCGCCTGCACCTCCCGCAGGTGGTGATTGACGTCTCGGATTACATCGTGAATGCGGCCGGCGGGCAGCGGACCATGGTGGCCATGCCGCCGGAGCTCGTGCAGTTCGTGCGGCAGTACGACTCCCGGATTCTCATGCCCTACGGCAGGGAGATGCTGATGCCCCAGTACGCGGACTACTACCAGTCCGTGTACGATGTGATGACGGCGGACGTGATCGACGGTGACGCCCTTGTTGCCGCCATCCGGGAGTACAACTGCAACTACTTTGTGATGCGTGCAGAGAAGATGGCGGGGGTGGATCTGTCCGGCACCGGCATCCTCTACCTCGACACCGTCGACGGCTACAACATCTACCAAGACCCCGGGGAACCCCAGGGCCTGGAGGAGTGAGCGTTGGGCTTTACCTACGAAAAGAAAACAGCAGCGGCAGGTCCCTTTATCGAGATCACGGGCTATGAGGGGGAGGCACCCTCCCTCACGGTACCGGACGAGATAGAGGGACTTCCTGTCAGGAGCATCGGAAATCATGCCCTCGCGGATCGGAGCGACGTGCGGGAGATCACGCTCCCCAGGACCCTGAAGACCCTGCACCTGTTTGCCTTTCAGAATGATGCAAATCTCGAGAAGATCCGGGTCTTTGACACGGCGGACGACTGCTATGACGGCGTGATCCGAAGCTGCGATGCCCTGCGGGAGATCGCAGTCGAGATGACGGGGGAGAACAACTATGTCCTCATGCGGGAGCTCTTGCAGGACACGGACAATGCGCTCTCCTTCCTCCTCCACTGGCCTGCAGGGGAGGGAAAGCAGGAGAAGACCCTGCGCCTCACGTTCCCGGAGTACGTCCGGGAGGCCAGGGAGGACACGATGGCGCGGGCCATCCACTTCACGATCGAGGGCGCCGGGATGGCATACCGGGAGTGCGTGGAAAAGCATGCCCTGCTCCTTGCAGAGTACGACAGGCTCCTGCCGCGCCTCACCTCCTATGACGACCTCTCCGCTGCGGAGATCTGCCTGGACCGACTGAGGTACCCGGAGGCGCTGGGGGAGGCCGCAAGGGCGCAGTATGAGACGTGGCTTCTGGGCCACACGGAGAAGGTCCTTCTGTATCTGATTGACCGGCAGGATGCGGACAGGATCCGGTTCCTCTCGAGGGAGCATCTCCTGGACCGGAAAGCCTTGGAAAAGCCCCTGCAGGCGGCATCGGAGCAGGGCCTTGCGGAGATCTGCGCGATGCTCATGGAGGCGGGAAGCGGGAGTGCTGCCCCGCTCTCCTTTGACCTGGACGAGCTGTGAGAGGGGAGGCAAACCAGCCCTGTTGCCGCTGCACCAGGGCCCCGATTGTTGCCGCAAAGGATGCGGCAGGGAGGAAAGCCATGCAGCAGAGAGAAGTTCTGGAACAGACAGGGGAGAAGATCCTCACGAACATCAAGACGCAGCTCTATGTCTCCATGCGGTTTTTCGGCAGCGCCCTGGACATGCTCCGGTATGAGATGGACCTCTCCACCACCACGATCGGCACGGACGCGGTCTCCATCCGCTACAATCCGAACTTCCTCCTCAGAACCTTCGTGGAGGACCCGAAGACCCTGTGCCGGACCTACGTGCACATCCTGATGCACTGCATCTTCCGACACATGTTTACGGCAAAGGAGAAGGAAGACCCGGAGCTCTGGGATCTTGCCTGCGACATCGCGGCGGAGTCCGTCATCGACACGATGGAATACCCCATCATCCAGGACCCGGTGCGGGAGTACCGGGCGGGGATCTGCGACAGCCTGAGAGAAAAGGCGGGGGTTCTCACCGCGGAGCGGATCTACCAGGCGCTTCTGTCAGAGCGCCCGGATTATTCCGAGCAGTGCCGCATGGCGGCAGAGTTCCGCCTCGATGACCACAGCTTCTGGCAGCGCATGGAGAGCGGAAACGACACGCCCCCGCAGCTTCCGGAGGAAAAGGCAAAGGGGGCGCCTCCGCACGCCCGCATCCGGAACCTCACCGAGGAGGAGTGGAAGAAGATCGCGGGGCGTGTGAAGGCAGAGGTCACCAATGTCGGGAGGGAGGCCGGGAAGAACCCCGGGTCCCTCTCGTGGACGCTGGACTTTGCCCTCCGGCGAAGAACCGACTACCGGGAGTTCCTGCGGCGCTTTACCGTGGTGCGGGAGGAGGCCGGGATCGACATGGACTCCTTCGACTACGCATACTACACCTATGGAATGCAGCTCTATGGAAACATGCCCCTCATCGAGGAGAACGAGTTCCGGGAGGCGAAGAAGGTCGAGGAGCTTGTCATTGCGATCGACACCTCGGAGTCCGTGTCAAACGGCCTCGTGCAGAAGTTTCTCAATGAGACCGCAGATCTCCTCTTCTCCGGGGACAGCTTTTTTCATAAGGTCGAGATCCACATCCTGCAGTGCGACGACAGGATCCGGCAGGACACGAAGATCACGGACGTGGAACAGATGCGCCGCTATGCGGATGGCTTTGAAGTCCTGGGAGGCGGCGGCACGGACTACCGCCCGGTCTTTGCCTACGTGGAGGAGCTGGAGAGAAGGCACGTGCTCAAAAATCTCCGGGGCCTTCTGTACTTCACGGACGGGTACGGCGTCTATCCCAAGAGGGCGACGCCCTATGACACGGCTTTTGTATTCCGCAAAGACGGCGACAACGATGACACCAGGGTGCCCGGCTGGGCCCTGAAGCTCTATGTCTAGAGGGAGAGCAGCATGAACATCGAGGAAGCAAAGAGGGAAATCATCAACACGGTGCGGGCTTACACGTTAAAGGATGAGACCGGGGAGTACCGGATCCCGGTGGAGAAGCAGCGCCCGATGCTCCTTGTGGGACCGCCCGGCATCGGCAAGACCGCAATCATGCAGCAGGTGGCAGAGGAGCTCCACATCGGCCTTGTCTCCTACACGATCACGCACCACACGCGGCAGTCCGCGATCGGCCTTCCATTCATCGTGAAGAAGGAATACGGCGGGAAGGAGTACTCCGCGACGGAGTACACGATGAGTGAGATCATCGCAAGCGTCTACGACGAGATCGCACGAACCGGGGTGAAGGAGGGCATCCTCTTTCTCGATGAGATCAACTGCGTCTCCGAGACCCTGGCGCCCACAATGCTCCAGTTCCTGCAGTACAAGACCTTCGGAAGCCATAAGGTCCCCGACGGCTACATCATCGTGACGGCGGGAAATCCGCCCCAGTACAACAAGTCCGTCCGGGACTTCGACATCGTGACCCTGGACCGCGTCCGGAAGATCGGGATCGAGGAGGACTTTGAAGTCTGGAAGAAGTACGCGGTGCGAAACGGCGTCCACGGCGCGATCCTCGCCTATCTTGCCATCCACAAGGAGAACTTCTACTCGATCCGCATGGAGGTGGAGGAGAAGTACTTCGTGACCGCAAGGGGCTGGGAGGATCTCTCCCGGATCCTCTATGCCTATGAGGCGCTGGGGATCCCCATCACGAGGGAGCTTGCCGCGGAGTACCTGCAGGACCCGGAGATCGCAAAGGACTTTGCGGACTACTATGCACTGTATCAGAAGTACCGGGATGACTACAGAACGAAGGACATCCTGGAGGGACACTATGCGGAGAAGTCGCTTCGCATTGCGGCCGCGCCCTTTGATGAAAAGCTCTCCCTGATCGGGCTCCTCACGGACAGCCTGAACCAGGAGTTTATCGCCTATGCGAGGGCCTGCGACACCGAGAAGGAGGTGTTTGCCTCTCTGAAGGCAATGCGGAGCGAAACGGGCGATTTCCCGGGCGTTCTCTCTGAGGAGACCAAAAAGAAGGCACAGGCCCTTCGCAGGGCGCTCGACGCCGGGATCCTCTCCAGGGAGGAGATCCGAAGCAGGAAGGAGACCGTATCCGCGCTGGAAGCGCTGGAGAGGGGGCTCAAAGAAAAGCAGGCGGGCGGGGAGCTGCCCTCCTTTGCCGATGCAAAGGCCTGGTTCCAGGAGCGGGAGAGAAAGAGAGGGGAGGAGATCCAGAAGACAGGGTCCCATCTCTCCCACGCCTTTGAGTTCCTCGCCCGCTGCTTTGGCGAGGGACAGGAGATGGTGATCTTTCTGTCGGAGCTTGCCGGCAGCTACTACGCCCTCCGGTTTATCCGGGAGTGCGGGAACGATGCCTATTACCACTACAACCGGCTCCTTCTCTTAAAGGACCGGCAGGAGGAGCTGACAAAAGAGGTGTCAGAGGTGCTGCTGCAGCTCTGAGAAGGATGAGGCAGACATGCGGGATTACGCCACCTGGTACAAGAGAGCGACAGCGGGGATCCGGAGGAGAAAACACGGCGCGGAGCACTTAAATGCCCTGAACCGGATCCTGACCGATGGGATGTATGCGGCCTATCCGCTCCTTCTTGCGGTGCTCCTTGCCCGCGGGACGGCAGCAGGCGGCGCCCTGGAGGGAATGAAACGGGTCTTTCCCTTTGTGCTTGTCCCCGGGAGCTCCTTCGTCCTCCTCTCCCTGATCCGGAAGAGGATCGGCAGAAAGCGGCCATATGAGACGTATGACCTCGATCCCCTTATCCACAAGGAGACGAAGGAAAACTCCATGCCCTCCCGGCACGTGTTCTCCTCGGCGGTGATCTCCATGTGCCTCTTTCGGGTGTGTCCGCCCCTTGGGATCCTGGGGGGTGCTGCGACAGCTCTCTCCGCCCTCGTGCGGGTTCTCGGCGGGGTGCACTACCCGGAGGATGTGGCCGCAGGAGGCCTTGCCGGCATCGCGGCTGGACTCCTCCTGTGGCTGTTTTGAGGAAGAAGGAACAGGTTTTGGCAGCAAGAGAAAAGATGGATATGCTGCACGGGCCGCTTGCGGGGAAGATCGTCAGCTTTGCGTTGCCGATTGCGGCGGCGACCACCTTCACCAGCCAGAACTTTGCTGCGGGAAAGACGGGGCGCTGCCGCCGCGTCGGTCTTCTACCTTGGAAGGGCGGTCTTCATCCAGTTCTTTACCGAGGATCCGGAGGTCATGAAATATGCCTTTCAGAGGATGCAGTACGTCTGCCTGCCGGAGCTCCTCACGGGGACCTATGAGATCTCCGGCGGGTGCCTGCGGGGCATGGGGCATTCGCTCCTTCCCGCGGTGTTCACGGTGCTCGGCTCGTGCCTCTTCCGGCTCGTCTGGATTGCCACGGTGTTCCGGCGCTGGAGAAGCTACGTGACGCTTGACATCGTCTATCCCGTGAGCTGGATTATCACGGGCACGGCGGTCATCACCGCCTATCTCATCCTGCGGAAGCGGGAGTTTGCAAAACTGGAAACAGCAGAAGAGGGATAACAAAAAGAAGGGAAATCCATGAGAACAGCACTTTTTATCGGGGGCACAGGGACCATCAGCGCGGCCATCGTCCGGCGGCTCGAAGAGAGCGGGGACTGGGAGATCTGGCTCTTAAACCGCGGGAACCGGAAGCTCGGCTTCGGCGAGAGGGTCCACAGCATCCAGGCGGATATGGGGGATGAGGCGGACGTCCGGGAGAAGCTCCGGGACCTGTCCTTTGACTGCGTCTGTGAGTTCATCGGATTCACAAAGGAGCAGGCAGAGCGGGATATCCGGCTCTTCTCCGGAAAGACCAGGCAGTACCTGTTCACGAGCTCCGCATCCGCCTACCACAAGCCGGCAAAGAGTCCCTTTCTCACAGAGGGCACTGCGCTTGCCAATCCCTACTGGGAGTACTCCCGGAATAAGATCGCCTGTGAGGAGGTTCTGATGCGGGCATACCGGGAGCAGGGGTTCCCGGTCACGATCGTCCGCCCTAGCCACACGTATGACGAGCGCCACATCCCGGTCGCGATCCACGGCGCAAAGGGCTCCTGGCAGGTCATCCGGCGGATGCTCGCGGGAAAGCAGGTCCTCATTCCGGGCGATGGGACATCGCTCTGGACCGTCACCTTCAACACGGACTTTGCGATCGGCTACACGGGCCTCATGGGCAATCCCCACGCCATCGGAGAGGCCTTCCAGATCACCGGGGACGAGTCCCTGACCTGGAACCAGATCCATGAGACCATTGCAGAGGCCTTTGACGTCACCCTCCGCCCCTGCCACGTCTCCTCGGACTTTCTTGCTGCCGTCGGGAAAAAGTATGACCTTCGCGGGAGCCTTCTTGGCGACAAGGCGGTGACGGTCCTCTTTGACAACACGAAGCTCAAACGCCTCGTCCCGGAGATGGAAACCCACATCCGGTTTGACCAGGGCGTGCGCATTGCCAGGGACTATCTCACCGCCCACCCGGAGCTCCAGGTGGAGGACCCGGAGTTCGATGCCTTCTGCGATGCCGTCGTCCAGGCAAGAGCGTATGCGCAGGAAGAGGTGCTCTCGAAACTCTGAGGAGGAGACAGAGGTTCCCGGAGAAGAGAGACCACAGACCCGGAAGGTAAGAGGCGGAAAATGCAGCGTTGAAAAGACAGCGCCAGAACCGCAGGGAGAAATGCAAACAGTCCCCCGCTCCCGAAGGAGCGGGGGACTGTTTTTGTCCATAGGACGCTTCCGGGAATCCCATTTCCCTTCTGCTTAAATCCACCCAAAATCGGTCATGACAGTTCGAAATCAGAAACTGAGCTGTTTGTGCATCAGGTAACACCACATTTTTCAGAAATAAAATCCACGATTTGATATTTGCCGATCGGCAATTTCCGGATTGCGGGTCTTATGTTCCCGAAGCACTGTCACGGTTGCGCTCTCTGACATTCTGGCATAGACAATACCCGTTTTGGCGGAAATTTACGTCTGAAATGCCCGAAATCACGGCATTGCTGTACTCCCCGGCCGGGAAGAATCGTGATAGGATCATCCATCAATGGCGAAAGGAGCAGGACATGGTGTGGAAGAGCATCTCTCCGAAGAGGACCGGGAGGAAGATCCTGAAGTACACCGCAGAGGCGGGGATGACCCCGCAGGAGGTGGCAGCAGCCCTCGGCCTCTCCGGGTCGGCGATAGTCTACAAGTGGATCGAGGGGCGGTGCCTTCCCTCCCTGGAGAATCTCTGCGGTCTCTCCGTGCTCTTTGGAAGACGCATCAACGAGCTTCTGTAGGGGCAGGGGTGTCCGCCTCGGCCTGTTGCTGTTTCTGCCTCGGCAGAATGACCTTCCGGTTGTAGTGGAGAAAGTAGCACAGATTCAGGAGGATGCCGAACGACGTGGCAAGGGGCGCTGCAAGGCCGATCCAAAGGAGCGAGGCATTTTGCTGGATGCTCATGAACCAGGCAAATGGAAGGCGCACGAGCAGCGTCTGGGCCATGCTCTGCAGCATGACAAACAGCGATCTCTCATGCCCGTTGAAGTAGCCCATGAAGCTGAAGAGAAACGGCGTGACGAGGGTCTCCCCGCTAAAGCCCCGAAGGTAATCCCAGGCATCGGCGATGACATCCGCGTCCGTGGAGAAGAGCCCCGCAGCGAGATACCCCTTTGTCTGGATCAGGGCGAAGATCACAACACCGACGCAGAAGGCAAAGGCCATGCCAAAGCCCATCGCCTGCCTGGCGCGCCTCTCCTTTCCGGCGCCCACGTTCTGGGAGATGAAGGAGCTCATGGACTGCATCAGGGAGGAGGGCACCAGCATGATAAACGAGATCAGCTTGCTGGCGACGCCGTAGCCGGAGGAGGCGGTGAGGCCGAGCCGGTTGATGAAGGCGCAGAGGCAGACAAAGGAGATCTGGGTCAGGAATTCCTGCAGGGCAAGGGGCGCACCGACCTGCAGGATGTGTCCCGCCTCCGTTCCGAGGCGGATGTCGGACTTCTTCATCGTAAACGGCAGGGCCTTCTTTGCCATGATGACAAGGGAGAGGATCACGGAGACCGCCTGAGCGGCGACCGTTGCGATCGCGGCACCGGCCACGTTCATGTGGAAGCCGGCGACAAGGAGCAGGTCTCCGAAGACGTTGATGATGCAGGCGATGGCGACAAACAGGAGCGGGGTCTTCGAGTCGCCGAGGCCGCGGAAGATGGCGGCGATCACGTTGTAGGCGACGATGAAGAAGATGCCGGCGCCGCAGATGCGGATATAGGAGACGGTGAGGTCCAGCGCCTCCGCGGGAGACTGCATGATCACCGCAATCGGCCGGGCAAAGCCAACCATCACGGCGCACAGGAACAAGGAGAGGATCAGGAACAGGCAGATCGTCGCACCGAGGAGGGGCCCGATCTTCTCGTTTCGCTTCTCCCCGAGATACCGGCCGATCAGGATCGTGACGGCCATCGCAAAGCCGGTCACGGTGAAGGTCACGACGTTCAGGACATTGCTCCCTGTGGAGACGCCGGAGAGGCCGGCCGTTGTTCCAAAGCGCCCGACGACGAGCAGGTCCACCGCGCCGTACATCGCCTGAAGGACAAGGGAGCCGAAGATCGGGAGCATGAACCGAAGCATCTTCTTCGGGATGCTCCCGGTTGTAAAGTCATTTGCGTCATTTCCTGCCTTTGTGAGGGCCTGCTGTCTGTTCATTGGTCT
>Ga0256404_1007827_pt1 | contig 16574 bp, 15 predicted proteins | sample RumenRJG_01DNA_FD_185990 | JGI IMG/M metagenome (GOLD analysis project Ga0256404, IMG submission 185990) | Bovine rumen microbial communities from Lethbridge, Alberta, Canada - RJG_01 | ecosystem: Host-associated > Mammals > Digestive system > Stomach > Rumen | place: Canada: Alberta | collected...
TTCGCGTCCGGCATCAGTAAGCTGCAGGATGCGCTGGACATTAAGCGGATTACCGGCAAAGCATCCAATGCCTCCATTGTGATGGCGTGCATTTCGATTGTCTTTGGCCTGGTTGTTATGCTTGGCAAGATCAACGGTATGAATCTGCTGTTTCAGATCATCGGCGCCGGCCTTCTGTACAGCGGCGTGACAGATCTGTATATGGCACTTTATATTTCGGGCAAGATCAAGTCGTTCAAGAAAAAGGTGGATGACATGGTTGTGGATGCCCGTATCGAAGAAGCGAAGGAAGCGGAGCACGCTTCCGATACGGACGAAAGAAACTGAAAATCCGTCTGCCGGTGGGAGCGTCTTTGCGGCGCTGCGCCGGCTTTTTATGTGTCTGACGGCGTGTGACTGTTCATTTTGGCTGTTCAAAGCTAAAATAAGAGCTCTGGAGGAACATTCATGTACAACGACTGGTTTACAATCGGGCCATTGACGATTCATGGTTATGGCGTCATGATCGCGGTCGGCATTCTGATGGCGTTCTTTGTCGGTGAACGGATGGCAAAGAAAACCGGCATGGACCCGAATCATGTGGATACGCTGATTATTGTCTGCCTGCTGACGGGATATCTGGGGTCGAAAATCACCTATGTTTTTACGGTCTGGGATCAGTTTCTGGCGAATCCGAAGGCGGTTCTTGGGGCCGACGGCTGGGTTGTCTACGGCGGTATTCTGGGCGGCATCCTGGGGGCATGGATCTATTGCCGCATAAAGAAGATATCTTTCTTTCATTATGCGAATCTGCTGTTTCCTTCGGTCGCTCTGGCGCAGGGGTTCGGAAGGATCGGGTGCTTCTTTGCCGGGTGCTGCTATGGTAAAGAGACACATGGGGCTCTGGGCATCACCTTTACCCACAGCGACTATGCGCCCAACAATGTGAAACTGATTCCGACGCAGCTGATCTCTTCGGCCGGTGACTTTATTCTTTTCTATATTCTTTATAAGATCTATATGGATGAGTCGACGCGCGACGAGACGATGGGCTGGTATCTTCTGCTGTATTCAGCGGGCCGCTTCGTGATTGAGTTTCTGCGCGGAGATTCGGCGCGCGGCTTTATCGGCGCTCTGAGTACGTCGCAGTTCATTGGTCTGTTCCTGATTGCGGCGGGCATCATTGTATTGATTCAGGTGAAGAAAAACGGGAAAGCAAAGAAGGAGGCTGTCTTATGAAGGTAGGCATTGCGAACGATCATTCTGCCATTGAAATGAAGAAGGAGCTGATTCCTTATCTGGAATCGGAAGGCTACGAGATTGTTAACTTCGGCACCGATACGACGGATGCCGTCGATTATCCGGACTATGGTGAGAAGCTTGCCAATGCAGTGGCTGCTCACGAGGTGGATCTTGGCATTGCCATCTGCGGTACGGGCGTCGGCATTTCTCTTTCCTGCAACAAGGTCGCCGGCATCCGCGCATGCTGCTGCAGCGAGCCGTACAGCGCAAAGTATTCGCGTCTTCATAACAATGCGAACATTATCTGCTTCGGTGCCCGCGTCATCGGTGTGGAGACGGCGAAGATGATCCTTGATAATTTTCTGCCGGTACCCTTTGAGGGTGATACGCCGGAAGGCGCACGTCATCTGCGGCGTGTGAACAAAATCATGGATATTGAGAAGCGGAACCGGGAGAAACAATGAAGCATCTGAAACGTGCTGCCGTTATTGTGATCCTGGTGGTGGCGGTCTACTTTCTGCCGTTAGTCGTGGTTGATGTAAAAGGGGCTGACGGCTCCGTATGGAAGGGGCCGGTGTTCAGCTCCCTTTCATCTGTGGGCAACGACTCGGTTACCTTTTCCAGTATCCGTTCCGCCTACGCACTTGATAAAGACGGCGAAAATGCGATGCACTACCATACGGAAAATACGTGCCGCGGCATCAGCTATTACTACGATGAAGGCAATGACGTGTCCTATTATGAGGTAGACAGCGACGCCTCCTTTCCACTTAACAGCGTTACGCTGAAGTATGAGCAGGGAGATGCCTGCGAAGGGTGGACGACCAATGATGAGGTCGCATGGCCTTTTGGGGATATTCGTGATGTGGACTGGAACATTACGCCGCAGGAAGCGATGGACAAGGACTGGCTCGTCATCGTCGATGGCAAGGCACAGAATCCGGGCGTATACAACGACTTCTCCAACATGGTGAAGCAGGGTGTCTACTGCCTGATCCGTACCGTCATCTATGAAGGTGACAGTGTTTCTTCCGTTGTCGACATTCAGATGATGGAGATTGAGGTGGAGGGCCAGGATACCGATGCGACCATGGCCGGGGTCCAGAAGAATACGGGCAACTCCTTCCATGTCTCGATCCGTACAGCCGACGGCGTCAGTGAGGATGATTACATCCGCCTCAGTGACAATGAGGAAAACGGAAAGAAACCGGTACTTGTCTATAAGGAAAACGATGCCGGTGCCGAAGGTACGCTTCTCTATACAGTTCAATAATTGTTATTTGATTTCGCAGCCGGGGTCCCTGAAGAAAGGAGCTTCGGCTTTTTTACTGTGCTTTCCGCCGAAAATGAAAGCGGTTACAGAAAAAATCTGAAAAAAGAGTAGAAATGTATTGTGAAACAAATAATATATATAGAAGAGAGGGGGAATCCTATATGGGTAAGGTTCATCATTATCTTTCGGGTACATTCTCTGTCATTCTTGCGGCGGCGCTGGCCGGCTGCGGATCATCTGCAGTGACTGCTTCTGCACCAGCTGCATCAACAGCCGGTTCATCCGCATACAAAGCGGGTACGTACACCGCGTCTGCAGACGGGCATAATGGCCCTGTTGAAGTTTCAGTTACCTTTACAGATGATGCGATTCAGTCGATTGAAGTAACATCACAGTCCGAGACGCCGCATCTGAGTGACAAGGCGCTGAATGATCTGCCGAAGGAGATCGTTGAGGCGCAATCGTTGGGCGTAGATAACGTCTCGGGTGCAACTTTTACTTCGATGGCGATCAAGAATGCGGTTGCGGATGCCGTTGACCAGGCTGGCGGCGATTCTTCCGCTCTGAGCAAGGTTCCGGTTGAACAGGAAACGATGGCAACGGATGACCTTTCCACCGATGTTCTTGTCATCGGTGCAGGTACTGCAGGACTGATGGCATCTTACGAGGCTGCGAAAAACGGTGTCAATGTCACTCTGATTGAGAAACTGGACGAGTGCGGCGGAACGCTGAATGAGGCGGCAGGACTTCTTCTTACTGTTGATTCGCAGGCAAATGATGCGTCGATTGACGATTCTCTTGAGCGGGTCATGGAATTCTACAAGGGACAGAACGCCGACAGTAAGCTGCAGCCGGATTATGACTTCACTTCCAATCTGATGAGCCAGACCGGTGCGACGGTTGATGAGCTGATCAATGATCTTGGTCTTGCGCATACCGATGTCGATATGGGCGGTTATGCAGGTACGATCTTCACGGTCGGTTATCAGCTGGCTTCGGATCTTGAAAAAGCATGCACCGACGAGGGTGTCACAATTCTGACCGGTACGAAGGCAGATAAACTGATTGTTGATGATACGGGGGCAGTCACTGGAGCAGAGGTAGAAAACCGGTCCGGTTCCTATACGATTACTGCTAAAAAGACGATTGTATGTGCAGGCGGCGCTTCCTGGAATCTGGATATGGTTCCGGAGAAGAGCACAGGCATTGATGTCCATGAAAAGACCCAGATCGGTTCGACCGGCGATGGCATGAAGATGCTCGAAGCGGTTGGTGCACAGATGTCTTCGACGGATCCGTACATCAAGTCTTCGCAGCCTGATTTTGCGCCGGTGTTCGGCAATGACTGGTCCAATACGCCGGCAACCGGTATGGCGATCATGATCGATGCGGACGGCAATCGTTTCTGCAACGAAGGCGCAGCCGCAACGGTTGTAAACAAGCATATGATTGATCACGCATCTTCCGGCTACTGGGATCTGATTGATGCGGAGAATACGATTGGATACGATGCGGATTATTTCGCCAAGATCAAGGAGTACAGCGCCGATGGCAATAAGAATGTTGCGGTCTATGCGGATTCGCTGTCGGATCTTGCCGGGAAACTTGGTATGGATGCGGATACGCTGAAGAAGACCGTGGATGACTACAATGCGGCATGCGCAGCCGGCAGCGATGCGGAATATGGCAAAGATGCGGACAATCTGAAGGCATATCCGACGGATGGAGGTTTCTATGCGGTGTATCGCCGGATTGGTTCGTGGGGAACAATCGGCGGCGCCATCGTCGATCGTCAGCAGCGTGTTCTGAATACGGATGGTGAGCCGATTGAAAATCTGTTTGCGGCAGGCGAAACGGCGACGGCACAGCTGTTCGGTGACTATTACTTTGGCGGCTATTCGCTGGGCATGTATACGACCGCCGGTCGTATCGCTGCAACTGAAGCGGCGGCCGAGCTGAAGTAGGCTATCAGTATCTAACGGATCGAAAGAGGATGAAGGGGATAGTTCATTTCTGACATCCTCTTTTCTGATGGCCGGATCAATGTACACATGCATGTAAAGATCAAAATGCAGAGTTTTCGCTTTTTACGCAGGTGCGGATATGCTAATGTGGTCAGCAGTAGAACAAGAATTCCACAACAGGGAAGGAGACAGCAATGAGAGCAGTAATATCCGTCGTAGGAAAGGATCGTACCGGCATCCTGGCCTATGTGAGCAATGTTTGTTTCGAGCATGGCATGAATATTGAAGATGTGACCCAGAAGGTCATGGATGAATTCTTTGTCATGATCATGATCGTTACGGTTCCGGATGAGGACCATGAGAACTTTGTGAGCCTCGTCAATGAAATTGAAGCGGACGGGCAGAAGCACGCTCTCTCCATCCATGTGATGCATGAAGAGATCTTCAATGCGATGCATACGATCTGAGGGATACAGCTATGGCAATCTTTAATTCCAACGCAGATTCTATCCTGGAAACGATCCGGATGATTGAACAGGAACATCTCGATATCCGTACCGTAACCATGGGAATTTCTCTGCTTGACTGTGCTGACAGCGACATCGATGTCAGCTGCCGCAAGGTGTACGAAAAGATTACAACGAAGGCAAAGGACCTGGTGCATACGGCCAATGCCATTTCCAGAGAGTATGGCATTCCCATTGTGAATAAGCGAATCTCGGTGACTCCGATTTCGCTGCTTGTTTCGGTCAGCGGTGGGGATCCGGTGAAATATGCGCTGACGCTGGACCGTGCCGCAAGGGATCTTGGCATCAACTTTATCGGCGGTTACAGTGCGCTGGTTCAAAAGGGCATGACGCCAGGTGATGAGGCTTTGATTGCCTCCATTCCCGAGGCACTGGCAAAGACGGAATATGTATGCTCCAGCGTCAATATCGGTTCGACCCGCGCCGGCATCAATATGGATGCAGTAAAGCAGATGGGCCAGGTCGTAAAAAAAAGCGCCGAATTAACGGCAGACAAAAACTGCAGCGGTCCGGCGAAGCTTGTCGTCTTCTGCAATGCGGTGGAAGACAACCCGTTTATGGCCGGTGCGTTCCATGGCATTTCGGAGGCGGACTGCGTCATTCATACCGGTGTTTCGGGGCCGGGTGTCATTCTGCAGGCAATTCAGGAGGCCGGACCTAATAAGTCGATGAACGAGATTGCGGAAGTCATTAAGAAGACTGCCTTCAAAATTACCCGGATGGGGCAGCTGGTCGGTACTGAGGCGGCACGCCGCCTTGGTGTTCCGTTCGGGATCGTTGATCTTTCGCTGGCGCCGACGCCTGCGCAGGGAGATTCGATTGCTCAGGTGCTGGAAGCGATGGGACTGGAAGAAGTTGGTGGGCCGGGAACGACGGCCTGCCTGGCGATGCTCAATGATGCCGTAAAAAAAGGAGGCGTCATGGCAAGCTCCTCGGTCGGCGGGCTTTCGGGTGCCTTCATTCCGGTGTCCGAGGATGCCGGCATGATTGCGGCCGCAAAGAGCGGGGGTCTTTGCATCGAGAAGCTGGAGGCGATGACTGCGGTCTGCTCCGTCGGTCTCGATATGATTGTGGTGCCGGGAGATACGAGTGCCGAAACAATTTCGGGCATCATTGCGGATGAAGCAGCCATCGGTATGATCAATACGAAGACAACAGCGGTCCGTGTCATCCCTGCCATCGGTAAGAAGGTAGGTGAGGAGCTGGAATTCGGCGGTCTGCTTGGAACAGGCCCGGTGATGGCGGTCAAGAAGTCGTCACCGAAGGTTATGATCGATCGCGGCGGGCACATTCCTTCGCCGATCAACAGCCTCAAAAACTGATGTTTGCTTCAAGCAGAGCGTGTTCCGATGTATTGAGAGATCGTTCTTTATATGATTTCTCCTTATCCGAATGTTCAGTTCCAGAGCACCATCCCCTGGCTGGATGAAGACTGGACAAACATCGAATCCATCCTCGGAAGTATCACCGAAGCTTCTGGAATCGGAAGTGAATAATGCAGCTGGAACTAAGATAAGACAACAATGAATACAGATGGTCATGCATAAAACCGTGGCCATCTATTTTTAGATAGTCCAATAATTCTGCCCTCGCTATTCTGCTTCAACAATACTGGAAAGATAGATGGTCCAGAAGGAGCCCGGTGCATACTTTACCCACAACTGATAGGAGGGATCATCTTTGGTAAGCGTTACCTGTTTGCCAGAGAAAAATTCTTCATTGGCGGTGACGGCAAGGTCCTCCATCGCCTTTTTTTCATCTTCACTGAGATTCAAGCGTTCCAGAACCTCGTCTACCTGAGAGCGGGTGTTGGCATCGAAGCGCTGCTTGCTTTCCTCTTTTCGGATGCCCAGTTCTCTGTTTTCGTAATGCCAGTTGTTTCCGGAGACGGTGAGGATACCGTATTGCAGCGGGTAAACACTGAGCGATTCGGTAATGATCTGGGTCATAGCGTCTTCTTCACTGGTGTGCTGCAAGTGGGCATGCCCGCTCAGACAGAGCGAAACATTATATTTTTTGAACAGCTTTTTAACTTCATCGCTATTACTGATGACAAAACCTCTCGAAAACAGATCACTGGGAGGAAGAACATTCTGATGCGTTACCGGAATAACCGTGGCACCAGCATCTTTAGCCTGCTTCAAAACGTCGTCGGCAAAAGCCAGCGTCTCTGCAGAAAGGGTTCCCGGATCATCCTCTGTATTTGCGTCCAGAAACAACAGCCACAGATTGTCTGTCACATGCGTGCAGTAGCTGAAGGAGGAAGTATCACGTGCGGGCGCATCGTCATAGCCAAAGGCTCCCATCAGGGAGGTAAACTCGGATTGTGAGATGTCTTCTACCGGATAATAGTCGGCCCCATCATATCCATAGGCATAGGGGTAATCAATATCGTGATTGCCCGGGATAACCAGAACAGGAATGCCGTTTTCTTCCAGCTTCGTGAACTTATCCTTCAGCTCATTGAGTGAAATCAACTCTCCATTGAAGGCCAGATCGCCGCTGATAATAAGAGCATCGGGCTTCTCTTCCTTCGCCTTTTTCATCAGCGTGTCGACGATTTCTTCACTGTATTCTGTAACTTTACTGTCACCCGCAGCCATTACGGCCTGAAACCGTTCCCCATTGTCCGTTAACGTTGGTGAAAGGTAATGCAGATCGGATGCGACCATCAGCTTTACAGCCGTAGCCCCGGTGGTATTGTTCGCTGCGTGTGCTGCCGTGTCAGAGCATCCTGTTAACAGCGACAAAACGAGAAGTATCGTGATCTGTTTCATTTGCATGCTAGTATCCTAGCATATAGCAACAGAAAACACCGGCCCTCGTGCTGAGCCGGTGTTCAGAAGAAAGACTGGAATCAATGCTTTACATTAATCCAATCAGGGAAGAGATCAGGGCAATGGCGATCGTAACCAGAATCAGAACGACCGGACTGACCTGTTTCTTCTTAAGGAAGTAGAGCATCAGAAGCGTATATGCCATCGGCAGAAGGTTCGGGAAAATCGTATCGAGGAACGCCTCCTGAACCGAGACCGAAATGTTGTCACCAATCGAGATGACCGGTTTCAGATTGATGCTCACGTAGTTCGCGATCAGGGCGCCAACGACCGTGACACCGAGAATCGTAGCAGAGTTCGAAATGATTTCCGAATCTTCCTGGAGCTTTGTAAAGGACTTGAGACCCAGATTATAGCCGAGGTGTGTCCAGTTAATCCGAAGCAGCCAGATGACCAGATAGCAGGCAAAGAAGATGATCGGACCAAGGACGGATCCCTGCGCGGCGAAGCTGCAGGAAATACCGGCGATAATCGGCAGCAGCGTAAACCAGAAGATGGCGTCACCGATACCGGCAATCGGACCGAAGAGAGCGACCTTCAGACCTTTGATGACGGAGCGGTCCTCGTGTTTCTCTTCCAGAGAGATGAGAAGACCCATTAAGAAGCCGACAAGGTTCGGATGCGTATTGATGAACTCCATGTTGTCGGTCATCGCAGCCTTCAGACCTTCCGGATCATCCTTGTAGATCTTTTCAAGAGCAGGCAGCTGGGCATCAAGGAAGCCGCCAGCCTGCATACGCTCATAGTTGAAGGAAGCCTGAAGAAGCGAAGAACGGATACCAAGCTTCGTAATATCCTTATCGGTTAAGACACGATTGGTTTCTTTAGATTCCGACATTTTCGTCTCCTCCATTTCCGGTTCCGGCCGCGTGTTTCACGGCATCTTCAACTTCGATCTTGCGCTGCTTTGCACTGTAGAAGTCATACAGAGCGAAGGCAGTACCCATCAGAGCGACCGGCAGCAGGTTGTTCATATCGATGAAGCATGCGGCAAGGAAGCCGGCGATAAAGTAAGGAATATACTTCGTCTTCATCATGACATTCAGCAGCATCGCAAATCCGATTGCCGGTAACATGCCTCCGGCTACCGTCAGACCATTGACGACCCAGGCAGGCATCGCATTTACGAATGCGCTCATAGCTTCCTGCGCCACAAAGACGCAGAGGAACACGATGATACCGTAGGCGATGGCAACGCCGCCGGTCATCAGGAAGTTCATGCGCTTAACCTTTGCTGTATCACCGGTTTCGCAGGCCTTGTCCATCGGTGCCATGAGGAAGGAATAGCCCGAATAGAAGGCGAGAATCACATACTGCATCAGGAACGAGAACGGCAGACACAGACCCAGCGCCGCCTCCGGCGTAACGTTTGTCGTATAGGCAATGACCGTACACATAACGCCGGCAAGAATCGGGTTAGGAGGCTGGGTGCCGCCTGCAGGCGTAAGACCTGCAAACGCAAGCTCCGTGATCGCACCGGTTGCCAACCCGAGTGGTAAGTTGCCAAGGATTGCGCCGGTAATGGTAGAAACGATCAGCGGACGGAAAATGAAGAATGCTTCGAGCCAGAAGTCGATGCCGAAGATCATTGCCGCAATGGCAATCAGCAGGCCCTGACCAAGTGTGATGGACATAGTCTGTCCCCCTTTCTAACAATTAACAAGTCGTATTCGCATCAACGAATACTTTTTCAGTGCCAGGCACATCCTGGCAGTAAACAGTAGAGCCGTGCGACGCCAGAAACTTCAGATTCTCAAGATCCTGATCGTCGACGTAAACCTTCTTTGTCAGCTCCCGTTTTCCCTGGGAAAAATGCATGTTTCCGACATTGACTTCCTTCAGATGGACGCCGATTTCGACCAGTCGGCGTGCATCTGCCGGTGTCTTTACGACGACGAAGATCCGCTGACTGGGTGCGGCCTTCTCGATGATGTCGGCCGTATGCTGAAGTGTCCAGAAACGGATTCCGGCACCACTGGCTTTGGCAGTGACGGCCATTAGCGACTGCTGCAGTTCGTTGGAAGCGACCGCATCGTCGGCGACGATGATCAGATTGGCATTCAGCGTCTTCGTCCATGTGACACCAACCTGTCCATGCACAAGACGATTGTCAATTCTGGTGAGTAGGATGTTATCCCCTTTCATTGTGATTACTTCCTTTCACCCTGATTTCTAGCAAAAAGTGTGCCTGAAAAAACATGAAATAAAAAAATCCGCATATTTCAGCGGATATTTTCGATGTAATTATAAATGTAGACAATTTCCGAATCGGGGATTTCGACACTGTAAGCATATTTTGCGACAGTAAATGCTCTTCGCACCACATTCACAAAATCCGCATGGTCCTTCAGAAACAGTGTCGGCGGCTGCACTGGCTCTGCCTGCTGGCGCAAGATCAGACGCTCAATGAGGCAGGCAATATGGACATAGAGACCGATCCGGTTTTCCACCGGCAGACTGATGTGCATTCCCTGCTCAATTTCGCTGACAATATCTTCGACGTCTTTCAGCACCTTTTCGGCATTGAGAATGGTGAGATTGGTCACCAGATTGTTCAACGTAAAGTTATTGACAATGGTGCTGGAGAACCGGGCAATTTCCTGCTCACTCAGCAGCGGTTTCATCAGCTGCGACAGGCGGCTCAGATTGTGCTCCAGGGCCAGATCCTCAATGGAAACAAACGGAATCCCCGGCAGCCTGGCGTCCAGCGTCCCCAGCACAAAGAGCACATTGTACTTTTGAAACAGAGGGTCCCCGGTACCGTTGATGCGCAGCGAATTGTAATCGCAAGGTATGATTTTTGCCTCGATCGGCTTAGGAAGACTGCTTTCAAAAAGGGCAATGATCTTGTTGGTCGCACCCTGTCCCGTAGAGCATACGGTCAGAATGGCCATCTCTTTCTGGCGGCCGGAAATATATCTGTACTGAACAGTTGATTTCGGGGCTGTCTCAGAGAGGATCGTATCAATGGCATCACCGTTCATGAGACGTGAGCCGATCTCAAGTGCCAGCTTCGTATTCACATTGTTGATGACGCCGACATTGATCGACGGCTCCAGATGCAGGCCGGTATAAAGCTCTTCGAGCGACCCCATATCCACCAGCAGAAGCAGATTCCGGAAATGTTTTTTACGCAGCAGGGACCGGTTCAGAATCTCCGCCGTCTTCAGGGAACTTTGATTCAGCTCCAGATCAATTGCGCTGAAGACCGGCTTACCAAGCATACGGTTCACGGTATTAGCGATGGAAGAAGCCGTCGAAAAGCCGTGACACAGAATGTAGGCGGCGGTCTCGCTGCTGTCTTCCTCGGGGTATTCGCTGATCACCATCATAAACAGGAGGATGCACATCGTATCCAGCTGAATATCCAGGTTCATGGAAACGTTCTGGGCGATTTCGCGCGCCATCCTGTATTCCAGAGGGTACCGCGAAGCCAGCGTATCACTCAGCTGCTGAATGGAGTCGCGGTGCGCCGCATCCCATTGATGAACCGATGCCTGGCAGCGGAAGTATTCGGCCAGAATACCGGACAAAAGATAAATGCCGTTGTTGGAAATCTTCAGTACAGTACGGTTCATGGCGATGGATGCAATCTTATCCATCATCTTAGTCAGAAAGTCCTCGGAAATAGAGACATCAGGCCGATTGGTTAAAAACTCTTCACAGGCCCGGTCAATCTGATCCTGAAACTCCTGGGTAATGTAATCGGACGGCGCCTTTTCAAAGTGGTCCAGCAGAAGTCGGTATACATTGAGCAGCGGCTCCGGGCGCTGCTGCGTCAGGCGCGGCATCGTCATCGGCAGAAGAGTATCTTTCTGATTGGGCCGGATATTCAGCGAAGCCGGACTTGCCAGCCGCATCACATCGTCAGGCAGATGATATTCAAAGACCTGCAGCGGCTGATTATGGTCCTGACTCTGCAGAAAGGCATTGGCACAGGATACTTTGACCGTATTGATGAGCCCGCCGATATTGCCGGGGATGTCAACATTCATCAGGATCTGAAACGCTGGGTAGGAAAGCTCAATCTCCTGCCCGATTTCTTTCGCCTCATTCTGGAACAGATAGCAAAGCAGCACGTTTTTCTCATCCTGGCCGCGCTGGGCCAGGGAGGGTAGAACAATCAGTACCGGAATTCTTCGCAGCAGCGTCTTGAGCAGCACATGTTCCGGGGCCTCGGTAGTCGCAAAGACGAGGCGGCACTGGGAATGGTACCAGTGCTCATTATCACCCAGCCGGTGATAGACGCCTTTGTCCATGAAAAGAAACAGCTTCTCCTGGCATTCTGCTTTGAGGGCGTGCACCTCATCCAGGAACAACATCCCTCCATCGGCCAGATCCAACAGCCCCGGCCGGTCTTTGTCAGCCCCGGTAAAGGCTCCTTTACAATAACCGAAGAGATTCGCAGTCAGCAGCTCCGGATTATTGGCATATTCGCTGCAGTTGACGGTAACCATGTGACGGTCTTTCGCAATTAGATTTTTGCGGACCGCATAGTCAAACATTGTCCTTGCCAGCAGCGACTTTCCGGTCCCGGTCGGACCGGTCAATAGAACCGGCAGACCGTTGGGAGGATAGGAAACAGCGGCCTTACACTGTTCGATCGCATGATACAAGGATCCATTGGCACCGATCAGCGACTGAAAATCGAATCCGCGCCGGTTCAGCTGCTCAAAGGAATCGTAAGCGACACGGTCAATGTCATAGCCCTTCGTACGCAGAGCAGCGACGCTCAGATAATAGACGGGACGCGTATTGATTTTGACTGCCTGACGCTGCTGACACAGTTGATTGAGATATTCGGAGGCAGCGTTGCGGCTGAGGGAAGTCTGCTGCGCCAGCCATGCGGTTGTAAACTCGCTGCGCGGTCCCGGCTCATACTGCGCCGTCATTCTGGTAAGCAGATCTTTGATTTTATCTTTCATAAGATTCTCCAACCCCACTATATCGGATTTTTCGATCGAGTAGAATAAGGTCAATGCCGGTCACAATAAAACCAGTCCCAATGCCGAAGCCTGAACTGCGTCAGAAACTGCAGCTGTCGCCAGCTTTTTTCAATGCGCTCAAAATACTGGAAATGAACGGGGAACAGATGCAGACCATGCTTGAGCAGCAGGCTGCCAGTAACCCGTTCATCTGCCTGCGTGACAGCAGGAACCTGTCAGTTGATGCCGAGCGCATGGTACAGGAAGAGGATCCGCGGCAGGATCTTCTCCGCCAGGTTCATGAGGCGGATTGTGACCAGAGGATCGGTACCTGGATCATTGACAGTCTGGACAGTCATGGCTGGTTTACAATACCGGTCAAAAAAGCAGCCAAAGATCTGCGTGTATCCATGAAAGAAGTGAAAGCGGTACTGCAGATCATCCAGACGTTTGAGCCGGCAGGCGTAGGCGCTGTTTCGCTGGAAGACTGCCTTCTTCTGCAGATTCAACGTAATCACGGTTCAAAGAATCTATGCAAAGCGGCTGGCTGCCTGGATCTCTTTGCCAGAGGCCAGTTTCAAAAAGCGGCCGCTGCCATCAGCTGCTCAAAGCAGGAGGCGGTCGCCTTGTTCCATCAGATCCAGAAGCTGAATCCGTATCCGGTGCATCTTGGCAATCCCGATGCGATGACGCTCTTTCCCGATGTGACCGTCCATATGGAACATGGGGAACTGACCTATTCTCTTTATGCCTGGGAAGAAAGCTTTACGGTATCCGACGGTGCATTGCCACAGGAAAGCGCTGCCCGTCAGCTACAGAAACTGTGCCGGGCAAGGACGGTCATGTTACAGCGGATTGTTGATGTTGTGCTGAATCATCAGCAGGAATACTTTGCCCACGGAGCTTTAAGGCCATTGACCTGCAGCACCATTGCCAAAGAATTAAACGTCAGCGTATCGACCGTGACCCGGGCACTGGCCCATAAAGCATTCGAATTTGATGACCAGCTACACCCGTTCAGCGATCTGCTTTCGCCGGACGCAGGAGGAGATACGGCCCAGAAGGAAATCATGAACGAGATCCGCCAGCTCATTCAGCAGGAAGATCCGGCGCATCCTTACAGTGACCAGAAACTGTGCGATTTACTTCAGGAGCGCGGTATTCATATTTCCAAACGCACCGTGACCAAGTATCGTATGACGATGCATATTCTTTCCTATTCGAAGCGGCGGAAATACTGAGCATCGAGGTCGTTGATTTCTTCGCGTGCTGTACCGGGAATATCCTGGGCATAGAAGCGGATGCCCTGCGCCATCAGATGCTGCAGAAGACGGGCATCGCTGTCGTTGATATAAACTTTTCGGGTCAACGGTTTTTTGCCGTGCTCATAATGCAGGTTGCCAAGATTCACTTCCCGCAGCGCAACGCCCTGATCTACAATGCGGGCAAGTTCTTCGATATTGCGCACAACGAGAAAGACGCGCCGCTCATCCGCCGTATGACGCAGAGCGTCCGGAAATGCGCCGATCGAAAATACTTTCAGCTGAATGTTCATCGGATCAATAATGGCCCGCATCAGGCGCTGCTGCAGCGTATCTTCTGCCGCCGCATCGTCGGCCACGACAATAACCTCAGGTCGGATAAACGCCGCCCAGGTGACGCCCACCTGACCGTGCACCAGGCGGTTATCGATGCGTACGGCAAGAATGTTTCTTCCATCCATAGTCAATAACATTGTACTGCTGGAGGATCATCAGGAACGCACAAGAAAACCGGAGACATGCTCCGGCTTCTTCTGCGTATGTGTCTAAGGATGGGGATGTCTGTGCCTGATCAGGCATTGGCTCCCTGAGGATGATCCTCAGGCTTTACGGCCTGGGCAGAGGCTAACAAAGCTGCTGCACTCTCCGGTGACGGAGCATCGGGGAGTTTGACCGCATCTTCCGGATCCATGTCTTTGTGCTCCAGGATCTTCATGAACTCGTCGCCGGTAATCGTTTCCTTCTTGTAGAGATAGGTGGCGATCCGATCGAGGTCGCTGCGATGATCTTCGAGCAGCTTCCTGGCCTTGGCGTGTTCCTTCTTCACTAGTTCAACAACCTTCTGGTCGATACCGGCAGCGGTCGTCTCGGAGCAGGAGAGACTCGTGTCCTGACCAAGATACTGGTTGTTCACGGTTTCCATCGCTACCATGTCGAACTCATCCGACATACCGTAGCGGGTAATCATGGAGCGGGCCAGCTGCGTCGCCTTTTCGATATCATTCGAAGCACCGGTGGAGATGGTGCCGAAGACAACCTCCTCCGCCGCCCGGCCGCCGGTCAGGGTCGCAATCTGATTCTGCAGCTCTTCCTTTGTGTAGAGATAGTGATTTCCTTCTTCAACCTGCATCGTGTAGCCCAGGGCCCCGGAGGTGCGGGGAATGATTGTAATCTTCTGAACAGGTGCACTGTGACTCTGCAGCGCAGCGACCAGCGCATGTCCGACTTCATGGTAGGCGACCGTCTTCTTCTCTTCGTCTGTCAGAATTGCATTCTTCTTCTGATAGCCGGCAATGACGGTTTCAATCGACTCTTCCAGATCCGCCTGCGTCACCGTGTCACGGCCCTCGCGGACAGCCTTCAGAGCACCTTCGTTGATGATGTTGGCCAGCTCAGCGCCGGAGGCACCGGAAGCCATTCTTGCGATAACGCTGTAGTCAATGTTCGGATCCGTCTTGACCTTCTTGGCATGAACCTTGAGGATTGCCTCACGGCCCTGCAGATCCGGCAGTTCCACCGGAATACGGCGGTCAAACCGTCCCGGCCGCAGCAGCGCCGGATCCAGAGATTCCGGACGGTTCGTTGCCGCGAGAATAATGACGCCGCTGTTGGATTCGAAACCATCCATCTCGGTCAACAGCTGGTTGAGAGTCTGCTCACGCTCATCGTTGCCGCCATAGTTGCCGGAGATACGCTTTCCGCCGATGGCATCGATTTCATCGATGAAGACAATGCACGGCGCCTTTTCCTTGGCCTGCTTGAAGAGGTCACGGACCTTGGAGGCCCCCATGCCGACGAACATTTCAACAAATTCCGAACCGCTCATGGAGAAGAACGGAACATTCGCCTCACCGGCGACAGCCTTCGCAAGCATCGTCTTGCCGGTTCCAGGAGGACCTACCAGCAGAATGCCCTTCGGCATCGAGGCACCGATCTTCTTGTAGGCACTTGGATCATGCAGGTACTTGACGATTTCCTGCAGCGATTCCTTCGCCTCATCTTCGCCCGCAACATCCGAGAAACGGATCCCGTTCTGTGACTTGACATAGACGCGGGCATTGGATTTGCCGACGTTGAAGATCATGGAGTCGGCACCTTTTCCACCGCCCATCATTCGGCGCAGCAGGAACTGCCACAGCCAGTAGAACAGGACCAGCGGCAGCACCCATGTCAGAAGGAACTCGACGAACGGAGACTGCTGCTCAACAATCTCAGACGAGAAGGTGGCACCGGAATCCGTCAGACGCTGCACCAGATCCGGATCGTTCATGACGCCGGTCCGGTACACCTGCTCATCGTTTCCTTTGAGGGTGAACAGAATCTGGTTGTCTTCCACTTTCACTTCACTGATCTTCTGATCGTTGGTTTCCTGAATGAAGGTGCTGTAATCCACTTCCTGGATCGTCCTCTCATTCATCGCCGGCACCGCGATCAGGTTCAGCAGAGCCAGAACAAGAAGAACAACCGCATAGTAGTAGAGAGTGGGCTTTTTCCTCTTGTTCGGATCTTCGATATCATTCATATAAAACACCGCCTTTCTGGTGTGCCACTAGTTTAGCACACTGG
>Ga0256404_1007828_pt1 | contig 16572 bp, 9 predicted proteins | sample RumenRJG_01DNA_FD_185990 | JGI IMG/M metagenome (GOLD analysis project Ga0256404, IMG submission 185990) | Bovine rumen microbial communities from Lethbridge, Alberta, Canada - RJG_01 | ecosystem: Host-associated > Mammals > Digestive system > Stomach > Rumen | place: Canada: Alberta | collected...
AAAAATCGCCGCCGCTTACGCGGCGGAAAAAGGGGATCCTGACAAGCCGGGGGATCTGGCCCGACAAGCGGGCCAGATCATGGATATGGGCTTAAAGTGAGAAGCCCAGGGCCAGCGGGTAGGAGTCGCTCGCGGTGGAATTGTTACTGCCGCCGCTGCTGCTCACACCACCGAAGTGATTGACGGTATAAGCGGACCGGCACCACCAGAACGAGGCGCTGGACGCGCCTACTTTCTTCTTCACACGGCTTGCATTGTCCGGGAAGATTCCATCATAGATCGGCCCCATTGTCTCTGCATTACTGATTGCACCAAACATTTCACGTCTGGACGGGATCCAGACATCTTCTGTCGATGCCACATCGTTGACTGCAGTTCCACTTGTATCAAAGATACGCGAATACTTCGTAACCTCTTTGATTGCATTTCTAACCGTCTCAGGTATGAGCGGCTTAATGGTCTCTTTGAGGTACTTCCTCATTTCACACTTCTCCCAACCACCGATAGACCCGGTTCCTTCAGCGTTATTGTTGTTGGACGGGTTCATTCTATGGTCAGTTGCAAGCAGTTCCATACTCAGCCAGTCGTAAGTAGCTGTTCCGCTGCCGGATGCAAGAGGACTGGTATTCTTACCAACGATCTGCATATTGACAACGCCCTCTGTACCAAGGTCCAGAGGTTTGTAGTTACCTACCTGGTAATTTGCTGTGCCGTTCGCAATCTTAGAGACGATGGTTGCCCAGTCATCCGTGATTTCCTTCACAGCACTCGGAGCTTTGAACTGTGCATAGCAGGAAGTGTTACCCTGAATGTTCGTGTACCCCGGCAGCCATCCGGTGAATTCATAATCCGGACCGTCCGCGCTCACAGGTGTTTCACTCGGCGGTGTAGCATTTCCACCCTGCTGCACCTGCTGTTCCTTCAGCAGCGTAGTACCGTTGTAGAAGTATACGTTGTATACAGGAATGTAGGATGCCGTATAGGTTGCATTACCGGTGACCGTGCTGATCGTCGGTGTCCATCCCTGTGCCGTCTGGCCGCTGGAATTGGTCGGCATAGCCTGTCCCCAGGACGGTGTTGCGCCATATTTCAGCGTATCCGTTCTGAGAGTGGTTCCATCCGCATTCTTCCATGTTACGGTGTATTCCCTCACGGTCTTGCTGTAGGCCGCATAGATCGTCCTGTCAGCAATCACGTTATCCAGTGCATCAGAATCCGCCGTCTCAGCGTTCATGCTCTTAGACCATCCCACGAAGGAATAGCTGTACTGAGCTGTCTGCGCCCTGGACGGATTGGCCGGTGCGCTCTCCTGCGGTACGCCGTCGATGCACGCCACCTTCTTCAGCTCTGTCCCGTCATAGTCTGCATAGGTACGGTAAGACGTTGTATGGTCTGCCAGGATCCTCAGATACGGGTATCTGCCCTCAAACTCTGCCACTTCAGCACCGGTCAGGCTGCTTGTGTGGATGGACCCGGATACATAGGCCATATCCTGGTTGTTACCGTAATCATCCAGACCTCTCATGGTATCGAGCTTATCCAGGATTGCCCGGATAGCTGCTGCGTCAGTTGCTTCCCATGCCACGCCTACGAGATGGACACGGGTATTTGCGTTCACCTGATTCAGAATGGCCAGAGTATCAATCACCGCGCTGTTGTTTTCCAGCCACAGTGTCGTAATGTTGCTGTAGGACGGAATAACAAACTCTGCAAGGTTTTTCTGGTTCCTGATCGTCAGGTTAGACATTGTAGCCGGTACGTGCAGCACTCTCAGCACGCCGCCATTCGGAAGGGTAAGGCCCTGAATAGCAGTACCGTCAAAATAGGCCTCTTCCAGGATAGAGCAGTTGGAAATGTCCACGCTCTTCTGTTCGTCGGTTCCCAGCATTTTACAGTTCCGGACATCGATCTTCCGGAGAAGAACGTTGCTGCCGAAACTCAGGCGCTTCATGTTGTTGTTCTCATAGTTCGCATCCGCGTCACCCAGTTTGACCTCCTGAATGTTCGTGGCCTGCGAGAAGTCAGCGACACCAACTTTCAGCCCGGACAGATCGCCCACGCTTGCGATATGCGGCGCACTGTAGATATAAATTTCAGTATCATTGACAGAATCCATCGGGCAGGCAAGCGTGGCCGGAACATCGGCTTTACCTCTCTGCTGTACGAGATAGGATCCGTATTTGACCGTCGGATACAGGTCAATGTAAGGTGTAACCGTGATATCCGCTTTGGCATAACCACGGAGCTGAATGACCTGTGCCAGTGCATCACCGGCATTCCATTTGCTGTCCATGTATGCGAAACGGTTACCCAGCCACCATTTACGCTGCTGCTCCTTTGATCCCTGTGCCATGGGAAGATAGAAGGTTGTCGGTTCCTTCCCTGTCTCCGGATTGGTCAGAGGATCGGTATACTTGATCCTTGCATCCTCATTCCAGACCGCTTCCGGCCAGAGATTCTGTGCGTCCTCATAGCGCTTCTCAACCGCTTTGTAGTTAAGGCCGCCGGAGGAACGGAGCGTCTGATACATGTTGACGATTGCGGCTCTGTGCGTATCTCTCAGGTTGCACCACAGTACAGAGTGCTGTCCGTTGAAAACATCCGCGCCGGCAATCGTGTCCAGATCTTCCAGACTGTAGGTGTATGTCAGAGTACCTTCATTGTTGGTTCCCAGGCCGGTATCCATATCGTAAGGCTCTGCGACGATCTTACGATCAATCGCGCTACCCTCGATCTCACACGGGCTGCCATGGAAGCCCATGAACAGGTTCTTTGCACGGGAGTCTACCATCAGGAAGAATTCTGTCCATACATAGTAGAAAATCAGAGTGTCAACCTCTGCATAATCCGCCAGTTCTGCTTTGAACTTCGCCAGACGATATTCCGCAGTATCGGCAGTGTACTCAGTTCCGTCATAGGTTACAGGAGCTTCAAGAGCATCACCTGTAGCCTGATCGCGGTCTGTAGATACTACCCAGCTGATCCACTCTTTCAGTTTGTCGATATCTTCCCAGGTATCTTTCGGGAAACGTGCTTCAAAGTCGTTCTTCCATGCCGGGAACTGTTCCAGAGTCTCCGGATCCGTATAAATGCTGTCAAAGTCATCAGACTTGAAAAGCATACGGTCGGAAGTGTTGTTCTGCCACTCCCAGGACTCCTGATCCTCTGTATAACCGTACCCTTCCGGGAACCTCTTCGGGAAGTTGAAATTGTATTTGCCCTTGAAGTGCAGATCTCCGGTCACCGTGTCACGCCAGAACATGACAATCTGGATACCATCGATACCCCAACGGACTCTCTCATCTTCCTCCATTTCCGTAGTCTTATACGGGCAAAGGTCATTGTACAGTCTTACCAGCTGCGTATTGTTTGCGGACTCGGAAGAGGCCACGTCAGCCTTCAGAACGAACCTTGCCGTCGGCATGGAATCGTCTCTCAGTCTGTACAGTTTGGAATGGCCGGTTGTGGTCATCTCAAAGCCGCCCTTGAACTGCAGGTCAAGGTTCTTCACTGCATACGGGGCGGAAGATGTACCCTGGACGTTCGCCTGTACCTTCTCTGCCGTGAAGGAATGACTCGGATACAGCGGATCCGTATAGGATACATTCACTGTCTTCTTATCGCCCTTGTACTGCGGCAGCTCCTCGCACTCGATAATCATGTAAGGAAGGTTGGACGGCAGCTGTCCCGGAACTACCTGACCATATGCATCGAAAATCTGGTTCCTCGCATATCTTTCAAGCATCAGGGATCCGTCCTGTGTGTCAGCAATCCAGTTGTCCATGACCTGATTTGCGGTAAGGTCATTGGTGTATACGCGGATGCAGTAGATATCGATTGTGCAGTTATCGGAACCAATGGAAATTCCAACGGGCGCTACCTGTGCAAAGTCATCATCATCCGGATACTGTGTAACCCTCGCAATCTTGCCATCGATATAGCTCTTCACCAGACGGTTTTCAGATCTCTTGCCGATGGTATAGGCAACGCGGATATGTTCGCCCTCTTTGTACTGCATGTACAGTTCGGTCTGTTCAGACTTCAGTGTTGCTCTCTGCGGAGTGATTTCAAGTCCTCTGCCGCCGTTCATGCAGGAAAGGATCGTCGCGCTGTAGTCAGACACGTTTCTGGTTGCATACTCGATCTCAAAGGTAAGACCTGTTCTTCTCGCGTCAGCAGCAAAAATCTGATACGGGATCTGGACTCTTGCACCGCCGGTCACGCGCAGGCAGGTAATACCGCTCTCATCGGTCTGCCATCCATCAGACGCGCCATTGAAGCCGGAAAGAACTGCACTGACATCGTTCTCTCCAACATTGGAAACCCATGTCCACGGATTTTCCTCATTGTTGCTTCTGCCCTGAGAAGACAGGAAGAGCATAAGGTTTTCCGTCTCTGCTTCCGCATGGACATCAGATTCGGTGATCTCGATATTGAAGGTTTTGGTCGTTTCATGGCTCTTGATCTCAATTACCAGCGGACCGGCCTCTGTTGCCCTGTAAGTATAGGACTGTTCAGATCTGTCAACCGTCTGAGTAGAAAGCAGCTCACCGTTTGCATAGATTTTGACTTCGGCCGTCGGGGATACCGGATCGTAAACCGTGAACGGAATAGCGATGGACGTATACTGCGGCTGTGTAGCCTGATTGTACGGACTCGTGATGATGACTTCATCACTCATCGCTTCCAGGCAGGTGAATTCATAGTACAGCTCATTGGAGCGCACCGTCTCACCATTGATCTCTGCCTCAAAGTAAACTCTGATAGAGTGGCCGCCGTGGGCCTGTGCCGGGATCGTATAGGTCATCTGTCTGCCGGTTACGGAGGTCTGCTGAGTGCCGATTTCCGTACCATCCAGGATGAAATGCACGGTCTTCTGAACCGCACCAATCGGAGTATACGGGAACGGGATAGCGCCGGTATAAGGTGTGGCCACGTCGAATGCGGAGCTGAGAGACAGCTGCATGATCGTGATGCTGTAATTGATCCTCTTATACTGACCCTCAATATCTGTCACACGAACCTCGACACGGTTCACGCTTGCAGTCATGTACGGAGCCAGGTCAATCTCCACAGCGCCCTGTGCAACGTCCATAGTGGCCTTTACCACGTTGTTGACGGTCACACTGACAACGCCGTTACCTGTCGGAATACCTTCCATTGTGGAGGACCATACAAAGGAAATCGGGCATTCCGCATCTGCGGCAATCGTTTTGGAAAGCCATCCGGTCATGTTGTCCATCGTTACCGTAGATTTCACAGTCTGGTCAGAACTTCCGCCACCGCCGCCGGATCCGCCGATACCGGACATTCTGAACAGTTCGTTTCCGTCCTTATCGACGAATACGCCTTCCTCATCTTCCACGTATCCGTCCGCAACGAAACGTGTCTGATTGAGCTGCAGTTCGGTGATCTTCTGCTGCAGGTCTTCAAGGCTGTTGGATACTTCCGCTGCCTCGTTCAGAGCATTACCGGCCTTCTCGGATGCTTCTGCTGCCACTTCATCTGCATTGGTTACCAAGGTTGCGATAGCCGCAGATTTACGGTCCATCTGTTCAGAGACTTCTGTCCATTTCTCAGCAGTCTGTGTAGCGATTTCCTCCGTCTGTGTCTTCATCGTGGTTGCCGTCTCAGCAGCCGCCTCAGACCTTTCGGTCAGCTCTTCCATCGCTCTCTGAGAATTCTCATACTGCTGACCTGCATTGATGATTTCCTCAGAGTTATCCATGATATCGACAAGCTCTCTGACAACGGACGTGGATGCAACGGTATCCTTATCCATGGCCGCCTGCTCAATATCAATGACAAAGTTTGCCGTATTCAGTTCTCTTCCATTCCTGCGGAGGGAAATTTCAAAGATCGCTCTGCCTGCTGCCGCTGTGATCTGCTGATTTCCGGTCACGGTAACAACGGTCCCGTTGACGGAGGCTTCCGCAGAATAGGCATTTCCATCCGGCTTTGTTCCTCTCACCAGGGCTGTAGTGCCACTGAGGACAGAGAAATTCCCGTTTCTGGAAAACAGGTTGATCTTCAGGTTGAAATCTTCGTCATACTGATTCACCCTGATTGACGGCACGTTACCACCGGGTATCATGTCCAGATCAAATTCATGAATAATCATTTGCCCTTCTTCCTTTCTTTGTGATGTGCTTAAATATCCTCAATACACACTTTGAAATTCTGTGTATAGAGCTCTTTTCTTGCATGGATAAGACAGATTTCAAAGATCCCGATACCCGGAACATTGGTCATGTTCTTATCGCCGTTGATAGTTACCTTTTTGTTTGCCACAGACACGGTTCCGGAAGCCTGGAACTTCGTTCCATCCGGCTTTGTTCCGCGTATCTGTGCCGACGTGTTATTCTCCATCGTGAAGGTTCCCGACCGGGAATCGATGTAGAACACAAGCTGAAAATCCGCGTCATCTTTATTCAGATGAATGACAGGCGGACTGCCTACCGGTGTGACACTCAGTTCAAATTCCTGTGTAACCATTACTCACCACCTCCATTTGATGACGCAGATGTCAGTATCTTCAGTTCCCATGCAAAGTTGAGGGATTCCGTCCCTTTCACCAGGAAGTAACTATTTGTTTTCTGACTGACATACAATTTGCCGGGACCTTCCTCTTGTAGAAACACACAATATGTTCCCGCTGCTCCTAAAAGCGTTGTAAGTTCCTGACTCAGATATACATAACAGGATCCATTAGCGTCTGTCGCATCAGTACCAATGTCCGAACGCGCTTCAAAGTCATTTACGACATTCTGTACAGCCGCAACACCGTCCTGCACAACTGTGTCAAATCCGTTGATAGCGGTATTGATAGCCTGCTGTGCTGTCTCTGCTGCGGTCTGCGCCGCCTCTGCTGCTGTTTGCGCTGCTCCCGAATCTGTCACGCATTGCTGCGCTGTACTCAGGGCAGTTTCAACCTGACCTTTCAATTCGATAACATCTTCTTTAGCTTTTGCAGCAGCTTCTGCAGCAGCTTCCGCTACAGCATCGTATTCGCTCAATTCCTCTTGCGTGACCATCCGCCTCACATCTCCTGAAGTAAAACAGACATATACAGCGCGGCCATCGGATACCAGCGGATCACCTGACTGGACAAACGCTATTTCACCCGGCTTCATCTTTGTCGGGTCAAAATCTGCGTATGCCCCTCGTCTGTGTTGAATTGCCATTTTCAGCCCTCCTTTTTACTGTTTCCCTGTTTCTGTTCATAAAAGTCCCGAATCATATCATTCACCTGATTGATTTTGTCCGAAGGGCTGTTTTTTACCCGGCTAATCAAAAGCCCCTCCATGCATCGTTCCAGGAATTCCCGATAAACATTTCCTGTAATCATCTTTGCCACAGGAGGAGAAATATCATTCTGCATAAACAACTTTTCAGCTGTAGAAATCAGTATTTTTTCTATCGCAATGTATTTCTCGCACGGATCACTCATTCGCCTTGCCCTCCGGTTTGCCAGGATGTATCACACAAAAGACCGTTTACAAAAAATAAAGATGCGACGTTTCCGTCCGCATCTGTGTAATCAACCTTTCTTTTTTGTATTCCCTGAACTAAAGTATTGACCTGTTGCCCGTTTTCCTCGCTTACAAGGTTCGTCCACAGGTCATCTGTGTTTAAGACAACACGTCCTTTCAATTCGGGATCGTCCGCTGTGAGCTTTCCCGTCGAATCTACAATAAACTTACCGCTCGCCAGGTTGATTGTTCCGAGTGTCAACGCAGGAACATCTGCGGTAAGATCGTACATGTGAAGAGCGGAAAGATAATTCTTTATCGTTTCCTGCGTAACACTGCTCGGACCGTCAACCCATGTTTTTCCGCCATCAAATGATGCTTTCCATGTATTCGTTGTCATTGCCCATATGAATGTTGACGTGTCTCTCGTGGGGAAGTCATGCATGTAATATGTTTTGACTCCGCCGGACGTTGCGCTTGTAGCATAAAAACCACTCTTTTCGGCAAGTTGCTGTGTGAAATCAATAACTGCCTGTTCTCGGATGGATATTTCCTGATTCAGCACGCGCCGGATTTCGACATAGCCTTGTGTAGCAGCCGAATATCTCGCCGCACTGTTTTTTGCTGGTGTCTCAGCCCCGGACACAGTTGTCTGGGAAGAACCGATTGCAAACACAGTCCGTGTTATCAGGAACGGATGTTGTTCATCCTTTTTATCCCACAGTATCGCAACGTCTCCTGCCTCAATGGTAGGATCATTTGCGTGCGTGACATTCGCTTTTCTGAACCGTAGTCCGATAATCCTTGAACCCAAATAATCTGCAATTTCCTGTGCATTGTTTTCGGTTATCATGGGGTTACCGGATACCTTAATAGTGTATCCGGTTGAGCCGGACGAATAATCGTAGGTGTTATTGTCCTCATCACTTACGGACACTTGCACACCCGTAATAACTACGTCATCTGTACTCATATCCTGCGAATACAGGGATGAAATATAATGCATTGGCTTCATCCCGGCGAAAGTACCGGCATTGTAACCGCTGTATTCTCCGGTATTCCATGGCCTGAAATTACCACCGTCAAGGGAATCCCCAACATCGTAATTTGTCAACAGGCCGCCGTCGTAGGTTTCTTCATCGGTATCAGCGAATGTTCCGGCATCATAGGAATCATCCCACGGGTTAAACCGTCCGCCGTCCAAATTAGCACCAGCGGAATAATTGCTAAATGTTCCTCCATCGTATCCGTCTGTCAACGCATCCAGTGCGCTTTCATCGAACCACTTGACTTCCAGCTGCCCCATAGGGTTGCATTTCGCGAAGCATCCCGCGATGGTTGCCACCCAACTCAGTATTTTTCTGTAAGTCAGTGAATCGCCAGACGGTTTCGTATTTATTACATAATCACTGTTCGGAAACGTATATGTAGCAAGTGGCACACCACATCTTGAACATGCGTTTCTGACGATTGTCGCAAGGGTAGCGGGATAGGTAATACCGTATCCCGTATACGCCCTGTCGAATTGTTCCATATAATCGAGAAGGGACAGCACAATAGTGGTTCCGTTGTAAGATGCATCCTCAACGGTATATGTCCCTTTCCTTATTTTTTCTTCACTGTTTTCAACCGTAAGGCCAACTTCCAGGATCACTTTTGCATCTGCGAAGCTGTATGAGGAATATGCTTCATCCATGTTGTTAATGGTTACGGTTGCAGCGCCCATTACCGTAGAACCTACCGCCGTGAATGAATCGTCCTCTGATATCGCATCCTCAATGGAAAAACCACCGATCCAGATACGATCATTAGTCAGATTGAGCCGTCTTCCATTTACAAGGGTTATCGTTGCGTGTGCGATATAATCCCTTTCATCAAAGAACAGCTTTCTCCTGAATCCTTTTGAAACGCTTATCATCTGTCAGATCCTCGTGAACTGTAAAGTCAGATCCTTCCACGTATGGACGGGATCATTCAGATTGTTTGCGCTGCATGTTCTCTTACCGACATAGAATCTATTTCTCAAAAATCTGTTAGGATAACGGGGATCTGCATAAGTCAGCTGTACGGAAGTTTTGCCATCAACCGCATTTAAAATTTTTGCGGCTGTCTCCCATGAAACACTTTTCCAAATGAATTCATAGTAATCTTTTACCGCGACAACGTCCTTATGCATCGTCCCGTCCAAAGTCCTTCCGGTTTCGTCGGATGACAGATCTTCAATACCCGGCTTGTATTCGTCCGGGGTAGGCAACGTAATTCCATCAACGATAAAAGGATTTTTCCATTTCATTGCCATTCCGACCCTCCTTTAGACCATATCTGTACTATACCGGCGACTCAGTTTTGCATTCCCCGCGTTCGCATGTCTGGCAATCTGCTCATCACCAATATAGAAATCAATGTTCAAATACTGCCTGAGTACGTTGATAAGAACTTCACTCAAATCATCCCTTGTGAGCCTCTCAGAATCCCTCAGAGCGAGTTCTTCAAGGGCAGACGATAATCTGTCCCCATCGCCCTGTGAAGCGCTCCTACGAGCGGAATACGGCATCACAGAGCCATTTGCCATTGCAGGCAGTGTGAGAGAAGAGCCATTCACGATGTCCTCCATCGCGGAGATCATCGCGTCAAAGCTCTGTACCACTTTGTCAGAAAACGTGGAAAGCACGCTGTCTATCCCATTCACGGCCGTATCAATGTTCATGATCGGACTGCTGTCCTCTGCTTCCTGTGTCACGGCATCCGCCAGGGACGTAACTGCATTCACCGCATTATCCTGTGTAGCCTCAATTCCGCCTCCCAGACCTTTGGTAATCATTTCACCGATCCATGCAAATTCTTTGGATGGTGAAGCAATCCCCAAGGCACGGCAGGCCGAATTGTACATGTCTACTGCTGTATTCCATGCCAGTGTAGACAGCCAGCTTCCAGAAGATACCAGACCGTTATAAATACCCATTCCAATGTTGTATCCGAGGTTGTTCCAGTTCTGGTTATTGAAGCTGTTATGAATTCCGGTTGCTATATTACTTGCTGAAGACGAAATATTGCTGCTCATGCCGTTCATTCCGTTCTGCAGCTCTGTCATCAGATCGCGCCCGGAATTATTCAGCTGAGATTTGAAACTGTCAATCTTTGTCTTCAGTGAGGTTATGATCGTATTGACCGTTGTTACCAGTGTGGACTGTTTTCCGGTCAATCCGTTTTTAAAATTTTCAAGCAGCGTTCCCGCTGCTGTTTTCCAGGTATTGAACTGCTTTGTAATGACCTTCCGCATATCGTCTTCCAGCTTCGTGACTGCAGCCAATACGGATGGCGTTTTCAGCAGGATACCCGCTCTCAATCCAAGCGACATCACATTGCTGCCGACTTTTGCCCATGCAAGCAGCTGTTTTTGTGCGCTGAACACGTTTTCCATGGAAGTCTGTGCATTTGACAGGGCCGTTTTCGGCAGTTCCTTATTCTCATCGATACCGCCTTCCAGACCTTCCATAAGGTATCCGCCGTATTCATTGAACACGGTTGAAGGACTGTTAATACCAAACAGATCCTTGAAGAATCCGCAGATAGGACCGGTCACGTTTGTGCCGATCCAGTCACCGATACCGTCCATTGCCGCAAGCAGGCCGTTTTTCAGACCGGCAAGTAGGAAACCACCGTATTCAGAGAATACGGTTGACGGACTGGCAATCCCGAACAGATCCTTAAAGAATCCGCAGATAGGACCGGTAATGTTCGTACCAATCCAATCACCGATACCATCCATTGCTCCAAGCAGACCGCTCTTCAGGCCTTCCAGAAGGTTTTTACCGACACTTACCAGAACAGACTCTTCACCGTCCAGGCCAAAAAGACTTTTGATACCGCCTACGAACGGATCCACAATCACTGTCTGTATCCATTCATTGATACCGGACATAACTCCGCCGATACCGGCTTTCAGACCGGCAATCAGGTTTTTACCGACACTGACAAGCACCGACTCTTCACCATCCAGGCCGAAAAGACTCTTAATCCCGTTAATAAAAGGATCTGTGATAACCGTCTGTATCCATTCGGATATTCCGCTCATCACGGATCCGATACCAACCTTCAGTCCGGCAATCAGATCTTTACCGACGCTGACAAGGACGGACTCTTCACCGTCCAGGCCGAACATACTTTTCACACCGACAACGAACGGATCCACGATATTTTCTTTTATCCAGGTTCCGATACTCGCAAGGCCGTCAATAATGCCCTTCAACATACCTTCTATGATGTATCCGCCAAGCGGCATCATTTCAGTAGAAGGGGATTCAATGCCAAACACACTCTTAAATCCGGCAATGAACGGATCGAAAATGTTTGTCTTTATCCATTCACCGACGCTTGCCAATGCATCTTTGATACCCTGGAAACCACCCTCCATGATGTTTTTACCGACGGCCTTCATGGACTCCCATAATTCGCCGCCTACCTCAATCAGAGCGGTAAACGCGGCCCCGATCAGCTCACCTGCTGCCGTGGCAACGCCTGTCCAGTCAAACTCTGTCAGGAACGATTTTATGGCCTCTACGATCTGCCCCGGCAGTGATTTCCAGTCAACCTCCTGAAATGCTCCTGTGAGGGCATTCAGCAGGCCTATGGCCGCGCTGGACAGCGTTTCCGCCATCGTTCCCCAGTCGATCTCACCAAAGAAACCGCCTATGGCATCGATAACCGCCGCTCCAAGGGCTTTCCAGTCTGTAGACTGTATAAATCCATTCAGGGCTTCAAACAGGCCGTTAATCGTCTGTGCGACGCTTGCGCCGCCTTCCGCCCAGTTGATACCTTTTACTGCCGTTGACAGGGCTGTACCAATGTGGGACCCGAATTTATAAAAATCGAATGTAGTTACAAAGTTGTACCACAGGTCAAAGGCCCCGTTTATCAGATTGATAAGAGTTTCTGACAATAGATTCCACGGGAATGCTTCCACGCCGGCATTCAATCCGGTTCCGATATTCGCTCCCAGACTGGCCCAGTTCACGGCCTTCAGGAATTCATCTATCCCTGTGATGATCGCCCCTAATCCGAGGCTGATTGCCGTGAATATTCCGGACCATATTTCAGGATTGTTCAGGGCCGTTTCAAATGCCGTCCCGATACCTTCACCGAATGTTGCCATAGTGTGATAAATCAGCGGCCAGTCAATCGTATTGAGCATTCCGAGGATCGCATCTTTGATAGCCTGTCCGAGACTTGCCCAGTGGAAATTAGAGGCGAATGCATCCAGGAATTCAAATATCGTATTGATACCTTCTCCGATTGTCTTTCCAATCGTCGTAAACAGTCCCGGCACTTCCAGAAAGCCGTTAAACAGTGTAGCTATGCTCTTACCCAGCTTTGCCGATACTTGTTTGATATAATCCCACGGGATCTTATCCAAGGCATCTTTCAACCCCTGTCCAAGCATCCGGCCAAGCTCTGTGAAATCTGCATTCTTCCACATGTCCTTCAGAGCATCAGCAAGGCTTTGGAACTGATTTTCAATGGGCAATTCTTCAAACCCGCCGCCTGTACCTGTTGTTGCACCGCTTCCATTTGATGAATCCTTTTTGTTATCCTGAAGAATTTCAACATCATCAAATCCGGCAAGCGTTTTCTGAGCTTTCTCAGCGGCTTTCTTTTCATCCGTCATTGCATTGGTAGCGGAATTTGCCCCATCTGCAAGATTTGTTTGGTTAGCTATCGCCCGCTTATATGTGGTTTTACCCGTGAGAGCTGCTATCAACTGACCTATTTTAGAAATGGTCATTGACAAGCCATTTATCAACGACGTAAGGAGCGGAAGGACCGTCTCCGCAATCGGAGCGAATGCCGCTGCAAAACTCATTTTCAGGTTTGTGAGAGCTGCTTTGAAGTTATTCACGGTCTGACCGAACGCTGCATCCTGTTCTGCCAGTGCGCCGAATCCCTCTTTGATTGCATTTCTCAATTTATTAAAAAGCACGAACAGGGAACGGATACCCAGTCCGTACTTCAGCATGGTCTTAAATCCGCCGGAAAGAGAAACATTTGTACTCTTTGACTTCTTTCCGACATTAGCAATCGCATTTCCCAGCTTTTTCAGGCCATTCGTGATGGCACTTTTCGCCATTCCCGCCAGATGAGTAGCTGCGTTCTTTGCTGCCTCCGCAATCTTTCGGATCCCGGAAGCAATACCGCCAGCTGCAAGTTTCGTAAGAGACCATACTGCACGACCCGCAAGAGAAATTACCCCTGCCAGCGTTCTGTCAAGAAGTTGAAAAGGATGTGTCAGTGCTGTAGCAACTGCACTTCCAGCCGTCCGTGCGCCGCTTGCAATCGTGCTGAAAAGACTGGTAAAAGCATTCCTGAGAACACCTGTAACAGATGTCATATTCTGCCATCGTTCCTGCATCGCAGTCCATTCAGCAGATGGAGTATATTCTGTTCTGGTTCCCTCTCTGACAAGCTGCCGGTATTCCAGGAGCCGGTCAATCGTTTTTTCCAGCGCGGCCTGATCCCGTTCATACTCTGTAGATGCATACCCTTCAAAGGTTGAAGGTGTGGCATCCATTTCCGCTTTATACTGAGCGGCCTGCGCTTTTGCCTGTTCCAGCTTCGCCGTGATCTTATCGATTTCCTTCTGAGTCGATTTATACGGTGTGGAATTCTCAAATTTATCCCAGAGCTTCTGCATTTCTGCTTCAGCTTCTTTGATCGCGTCCGCGATAGTTCCTTTTCCCACCCCCGCTTCCATGAAGGTACGTGCCGCCGCTCCGCTGTCACCGCGCTTCATAGCAGCGTCATATTCCTTCTGGTACATCTTCAGGACTTCAATACGATCTTCCAGTGCCGTATACTCTTCGGAACTGCCGAAATCATTTGTCAGCTGTTCAAAGGCGGCTTCTGCGTTTTCCAGGGACTTTGCCAGTTCATCCACCTGTGTAGCTGCTTTCTGGTACTGGTCCGCAGCTTTCGCGTATTCCGGTGTCATGAATTCCGTACTGCCGAACTTTTCCAGTTCAGCCTTCATTTCTTCCAGCTTACTCAGGGTTTCCCCGCTTTCAGACCGGAACCGTGCCAGTGCATCCGCATCACCTTCCAGCGCTCTCTGTCCAAGCTCTCCAAGACTCTGAATTTCATCATTGACCTGCTTAATTGCTCGTGAGAATGAATTGACAGCCTGTTTGGGCTGCCCAAAATCAAACTTGAACGCATTCTGGATCTTACTTCCAGTCTTGTTCACCTGATCTGTCAGGGACTTGACCGCGTGCTTCAGCTCATCCGATCCTTTGGAAAAACCGCTGTTATCCAGTTTTGTATCAATCGTTATAGAGCCGTCGCTCTTTCCAGCCATGCTTTCTCACCTCCCATTAGCCATTTAACAGGGCATTCAGCCGGTCTCTTTCTTCCTTCTCTTCTTTGGATAGTTTGTGCTGCAGGACACATAGTTCTCTGTTTGAACGCCAGAATTCCTGCTCCCATTTTTCCAACTTTTTGCCCTTTGACTTTTTCTGTCGCAGAGATAGCACCTGTGAAAACACGCCTTCATGGATCTCCATAAAATACCCAACGAACGTCCACCAGTGAACATATTTGCTGGACCGTGTTTCATATCCTGCCACACTGTTGATGGCCGGAAACAGGATCCGTTCATCCTGTTCCCAGTCCATCAGACGCGGATGCTTCCCGTCTTTGGGTTCGTCACCGCAGTCAATAAAGCGGATGGCCTGCATATAGGCCTCTTCGTATTCCTCATTCCGCATATCCTCAAAATCCTCATAGAGAATGTACAGACATGCAAACATCTTTTCTTTGTCCTCTAAATCCGGATCATTGAAAGCTGTTATGATTGTGAGGATGTCCCGGAAATCACTCCGTATTGCATACTCTTTTCCGCTTACTTCAAGGCTTGTCGGAAGTACACCGATCATTTTTTGCCCTTACCGTACTTTCCTACATACTGTTTCAGGCGGCTGTTGATCTTCGTGGTCTCCTGTTCAAACTGCTCTGAAATAAAGGCTCCAACCTTATTCAGCGCACTCTCACAGTAGAAGAGTCCGCCCACCGGGGAAAACGGGTGCATTTTCCCGAAAAATGCTTCGGACATGTTTCCGCCGAATATATAATCACAGGCCTCATAAAGCCGCTTTTCTGCTTCTTTCAGGGCTTTGGCGGCCGCCTCATCATTTGCATCTGCCGTACCGTCCGCGTTGATATCGATCTCTTCCAGGGGAGCCACGATCTCGTCAAATTTGGACATTGTTTCGTTGTAGCGCTCGATGATACCCACATCCGTAGGATGGAAATAGAACACACCGATTTCATCCCCGTTCATGTTTTCAATCGGGATTCGCTGACTGCCGTCATCAATGACAATCTTTAATGCTGCCTGTTTCTTTTCTTCTGCCATGTTTGCCTCCATTCATAAGAAAAGGGAGCCTGGTCTGTACCAAACTCCCTGTTATCTGTTTCTGCCGGCCGCTATCAGGTGGTAGCGGTAAACTTCTTTGTACTCATGTTGAAAGTACCCTTCTTCCGGTTGCCGGCATTGTAAACCGTAAACGGAACCTGGACACCGGAAGTATCGCCGCCGACCGTCTTAGGCACGACGTAGCAGTCCTCACAATACGCCCACTCGACGGTCCCGTCTGCCTTCAGCAGCACGTCAACCTTCGTGGTCATGCAGGCATCACCGGTCAGGCGCTCATTTGCAATCTTGCAAAGGCGCGTAAACATCGGATCACCTTCATACGCATAGAAAGGATCAACCTCACTCTGAACTTCATAGCCATTGTGCTGAACATTCTGTTCACCAAGAATGTTCTGGCTTACCTCGACATCCGGATTCAGCTCCTCGTTGTACTCTTCCAGATCTTTACCCAGACGGATATAGTTCACGGGAGTACCATTGAAGGAGGCATCAATAAAATGTGCAAGGTATTTTCTTTCAATTTTTCCTGCCATGATTACACTCTCCTGTATGTGATTTTTAACTGTATCTGATACTTTGCTGCGCTGCTCCCGACCTGTACCGGATATCCGGTCAGTGTAGGTACGATGGATTTGACGTATCCGCCGGACCATTCCGGGAAATTCCTTGCTGTAT
>Ga0256404_1007829_pt1 | contig 16572 bp, 15 predicted proteins | sample RumenRJG_01DNA_FD_185990 | JGI IMG/M metagenome (GOLD analysis project Ga0256404, IMG submission 185990) | Bovine rumen microbial communities from Lethbridge, Alberta, Canada - RJG_01 | ecosystem: Host-associated > Mammals > Digestive system > Stomach > Rumen | place: Canada: Alberta | collected...
GGATACGGTGATTTTGTATAACTTGAACACCCACCCGCTTAGCGGGTGGTTTTGTGTGCCACGCGCTTGATCGTTTTGCTGCCGGCAAAACTTGAAGCAGCGCGCGGCACGTGGTCACGACCTACAAAGCAAAGACTCTGCCTCGGAGTAGAGGCAGAGTCTCTGTGTTTTACATTCCTATAATCATTAACGGATTCATCGGAATTCCGTAAATAATATATCTTAGTCCTTCTGCGGCCTTGTTAAAAGGAATTGTTAGTATTCCGTTTAACAGACATGTAACAGGTACGCTTGTTCCGTCACTGAACATAACTGTGTACGACTGGTTTGCGATTACGTTTGCCGGTACCGGAACATCGATTGTATTGGAAGCGGAATAAAGGAACATATTATGGAAGCTTACTATTCCGGCACCCATTATATTATCTATTCCGATGGTGCCTAAACTTGACATAGGGAAGCTGTTGATGATGTCAGGTTTACCAATAAGTGTAAGGATATCAGAAACTTTTACTGTAACGGGTGTGCCTGCCAATGTTGGTATCTGGATTGGCATGGCCATTACTGTTTCTTCGTTGGGGTAACCGGAGGTATTTTTGGTGTTTGGATTGACTGTGTCTCCGCCACCATCATTTCCGCCGCCGTCATTATCACCGCCTCCTGTTGGAGTGGTATCCTTTTTCCTGAGATTGACACCTACGAATACACCACCGCCTTTCGGAACCTCGAGATAGTACTTACCGTTACTTTCTATGACCTTGCAATCAGCAGAACCGCTTACGTTGTAGAAGCTGTTGACATCAAATTCATAGCCGCTGGGCACAGCGACTTGGAGATAGACCTTGTCACCTTCGTGAGCTGTATCGTAACCATGGCTCTGGGTTGTGCCGGAAACTCCGAGTGCACCGCCTGAGGTAGAAACAGGGTCTACCTTGATGATGTAGTTGATCTTTTTCTCGGCTTCCTCGTTTTGGACAAGGGCGGAACCGGTATCTGTCTCCACAACTTTTTTATCGTTTGAAGTGTCAACTTTCCAGACGGTAATGTTAAGGTTTTCTGTGCTGCTTTGATCCGAAAGGACGATGTTGTGTTCTTTACCTGTGATTGTTCCGCTGACAAGCAGGTCGATGGAGCTCTTGTCTTCTTTTTTGGTTATAGTTACGGCTGTGGTTGATGCGGTTACATCTTTTGCCACATTGACCGAAATGTCAGCATTCTCGGTACCATCGAAAAGACTTATGGCTTTACCACTTGAACCTTCCTGATTAACATTGCCGCTGACATTGATGTCGACATTTCCGTCCGCACTGTAAAGATCTATGGTTGTGGCCTTGTTATCACTCTTAGCGTTTACATCACCACCGACGTTAATATTTACATTGCCTTTACCAGTTGATCCGAAAATTCCGTATGCAGTATCTTCGGAATTTGACTCAACGGATCCGCCAACCTGGATGTTTACGGTTCCGTCTACGATATTTGGGTCTTCGGGCATTTCACCGAGGTTTATAGCCTCTGCTACGGTTTTGCTTTTTGCATTGACATCACCGCTGATGCTTATATCGACAGTTCCGCCGTTATTTACATCATTTATGTGGACACCTCTTGCTGCTTTGCCGGAAGAGGTGGCAGTAACATCTTTATCTACAGAGGTTTTGGATGAAGCATTACTTCCGATTGCTCCTGCATGAACACCAAATGCTGCTGAATCCTCTGATTTTGCGCTAATGCCACCGTTATTAACATCCAGTTCGACCTTGGCATTATCTTTTGCTGTAACTCGGGCACCCCTTGCCTTGTCTTTGGCTTCGGCAGAAACATTACCTTCTGCTGTCACTTTAGTATTTGATGTTCCTTTACCGTAGGCATCGATACCGATTGCTTCTTTTCCCGTTGCTTCTGATTTCGCATCGGTGTTTCCATTGATTGTCACATCGGTACTGCCGCCGTTTTCTGAAACTGCACTGACACCGGTGGCGCTGCCTGATTTTGTATCTGTAGATACATCTCCGTTTACTGTGACTTCCGTTGAAGAGCCTGATTTTTCAGAAGAAGCCATAACGCCGGTGGATTCTTCTGTCCTATTTGTGGCATCGGCTTCTGCTGAGTTGTTTAGTGTCAGGTCGGCTTCATGACCATTATCACTTTTTACTTCTACAGCGGCGGTATCATTATCTGTTGCAGTAGCTTTTTCGTTTTCTGTCTTTGTTTCGTTCTGACTGGTGGCATCTACTTTTACTGTATCCGCAAAAGCTGTTGCATTCAAACACGTCGTTATCGAAGCCGCAAGAATGATCGCCACCAGTTTCTTGGTTTTACACAGGTTCCCTCTTTTCATTTCTCTATTCTCCTTCCTTAGCGGAAAGAAACGCAGGTGTTTCTTTTGCTAAAAAACTCTATACATCGAATGTTTATTCGGCGTGGGGGAGATGAATATAACGAAAAAAATTTACACGTTGAGGACAAGAATTATGTAAGGAGTTTGTAAGGGGGTCCGACCCCCTTACATATGATTCGGAATCACGTTAGATGAGCATGGCTGGGCGGATGTATCGGAGCTGATCACCGGGATAAGCAGGTCTCATCAGATAGATAGGGAAACCTTAGAGCGGATTGTTTGCATAGAACGAAAAACAGTGTTATTCTTTCAGCAATGGTTTCATTCCTGTAAAATAAGCAGCTGAGTGAGCGTAATTTTATTTCAGGGATTGACTCTTTCCGATTTCAGAAGTATCCCGGTTCGATCAGGAGTCTGCTGCAGTTTACGGGGTATCAGAGGTGGAGAATAAATATGAGAAGAGAATCTGTTGAGAACAAAACGGTTCTGGAAATGCTTGAACGGCATACGTTCATGACCCCGGATCGGACAGCAGTAATCTGTGAGCCGCAGGAAAGAATATCATATAAAGAGCTGTGGGAACTGTCCGGCTGTTTATATTCCTGGATCAAGAAAAGAGGGATCGGTGCGGAAGATATTGTCATGTTTTGCCTGCCAAGGGGAATTTCGCTGTTTGCCTGTATGATCGGAACCATGCGTGCAGGTGCAGCTTTCGTCCTTGCGGAAAGCGGCAATGAACAGAAGCGAACTGAGTTCATCAGGAATGACTGCGGCTGCAGTCTGTTTGTGGATGAAAAAGACTGGGAAGATATTATCCGCACAAAACCGCTGGAGGGGTATGAAGAGATACGTCTTCACAGTCTTTGCTATATTGCATATACCTCCGGAACGACCAGCAATCCGAAAGGTGTGCTGCATGAATACGGATCCATGGAAAATGCATGGAAGTCGGTCAGGAAGGATGGACTTCCGCTTCTTTCATCGGAAGATACATTTCTTGTAATGAGTCCAATGAACTTTGTCTCGCTTCCCATTATTTTTGCGTTCTCCTGTGCCTTCGGAAATGCTGTGGCACTTATGCCGTACACTTACGCGCAAAGCCGGACAGCATTTGATGATTATATGAAAAAAGCCGGGGTAAACTGCGGTTATGTCACGCCATCATTCCTTCGGAACCATCTTCCTTTCCGCAGCCCATGGAGGATGTGCATCATGTCCAGTGAACCGGCGGACGGACTTTTTCTTCCGGACATGAAATGCTATAACTGCTATGCTTCTACAGAATCAGGCTGTTTGCTTACCTTATTTGAACTTCCACGGGCTATGACGCCTGCACCGGTTGGGAGATCACAGTCAGATATCGAAATATATGTGCTGAACGAAGATGAGATGGAATGCAGGGCCGGGACAATAGGAGAAGTCTGTTTCAGAAATCCATATGTGCGCGGTTATCTCAATCTTCCTGAGAAAACACAGAAATTCCTGAGGGGGAGAGTGCTCCATTCAGGCGATGCAGGAGAGATCGACAGTGAGGGGAATCTGGTTCTTCACGGACGCCTTGACGAGGTGTTCAAGATCGGGGGATACCGGATCGATCCTGATGAGGTCGTAAGGGCCGTCCGTCAGGTCAGCCTGATACAGCATCTCGTGGTGCGCGGTTTCGTTTATAAGGATATCTCGTCTATCGTTGTGTTTTATACGGATGCTATAGAAATTGATGAAGTATACATGAGAGAGCAGCTGCTGAAGCTGCTGCCTGAATATATGATCCCCACTAATTATATCCGTCTCAGGGACTTCCCTCTGCTTGAAACAGGGAAGCTTGACAAATTGAGTCTGCTCCCGCCGGAGGGCAGCTGGAACGCCTTTCGGAAAACATCTGTTTCCAATCTCGTTGAAATAGGAAAGGGAAAGACGGCTTGCGTATATGATATGGGCGATGGAAAGGCCGTAAAGGTGTTCAGGCCATCCATTCCTTTTGCAATGATCCGGCAGGAACTTGTTCTGACTCAGGCTGCTGTTTCGTATGGGATCCCGGTGCCGGTTGCATATGAGATAGTACGGTCCGGGCCTGCTTATGGCATCATCATGGACAAGGTTCCCGGGGAGGAGCTGGAAAAGGTGATCAGCATGCATCCGGACGACAGGAAAAAACTGATCATCCGGTTTGCGGAAAATGTAAAACGGCTGCATCAGGTGCGGGTACAGGATGAACGGCTTCCGGACGTAAAAGCCGTTTCTTTATTGCTTGCCGGGCAGCTTCCTTCAACATTTTGCTCCGGGGATGATGCGCAGAAGATACATGCAGTCTTTGAGCGCCTTCCGGATATTGATACCTTTGTTCATGGTGACTGCCACTGCGGGAATGCCATGATAGCAGACGGAAAAATACAGTTTATCGATATGATGCTCAGTGGAAAGGGACATCCTGTCTTTGACCTGCTCTGTATGTATTCGCACTATGTGTTTCTCCCCTCATTTGTATCTGAGCAGGTGTGTAAATCCCGTTTTGGTATGTGCAAGGCAGAAGCGGAGCAGTTATACGATTCTTTCCTGAGAGCTTATTTCACATTGGCCGAAGATGCAGATCTCACGGAAATAAAAGAACAGATAAAGGGGATTCATTCCGCCAGGATCTGTCTGGCTCATGTCATCATGCCGGGCATCTTCCCGGATGATATCCTGCGTTCCGCCAGAGACAGAGCAATCGAGTATTCCTGTCGGAGTAGGGCCTGGAATAACATACCATGGAGGGGATAAAAAAGTTGATGCTTGAACTAAAGGATAGATTCAAAGACTCCTTCTACAGGAATTATCTGTTGTATACGGCACTGGAAACGGAACTGTTGTTTTTTGTGGTATGTGATGCGATGTTTTTGACGCAGGCCAAGCAGCTTACTGTGGAGCAGGTATCGCAAATCACTTTTTTGTCGCTGGCTTTTTCCCTGCTGATACAGTATCCGCTGTTCAGATTTGTCAACAGGTGTGGCAATGGGATTTCTGTACGAGTCGGGAGCCTCAGCTTTCTGCTGTCTTCCGTCTGTATCACATTTGCCACAGGTTATTATATGGTTTTGGTCGGCGGATTCCTGAAATGTATCGGGCACACCCTGAATTTTATGGGAACCGCGATCATGAAAAATCATCTGGCGCACAATTACTGTGAAAACCGGTTCGTATCCTGGCAGTCGGACGCCAACAGTGCTGCATCGGTTGTTATGATGATCACATCTTTTCTCTGTGGATTCCTTTTCAGAATAAACGCTTATTATCCGATGGTCGCATGTATTATCATGTGCCTTGCCGGTGTTATCGTTTCTTTGCGGATTTCACAGGAAGAACAGCCTTTCGATAAAATTATTCCGGCAACAGACAGGAGTAAATACGCTGATAGTCAGAAACAGGTTCGCCGTTCATCTGACATTCTTCTTTTTATATCATTTGCTTTATTTGCTGCCTTATCGGGTACCGGACTGTCTTATTCCAGACTTAACTTCCAGGAGCTGCTTGCGGGCCGGGAAAGCAGATACGTGGTTTCCCTGCTGAGTATTGTTTCTTCGTTAATTTATCTGGTTCGATTTTTATCTAACATCCTGATGAGAAACGCTGGTAAGAAGTTCAGAGAAAAAGGACCTGTCCTTGTTTCCCTCCTGATGATGACAGGTCTCCTGATGCAGACTGTTCCCTGGGGAGTTCCTTTCCGGCATACAGCGGCACTAATATGTATCGGATACCTGTTACAGGCGTTTGTGCGTGATCCGTATACAACACTGATAACGAATATCTCACTGGACAACAGCAACCCGGGCAAACAGCAGAGTATGCTGATCGCGATTAACGGAGCAAAAAAGGCAGGAACTCTTATGCTGGCTGCGGCATGCACTTTGATTTTGAAAAGTAATAATATTTTATATGTCATGTGCTTAATGACGGCACTATCATGTATGAATATTATTTTTGCCTTGATTTGCCTGACAGATAGATAGATATTCCCTGTCATGTTATCGTTAGTGAAATAAGTGCCAGTCCCTGTGAACGATTGTTCAGATGAAAAATGCTCGCTGGATAAGGATACGATAAAGAACTCAAAAGAGTGTCTTAAGTACTTGGGTAAGTGCAAGGCTGAGCTGGATAAGTTGGTTTAGTAATGAGAATTCAAAGGGATTAAGCATATTTAAGGCAGAATAATGAGGGGCAGAGAGATGATTGAAAAAATGAAATGGCTCAGGGAGCCTGAGGATTATAAAATCACAGAAAAGTGCATTGAGGTAACAACGATGCCGTACACAGATTTGTGGCAGAGAACCTACTATCATTTTAGGAATGACAATGCTCCTGTTTTGCAGATGGAAACAGATGATAAATTCTTCTCCTTTATAGTAAAGACAGACTTTATCGACAGCCATCATCGTTTTGATCAGTGCGGAATTGTCATGTATCTTGATTCAGAGAACTGGCTTAAGGCTTCTGTTGAGTATGAAAATGATAAGTTCCAGCATCTTGGCTCTGTTGTTACAAACCACGGATATTCTGATTGGGCAACTACGGCTATTCCAGCTGATGTAAAGCAGATGTGGTATAGATTTAGCAGGAGAGAAAATGATTACTGTATTGAGTGTTCCTACGATGGAAAAGATTTTTCTCAAATGAGAGTCTGCCATATGTGGGAAGGAGCCGGAACGATTTCCTTTGGAATCTATGCGTGCAGTCCGGAAGATTCCAGCTTTAAGGCCGTATTTACAGATATGCAAATAACAGATTGCGCATGGAAGGCTCATGATGGTCAGCAGCCGGACTAATAATGTGTGAGATTATAGCAGGAGGTGTTTTGATGGCATCCATAAGAGATGATGTATCCAAGTACATAGAGTTCATGGTGCCAGGTTAAATAAACGAATTTACTTCAGCCGTCATGACCGGATAACGCCGGTTTCTGATGGCTGACGAGGAACTTGAAGCGGCTGGATATAAAGTGATTTGATCATGTGAGGAGGAACTATGAAAACTATATCCATCAGGGGAATCTTTGCGTTCGTGAATAGAGGATTTGTGGGATACATGACAGGAAAAAGCAACTTATAAAGTAGACAAGCTGGTGCTTGTAAACTGCGACCTTTTTGAAAAGTATCTGGAGACTTTCAGAGAGTACTGATGTTTAACATTAGCAACAGTAAAAGGTGGGATAAGGACCGGAAATCATTACTATAAAGTTGTGGATATCATAAAGTGATTATATTCTTTATTTATGGCTGACAATAAACAAAACGTATTGGAAACAATGGGCGTTTTTGTCTATCATATATGATGAGGTGAAACGGATGATAAACGCTAAGGTAAAAGAATTTTTGGATATAAAGGGATTCGGAGACAGGCTTACAGAGCACGCTGAGACGATAGATACCGTAGAGCATGCAGCTCAACAGATTGGATGCACAGAGCCTGAGATTGCCAAGACGCTGTCGTTTATAGTTGAAAATAGGCCTGTTATTGTTGTAATGGCTGGTGATGGCAAAGTAAACAGCTCCAAGTTCAAATCTGTTTTCCATACTAAGCCCCACATGATCCCGAGGGATCAGGTGGAAGATATAACTGGATTTCAGCCGGGAGGAGTGTGCCCGTTTGCAGTTCCTGCAGAGATTCCGATATGGCTTGATGTTTCTATGAAGCGATTTGAATATGTTCATCCGGCCGGAGGCAATGAGTTTACGTCGGTCAAGATAACTCCCGATGAGCTTGAAGAGATTACTGAGACTCAGGGCTGGTGTGATGTTTGCAAAGGATGGGAAGAGGAGGAATAAAAGATGGAATTTAAAGATGTAGTAAAGAACCGCTATTCATGTAAGAAGTACAGTGAGAGAAAGGTGGACAGAGCAAGACTGAGTGAGATCCTTGAAGCAGGTCGTCTTGCACCGACAGCCAAGAACCTTCAGGAGCAGCATATATATGTTGTTGAGTCAGAAGAGAATCTGGCTAAGATCGATAAGGCAACACCTTGTCGCTATGGTGCTCCGACAGTACTTGTTGTAGCTTATGATAAGAGTAATGTATTCACATACCCAGGTGGCAAAAGAGATTCCGGTATTGAGGATGCTTCTATCGTAGCAACACATCTTATGCTTGCTGCAGCAAATGAAGGCGTTGACAGCTGCTGGCTCAATTTCTTTGACCCGGAAGCACTTGCGGGGGACCTTGGCCTTCCAGAGAATGAGGAGATTCTGATGCTTCTTGATCTCGGCTATGCTGCAGAAGGAGCAGGACCACTTGATAATCATAACAGCAGAAAAGAGTTTTCAGAGACAGTAAGTTATATCTAGGCAAATGCGAGAAAATGTTGTTTGGGCAGGATTGTGAGAGACAGGATCCGAGCTTATAGATGAACATGTTTAGCAGCTGCTTACCTCTTAGATGAGGCAGGCAGCTTTTCTTTTGTCTAAAAATATGCAGAGCTGGCTCAATTGGTACAGCATCGGTCTTGAAAACCGACATTCCTCGCGGATATCTGGGTTCGAGCCCCACTAACAGCATTATTGCGGTATAGCTCAATTGGTAGAGCACCTGACTCTGACTCAGGGCGTTGCAGGTTCGAGTCCTGCTACCGTAGTTCTGGACACATAGCTCAATCGGCAGAGCGCCCGGCTGTTAACCTGGAGGTTGTGGGTTCGATTCCCTCTGTGTCCGCTATTCCAGGATAGCGTGGGAGGTAGAGCATCCACTTCATACGCGGAAGGTTATGGGATCATGGCCCATTCCTGGGACTCTTTTCCTATAGAGGTGCTTTGTAGATTAGCTATCCAATTTATCAACCACGAGTTTATATACAATGAGATAAATCTCCAATAAAATAAAAATAGAGGAGGCAATATCGATGGATGATGGATATAGAAAAGTAATGGAGATCCTAGAAGCAAATAGATTTAGACACATGTTGGAGCCTTTGGATTACACTGTGTCTTGGGAAGAACCTGACAGGGTAAAAGGACTTGACCTTGAAGCTACAAAGAATAGAATGTGCAATCTGATTAAAACAAAGGGATTAAAAGATAAGACCATTGCTGATAAATTGGGTATTACTCCGCAGGCTGTTAATAAATGGAGACATAAAGGATCTTTTTTTGTGATTGAAAACCTTTATATTCTCAGCGGCCTTCTGGGTGTAAGTGTTGATAATCTTTTAGTCCCTGTAGCCGTAAAGAAATGGGAAGTTCTGATTGAGAAAAGATGAGAGCCCTAATGTTAGTGAAGCAATGAATCAGTTTGGAATAATCGGAGTTTTGAAATGAGCACAGTACTTGTGATTCCTGATGTACATTTAAAGCCATGGATTTTTGATATGGCTGATAGAGTTGATGAGAACAGCTACGATGACATTGTAATTCTCGGAGATCTGGTAGATGATTGGGGAAAGGGAAATGATTTAGACGCATATAAAGAGACGCTGGATCGTGCTGCTGAATTTGGCAAAAAGCATGATCAGTCATTGTGGTGCTATGGTAATCACGATGTATCTTATCTTTGGGATGTCATGGAATCGGGATATTCTGTCCAGGCAAGGATAACTGCTATTGAAGGCATTACCAGACTGGAACGTGTACTTGAAGAACGTTATAGATTTGTCCATAAAATTGATGATGTGCTATTCAGTCATGCCGGTCTTACGGAGAGTTTTGTCTTTCAGACGTGTGGATATCATATGAAAGAAATTGAAGATATCCTTGCAAAGATCAATCGGATGGGAAAACAGGAACTATGGAGAGATAGTTCGCCTATATGGGCAAGGCCTCAGGCTGACTTTTACAGGATGTTTAGGGATGATCTCTTGTATCAGGTAGTGGGTCATACACCCGTAGAGGAACCGCTAGATGCTTGTGGAGTGCTGACATTGGATCTTTTCTCGACTTACTCAAATGGGGATCCTTTCGGGAATCAGAAACTTTACATCGTTGATACTCTGACGAAGAAATTCGAAGAGGCAAAGTAGGGACTGATACGATGATATATTTTACTGCAGATATGCATTTTGGACATAGGGCAATAATAACAATGCAGAACAGACCATTTGAATCTGTTGAGGAAATGGATAAAGTTCTTATGCAGAATTATAATGCTGTTGTCCAAAAAGATGACACTGTATATATCCTTGGAGATATCTGTCATCATATGAAAATCGAAGACGCTGATAATTTGATAAAGAAGCTGAATGGAAAGAAATATCTTATTCGTGGTAACCATGATAAGAATTATGATCCGCGGCTATTTGCAGATATTCAGGATTTTATGAAAATCTCTGTAGATGGGAACGCTTTTTCTTTAATGCATTATCCAATGTTATCTTGGCCTAAAAAGGGTAGCGGAGGTTACCATCTCCATGGACATATCCATGCACGTATGGAGTACAACGAGACTAATAGGTCTGATGGACAGAGAAGATATGATGTTGGTGTAGATGCCAATAACTTTTTCCCGGTATCAGCTAAGCAGATTGTGAGTTTTTTTGAAGAACATAGTACTGACGAATTTTCTATATCTAGTAACACGTTAAATGTGATGGATGCTGCAATTTCTAATCTAAATGAAGGCAAGGTAAAAAACTTTCAATGAAACAGATGATGATTTCTAATTTGACATGCACAACCGCGACAAAGGCGTATGGCTTTACAGCTGATACGTTTGTTATTAGTGCGCTCATTTCAGGATCATCAGAACCAACATGGGGAATAGAAAAATATATCAGGACAGATTGTAAAGTCCGATGTTAGAGGTTAATAGTGGCATCGGAATAAACTGTAGATTTTTGGATCTGTCCGTGTTGGATGGATCCTTTTTTAATACAAAAATACGTGGATGTGGTGCAATTGGCAGCATATCGGTCTTCCAAACCGAAGGTGCCGGATCATAACCGGTTATCCACTCTCAGAAGGAGAAGGCAGGCACTTCCTTACTTCTGGACAAACAAATAAATATAGCAGAAGGCCACAGGCACGGTCTTCTGCGCCATGGTCCGGAAGTCGCAATGGGGTGACGCTGGTTTTGCATACCAGAGACGGCGGGTTCGATTCCCGTGCGGTCCACTGAAACATCACGCCGGATAAGCATAGATAGCGATGCAGGTGACCTGTAATCATCAGAGGAGGGCGCACATCCTTCATCCGGCCTTTGCGGGGGAGTGGAACGGAATGACCATACAGGGCTCATATCCCAAGTGATAGCAGGTTCGACTCCTGCCCCCGCGACTTCGTTTTATCAACCACGAGTTAACTGACAACTGTGCAGGGGAGGAATACTATTGTTAGTAGAGAATAGTAATGGAGGAGAAAACAATGCGTTTTGATGAGATGGATGCAAAGATGCGAATTTATGAGCAGTCGTTAGATCAGGTATTACTTCCTGACATTTATATGGTTGCAAGGCTTGATGGTCGGGGCTTTACAAAGCTTACAAAAGAAGTTTGCAACTTTGAAGCACCGTTTGATGAAAAATTTAGAGATATGATGGTGAAAACTACAAAGGCGCTCATGGATTGTGGATTCAGAGTTGTGTATGCATACACAGAAAGCGATGAGATATCATTACTGTTTGCTGCTGGCGAGGATGCATTTGGAAGGAAAGTGCGAAAATACAATTCAACCCTGGCTGCTGAAGCCAGTGCAGTGTTTTCACTTGAACTTGGAATGGCAGCAACTTTTGATTGCAGAATGGTGCCTCTCCCAAATGTAGAAAGAGTTGAAGATTACTTTCGATGGAGACAGGAGGATGCTAACAGGAATGCTCTTAATTCGCACTGTTACTGGATGCTTAGAAAAGAAGGGGTGTCAGTTCACAAGGCGACATCAGAGCTGAATGGCAAAGGTGTGAGTTACAAAAATGAACTCCTTTTCAGCAGAGGAATTAATTACGATAAGCTGCCTTCATGGCAGAAACGCGGAGTCGGTATGTGGATGGAAGAGTATGAGAAAGAGGGCACTAATCCCTTGTCAGGCGAGACTAAAATGACAACGCGCAAAAGGATACATGTAGATTACAAGCTTCCGATAGGAGATGGATATGGGGAGCTTATTCGAAGTATTATTGAGAAGGAAGGAAAGAAAGGATGAGAAAACTAGCATCAATACAGAAAATCAAGGCAGTTATGCCTATACCGGATGCGGATAGACTGGAACTTGTCCAGGTACTTGGATGGAAGTGCGTCGGTGGAAAAGATGAATTTCATGTAGGAGATATCCCTAAGACTGATGAGACCAGAATACAGTCTGCACCTGAACTGCTAAACGAGTTCAAGGGGCTTCCATATTACATAACTACAAAGATGGATGGATCAAGCCATTCAATAGGTGTAAGGGATGGGGAAATATCTTTCACCGGACATAACTTCACTTATAAGGATGATGGAAAGTCTGCATTTGTTGAGCATGTAAAGGCCGCAGGAATACCTGAGAAGATGAAAGAGTATGCAGATGAGCATGGGCTTAGCACGTTGGTTCTTCAGGGAGAATGGTGCGGTGAAGGAATTCAGAAGAACAGGCTTAAGTTAAAGAAACCGGAGTGGTTTGTGTTTACAGCCAAAATGGATGACAAGAGAACTGATCTGGCAACGCTAAGGGAAATCTGTGAATACGTTCATTGCCAGATGGTTCCGGTTGAAGAGGAAGGAGATGACCTTCTTGCAAAGTATCCTGATGAAGCAGCTCTTTTAGCTAGGGCAGAAGGAATTGGTTTCAACGGAACTACCAGAGAAGGAATAGTAATCCGTCCCATAGAGCCGGTTCATTCGTATACATTGAGCGGACCGTTATCGATGAAGGTAATAAACAACAAATATCTAATGAAGAATGATGACTAATTCTAAGAAAGAGATCTGTATAAATCCAAGCATGAGTATAGCATATCAGTTTTTGAATTAACGCCACTTCCAAGTGGGATAGAAACACAGGAAGATGATGAAGAATTTGTAATAGACTCATTGTGGAAAAATAATGAGTAATCAAAGACGGGAGGGAACATGATATCTACATTATATGAGCCATTCAGGCACTGGTCAGAAAATGGATCGGTATATATCCTGTCTGATACTCACTTTAATGATGATGATTGTAAAATAATTGATCCCAATTGGATAGATCCTAATGAACAGGTCAGAATATTAAATTCTGTGATCATGAAAAATGATACATTTGTATGCCTTGGAGATGTTGGAAAGCCTAAGTATGTAAAACAGCTCAGGGTCAGAAAAAAGATCCTGCTTCTTGGCAATCATGACAGAAGAGGTGAGTATACAGGGTTGTTTGACGAGATATATGCCGGACCTCTTTTTATAGCTGATAAGATTCTTTTGTCGCATGAACCGGTATATGGTCTGCCGTGGTGTCTTAACATTCATGGTCACGATCATTGCAACATGGAAATGTACAAAGAAGGATGTAAACATCTCAATCTTGCAGCTAATGTCTGCGGATATACACCGGTCAATCTGGGAAAACTGATAAAGGATGGGATTCTGTCTGATATAGACAGTATTCACAGGATCACAATTGACCATGCCGTAGAGAAGAAGGAAAAGAAGTGGATTAGCAAAGAGATACAGACATGAAGTCAAGAATATTAGAATTCATAAAGAATAATCCGGATACCTGGGAAGAGAAGCTGAATGAAAAATTTATACGCACAAACCATAACGGAGATCTGGTGTGCTTCAAATATGCAACTGAAGCCGATTTCTCAGATCCGCTGGTATGCGAAGCAAGAGGAATAATAATTGACGTGGTTCAGCGCGTAGTGGTCTGCTGGCCGTTTGATAAGTTTTTTAATGTACAGGAACAGTACGCGGCAGATATTGATTGGAATAGTGCCAGGGTGCTGGAAAAGATAGATGGCTCTATGATTAAGCTTTTCTGGTACAAAGACGCATGGAGATTTGCAACAAGCTCTACTTGTGATGCTAAAGATGCTGCTATTTCGGGGTATAAGGAACTGACTTATGCGGACATAATTGGCCGTGCGGAAAACGTAAATGAGATTCATTTTGAAGAACTGAATAAAGACTATACCTATATTTTTGAGCTTGTTTCTCCGCTTACTCAGATTGTTGTCAGATATGAAATGATTGAGCTGTTCTTCCTGACCGCAAGAAATAATCTTACAGGAGAAGAGTTGGATACAGAGCTTCTGCAATTTAGGAGACCCAGGAGCTTTGCACTAAAATCTATGAATGAGTGTCTTGATGCTGCTCTTGCGCTAAATAAGGGCGACGAGATAGAGGATGAGGGCTTTGTTGTGGTTGATGGGAAGCATAACAGGGTCAAGATAAAATCCCCGTCATACGTCGCTATGCATAGAATATCCACGAACAAAGTGTTTACAGCAAAGAGAATGTCAGAGCTTTTCTGCAATGGAGAGGATCTTTCAAAATTGGCAAAAGACTTCCCGGCTAATGCGCATATCATAAAGTATTATGACTGGCAGTTTGCTGAGATGAAGCATAAAACAGAAGACATGATGCTATATTCCAGACGACTTTACGAAGAATACGATCATGACAGGAAAGCAGTAGCAATGACCATAAAGGATTCACCATATGCCTGGGCTGGATTCAGGGCAATCGGTAACGATAAGGATATCACTGATATTATGGGGGTGCTTGTGCCGGCGAATGTTGAAAAGCTGATTGCAGAGTATCCTGAAATAAGTAGATGAGAGCTAAGGATATGAGGTCTAATGATAGATAGAACAGCAAGGATACAGATTTGTGATCACGTCTCTGGAAATTATATGGATTACAGATTTGTTGAGGATGTCCCACATGAAAATGATAGCAGGACGGTCTTTGGTATCGGGCTTGTGAGAAGCAAATACAGAGAAGAGGGAGTGTTAAGATATGGGCGAAATTGCTATGGAATAGAGATAAGACTATTGGAACCAGAAACAATTCTGAGTAGCAAGGTATTAGAATAAGAAGCAATCATTATCTTTCTTGTTGTAGGAATGATAATGATGGCAGGAATGTTTGCAGTAACTGTTGTTGAGGATATTTGCGATACGCTTGCTGAAAAGATATGCGACTTATGAGAGCAAGTTCAACATGTCAGAAAAATTGCCGTTTGACAGGATGATTACTGTTAAATGGCTCTTTTTCTGTTATAGTAAAAATATGTTTTTGTTGGAGGGTGTAGGTGAAGGCTGTTCTAATTAGACATATGAGTTAAAAAAACGAGTGAGGTGTGCAATGAAACAATATATTGTTGATGCTTTTACAAACAAACCTTTTTCAGGCAACCCGGCGGCAGTTTGTGTAATGGAAAAATGGCCGGAAGAAGATTTCATGATGAAGCTCGCGATGGAGAATAATCTGAGCGAGACAGCATTTATAGTCAAGGAGGAAGAAGGCTATCACCTCAGATGGTTTACTCCGGGATCTGAGGTTGAACTATGCGGTCATGCGACCCTGGCCTCCTCTTTTGTGATATTTAACTACTTTGAGCAGAATAAGGATGTAATAGAATTTAATACTCTCAGCGGAAAACTAACAATTGCCAGAAAAGGTAAACTTTATGAGATGGACTTTCCCACATATGAGCAGCAGGAGATACCAGTGACCGATGATATGGAAAGTGCTTTTGGAGTGAGACCCGTTAAGGCAATACTGGGACCGGATCTTGTATGCATTTTTGAATCTGAAGAGCTGATTCGAAACATGCAGCCGGATCAGAGTAAACTTGCTGAACTTCCCGGCCGTGGGCAGGATGTTACTGCAAAGGGAACAGATACAGACTGTGTATCACGTAGCTTCTTTCCTAAACTTTTGGTTCCTGAAGATCCCGTGTGCGGTTCTGCACATTGTCAGATAGCAGATTACTGGTCAAAAGAACTGGGAAAATCAGAGATTCATGCATATCAGGCATCCAAAAGAGGTGGTCATCTATACTGCAAACTGCTGGAGAATGGAAGAATAAAAATAAGCGGAGAGGCTACTTTGGTGGCTATATCAGATATTGTCGTTGATTTTTAACTTTTCAGGATAAATAGGTAAGGGGTTAACAAATATGGCGAAATATATGCGAAGGCTTTTTCTGGAGAGCCATGGAACGATCCGTGGAAGGTAGAAGATGCTGTAATTCATGTTGAAGAAGGTCACAGATTTTTACAATGCTATGGCCTTCTTGCAAATTATTTGAAAGTCTTTTTTATCTGCTCCAGAAACTTTTCAGCAATAGGAGTAAAGGTCTGATACTTATTCCAAATGA
>Ga0256404_1007830_pt1 | contig 16570 bp, 12 predicted proteins | sample RumenRJG_01DNA_FD_185990 | JGI IMG/M metagenome (GOLD analysis project Ga0256404, IMG submission 185990) | Bovine rumen microbial communities from Lethbridge, Alberta, Canada - RJG_01 | ecosystem: Host-associated > Mammals > Digestive system > Stomach > Rumen | place: Canada: Alberta | collected...
ATGGCGATGATGAGCGTGCCTCCTGCGAGCCCTAGCTTGATCGGCTGCGGTATGCCAGGGAATGTGATAGGGATCATGCCTAGGATGATGCCTAAGGCAATTCCGAAGAAAAAAGGCACCAGATTAGGGTGGGAGAGGGATTCGGGTCTGTTTCCTACCAGCTTTGCGACTGCGTTGATGTCGTCTTCCGTGCCTACGACTTGCAGTACATCACCGAATTGAAGCAGCAGATTGCCATTTGCGACGAGTTCGATTCCAGCCCTGATTATTCTAGTCACGGAGACATTGAAATTGGAACGAATCATCAGGCTCTTCAGTTTCTTACCGGTGAGGGACGGTTTGGTGACGCTTATTCTTCTGGTGATAAGGTGTTCATCCATTTTCATCCAGTCGGACTGATGCATGGGGATTTCTGAACCGAACACGATCCGCAGGCTTTCAACTTCGGACTCTTTCGTGACGAGCAGAAGCTTGTCGCCTTGCTCAAGCACGGTGTCTCTCTTTGGCACGAAGATTTCTCCATTTCTCATCATCCTGGACACGACGAAATTTTTATTGAAATTCGATGTGACCTCGCTGAGAGACTTTCCGAAAATCGCCGGATTTGTTACCTCGCAGTGCATTCTGCGAGCTTTCTCCTCGGCTGCCTCGTCGTCTTGCTCAAGCGATTTCTTTTCTTTGTCGAGATCTATCTTGAATATTCCTTTGGCAAAAATCAGCAGGAATATGACGCCGAGAACGCCGATAGGGTAGGCAACGGCGTAAGCAGATGCCATCCTTCCAGCAATGGGAGTGCCGGCTGCCGCTCCGGCAATGTCTGCGACGGTCTGCTGGGCCGCTCCAAGTCCAGGAGTGTTCGTGACTGCTCCAGACATGACGCCTACCATCGTAGGGAGGTCTTCTTTAGTGATGGCCTGAATTGCGACGGTCACGCCAACGGCTAATAGGACTAGCAGGACGGCCAGCACGTTCATCTGCACTCCGCCTTTCTTGAATGAGCTGAAGAAACCAGGACCAACCTGGAGTCCGATGGAGAACACAAATAGAATGAGTCCGAAGTCTTTCATGAAAGAAAGCACCGTAGGGTCGGATTTAAAGCCAAAATGACTCAGTAATATTCCTACGAATAGTATCCAGGTAGTGCCAAGGGATACTCCCTTGACTTTGTATCTTCCCAGCCAGAGGCCAGACATGATTACGACTGCGAACAACAGCAGCGTGTGAGCGATTCCCGTTCCAAGAAACAGATCAGCCATATTTTGATTTCTAATTCCGGTGCAAAGATAAGATTTACTTTTTATATTTGCAGTCAAGCATTAAATGAAAATGCCATCTCAAAGAGACAACTACGTATTTCTGACGACTGCGCCAGTGGGCAAGGTCATTCTCACTATGGCCGTGCCGACCATTATCAGCATGCTCGTGACGAGCATCTACAACATCGTTGACACGTTCTACGTCGGAAGGATAAGCACCCAGGCTACAGCCGCCGTTGGAATCGTGTTTCCGGTCATGTCTGTAGTGCAGGCTTTCGGATTCTATTTCGGGCAAGGTTCCGGCACTTATATTTCTAGAAAATTAGGCTCGAAAGAGACTGACGATGCGAAAGTGATGGCATCTACGGCATTTTTTACCTCCCTGGGCTTCGGCTTCCTGATTTTTCTGCTTGGCGAAATATTCCTGGAGCCGTTGTCCACAGGCCTTGGCTCCACTCCCACCATCCTCCAAGACACGAAGGATTTCATGAAATATATTCTTGTAGGCGCTCCTTTCATGACGGCGACCATGACCTTGAATAATCAGATAAGGTTCCAAGGGAATGCGATGTATGCCATGATAGGAATTATAGTCGGAGCCATATTGAATGTCGCTCTGGTGCCGATATTCGCTTTCTCTCTGAATATGGGGGTGAAGGGAGCTGCCATAGGGACTGTCATAGGGCAGATCGTCAGTTTCGTCATCCTGGTACTGATGACCTTCAAGGGAGGAAACATACGGCTGAGCCTTAAGAATGTGTCGTTTTCCCGGAAATATCATTTCGAGATGTTCAAGGGGGGAACTCCCTCGCTGTCCCGCCAGGGGCTGGCAAGCGTCTCTACCTTGCTATTGAATTTAGCAGCCGGCGTTTATGGCGACGCTGCCATTGCTGGCATGTCAATCGTGACCAGGATAACTTTCGTGATATTCTCTATCATCATCGGCATCGGCCAGGGATTCCAGCCTATGTGCGGTTTTAATTATGGGGCGAAACTCTACGACAGGGTTCGCAAAGGCTATTTTTTCAGCATTGAAATCGGATCCGCTTTTCTGCTTGCGTGCGGAGCGCTGGGGTTCATCTATGCCGACAAGATAGTGGATGTGCTGCGGCACGATCCTGAGGTGGTCAGCGTGGGGGCGGCAGCTCTGCGCTGGCAGATTATCACGTTTATTTTCGCCTGCGTGATAACCATCAGTAACATGGCTTTGCAGACTAGCGGACGCAGCATTGCCGCGAACTTGCTTGCCGCTTGCAGGAATGGCATATTCTTTATGCCATTAATATTAATTCTGCCAAAATATTTCGGGCTCCTCGGAGTGGAGATGTGCCAGGCGGTTGCGGACGTGCTGTCTTTCATCGTCGCCGTCCCGCTAATCACGCATTATTTTCGGAGCATCAGTAGTTAGCACTTGGAAAGCAAGTCTTTTGCTCCGCCCATGAAGAAGTGGGCAACCTTTGCAAAATCCATCTTCAGTTCCTCGCTCAGGCCGACCTTGTCCTTGTAAATGGCTACATTGTACCACTGCAGGCACTGGAATGCCCGGTGGTAGTAAAGCCTGCGAAGCTCCTCGGCGGTAGGCTCGTGCCCCACATACGCCTCCAGAAGCGACAGAGCCTTGTCTAGTCCCGCATTGCCGTAGCATGCGATGTCGTAGAAAGGATCGTTCATGCCGGCATATTCCCAGTCAAGGACGAACAACTTCTCGCCGTCGAACACGAGATTGGTTGGCTGGTAGTCGCAATGGCAAGGAACGTGCTTCACTGCAGGTAGCGATTCCCTTACTTCAAGGAGCCGTCTTTTCAAGTCAATATATTCATGAGGGTGCTCGAAGTCTTGCTCTTTGCAGAGTGTCTCGTAGGTGGCTAACCTCCCGAAAGGATCGTAGTCCCTGAGCAGCACGGAACTCTCGTGGAGTTTTTTCAAAGCATTCACCGACACATCATTATATGATACGATGTCGGTGTCCGAGAGGATCGTGCCCTCTACGTAGCGAGCCATCTTGTCACCGCTGATGGTGTCAAAATAGATGGTCTCGTTGTTCAGGCCTAGAGGCTTGATGGCATTCAGGCATTCTAGTTCGTCATCTCTGTTTACGAATGCTTCGGCATGCTTGCCAGGTACCCTGAATGTGTATTTCTGCCCTTCCGATTCAACAACGTATGTGTAATTGCTCATCCCGCCGAGCAACCTCTTTGCCAGCTTAGCGTCGTTTGCGTTCAGAATCTCATTTGAGCGCTCTACGATGTATTTCTCAACGTCTGTCATAATAATTCTGTCTTGAATGGCTGCAAATTTAGCAATTTGTGGTTAATACCGAAATTTCTCTAGCTTTGCGGCCGTTATGTTTTAAGTCAGCAAAATACTATGCAGACTGGTCGTGGGACATGTATTCCGCGACCTTTTTTAGTCAGCTTTCCAGTCTTTTGGTTTATCTCGTATGTCTCTATGAGGTTGGAATCCCTGCATGCGACGAGCAGGAATTTCCCGTTCGGAGTAATGCAGATGTTGCGAGGGTGAATTCCGGTTGGCTGGTAGCCGGCTGAAGAAAGCTTGCCGTCAGGCTCGATTCGATATATTCCCACCCCGTCATTTTTCAGCCTGTTGCTGGCATAGAGGAATCTCCCGTCCGGGGTCATCCTGATGTCTGCGCTGCCACGGGCCTGCGCCGGGTCATTGTCTATCACTTGGATAGGGGTAAGGATGCCGTCGGAATATTCACAGACGGTTATGTCGCCTGACAATTCGCCGATGACGTAGGCTCTGTCGCTGCCTTTGAATATTATGTGGCGAGGGCCATAGTCGGGGTTCAGCTTTGCGGTGGCATATTCAATGAGGCTGTCTTTCTCCACTTTGAAAGACATTATGGCATCGGCGCTGAAGTCGCTTGCCAGCAAGTATTTGCCATCAGGAGAGAATATGGCGCAATGAACATGTGGCTCCTCCTGCCTGCTGATGTCGGGACCTCCTATGTGCCCGAGAATATGCTGGTGGGGGATTGTGTCGTAGAGCGTCCCCTCTTCGCCTATCCTGAATGAAGAAATCGAGCCTCCGCCGTAATTCGCCGTCACTACGATCGCTCCATTGGTGGAAACGTAGCAAGGAGAGCCTTCTGTTGCAGCCTTCCCCATATTCTTAAAGCTGAGATCATCCTTGTCGAATGAAAGGGCGGAGACGAAAGATTTCGCAGAATCCAATTCGCTGACTGCGTAGATTGTTCCTGTCGCCTGATTGACAGCGAGATATGATGCCTCTGGCAACTCGGCGCGCCCGACGAATGAAGAGTCTGTCCGGCAGTTCTCTTGGTCGAAGCGGCAGGCATAGATGCCGTTGCTTTCCGAAGTGGAGTAAGTGCCGACTAGCATCGTTATAAAATCTGCCTTCTGACTGCATCCCGCAAGGAAAAAGGCAAAACAAGCAAAAAAAATGTTCCTGATATTTCTCATGACTGGCAAATTTAATATTTATTCTCATAGAAGGATGATTTTTCCTCAGGGAATATGTCTTATTCTTATTTCGGAATTTTAATTAAATTTGCGTTCCATAAACCAATATTTTAGTTAGAAATGAGTTTAAAAATTGCAGTATTGGCAAAGCAGGTTCCTGACACGCGCAACGTGGGGAAGGATGCTATGAAAGAGGATGGCACGATTAATCGCGCCGCCCTTCCAGCCATCTTCAATCCGGAAGACCTCAATGCCCTTGAACAGGCTCTGCGCCTGAAAGATCAGTTCCCCGGAACGACTGTGACCATGCTTACGATGGGTCCTGGCCGTGCAGCGGAAATCATACGCGAAGGCCTTTATCGAGGGGCAGACGAAGGATATTTGCTCACCGACCGTGCTTTCGCAGGGGCAGACACGCTTGCTACTTCGTATGCCATCGCGACTGCCATTAGAAAAATAGGGCCTTTCGACTTGATAATCGGCGGTCGCCAGGCAATCGATGGGGACACTGCGCAGGTAGGTCCTCAGGTTGCGGAAAAACTGGGCCTTCCGCAGGTAACTTATGCCGAGGAAATCCTCAATCTGGACGAGAATGCTCGAAAGGTAACGATCGAGCGTCATATCGACGGGGGAGTGGAGACTGTAGAGGCTCCGTACCCTCTCGTGGTTACTGTTAACGGCAGCGCCGCTCCTTGCAGGCCTCGCAATGCCAAACTGGTGCAGAAATATAAGAGGGCTCTCGGAGTTCAGGAGAAGGCTGCCATCACAAAAGACGGAGGCGTGCTTCCTTATGCCGATCTCTACGAGACGCGCCCATATCTGAATCTCAGGGAATTGAGCGCCGCAGATGTCGACGCAGACTTTTCTCAATGCGGCCTGGCCGGGTCTCCGACCAAGGTCAAGGCTGTCATCAGCATTTCTTTCCAAACCAAGGATAGCAAACGCATGACTGGCTCCGACAACGATGTGGAGGGGCTTGTAGTTGAACTATTGTCAAATCATACCATAGGATAGAGCCATGAACAACGTATTCGTATATCTTGAAATAGAAGGCCAGAGCGTAGCTGACGTCAGCCTTGAACTACTGACGAAAGGACGTAAGCTTGCCGACAGGCTCGGCGTAAAGCTCGAAGCGATAGCGATAGGAAGCAAGCTGGACGGCATTGAACGCCAGGTCATGCCTTACGGAGTTGACGTGCTGCACGTTTTCGACGATCCAAGGCTCTCTCCATACACGACCCAGCCTCATGCTGCCGTGTTAGTCGGGCTATTCAAAGAAGAGAAGCCTCAGGTCTGCCTTATGGGCGCAACGGTCGTAGGCCGTGACCTAGGTCCTAGGGTTTCTTCTGCATTGAAGAGCGGGCTTACCGCAGACTGCACATCGCTTGAAATCGGCGACCACGATGACCCGAAGACCGGAAAATCTTACAAGGATCTGCTCTATCAGATTCGTCCTGCTTTCGGGGGCAACATCATCGCCACCATCGTAAACCCAGAGCACAGGCCTCAGATGGCCACGGTGCGCGAGGGCGTGATGAAGAAAGAGATACTCGATCCTGACTATAAAGGGACCGTAGTGAGACATGATGCCAATGAATATGTCCCTGACGCTGAATATATCGTCAAAGTCATCGACAGACATATTCAGAAAGCGAAAAATAATCTTAAGAACGCTCCTATCGTGGTTGCCGGCGGTTACGGAGTGGGCAGCAAGGAAGGTTTCGACATGCTTTTCGAATTGGCTCGCGAACTTCACGCCGAGGTTGGCGCAAGCCGCGCCGCGGTGGATGCCGGTTTCGTAGAGCATGACCGCCAGGTAGGCCAGACAGGGGTCACCGTCCGTCCAAAGCTTTACATCGCTTGCGGAATCAGCGGACAGATCCAGCATCTTGCCGGCATGCAGGAGAGCAAGATCATTATCTCGATCAACACCGATCCGGATGCCCCGATCAATGCGATTGCAGACTATGTGGTCGTGGGGAAGGTTGAGGACGTGGTTCCAAAGATGATAAAATATTACAAAGCTCACAGTAAATAGAATTCGAGATGGCTAATTTTTATACAGATAATAATGAATTGAGATTCCATCTGAGGAATCCCCTCATGGAGAGAATCTGCTTCTTGAAAGAACGCGGCTACGCCGACAAGGATAAATTCGATTACGCTCCGCAGGACTACGAGGATGCGCTTGATTCTTACGATAAGATTCTTGAAGTCGTAGGCCAGATAGCCGCCGACGTGATCGATGCCAATGCCGAGAGCGTGGACATCGAGGAGGCTCATTGCGAGAATGGCCGCGTGACTTATGCGAAGGGCACCCAGGAGAATCTGGATGCCATGATAAAGGCTGGGATGAACGGGGTCACCATGCCTCGCTGCTACGGAGGGCTGAATATGCCTGTGACGGCCTACACCATGGCTTCCGAGCTGGTTTCCACTGCCGATGCCGGGTTTGACAACGTGTGGTCTTTGCAGGATTGCGTAGAGACTCTCTATGCATTCGGCAATGACGAGCAAAGAAAGAAATATATTCCAAGAGTCTGTGCCGGCGAGACCATGTCTATGGATCTCACTGAGCCTGATGCCGGTTCCGACCTGCAGAGGGTGCAGCTTAAGGCAACATTCGACGAGGCGAACAATTGCTGGAGGCTGAATGGCGTGAAGAGGTTCATCACTAATGGAGACGCTGACATTCACCTGGTTCTGGCTCGTTCGGAAGAAGGCTCGACAGATGGTCGCGGACTTTCGATGTTCATTTACGATAAGAGAGACGGAGGAGTCGATGTTCGTCGCATCGAGAACAAGCTGGGCATTCATGGTTCGCCGACCTGCGAGCTGGTTTACAGGAATGCCAAATGCGAGTTGTGCGGGGAGCGTCGCCTAGGTCTCATAAAATACGTCATGTCGCTCATGAACGGTGCCCGTCTGGGCATTGGCGCTCAGGGGATTGGCCTCAGCCAGAAGGCTTATGACGAGGCTTTGGCATACGCCACGGATCGCAAGCAGTTCGGCAAGGCTATAATCGACATGCCTCCAGTGTACGATTTGCTGGCAACGATGAAGGCGAAGATCGACGCTGGTCGCTCCCTGCTGTATCAGACGGCTCGCTACGTGGACATATACAAGGCACTGGACGACATCGCCATGACCCGCGCCCTCACGCCTGAGGAGCGTAAGGAGCAAAAGACATATTCCCGTCTGGCCGATGCGTTCACTCCGCTTTCCAAGGGAATGAATTCTGAATATGCCAACCAGAATACCTATGACTGCATCCAGGTTCATGGCGGCTCCGGTTTCATGATGGAATATGCCTGCCAGAGGCTGTATAGAGATGCCAGAATCACTTCGATTTACGAGGGCACTACTCAGCTGCAGGTCGTGGCTGCCATCCGTTATGTGACGAACGGAACTTACACGAACATATTGAGAGATCTCGCCGCTGGCGAAGTCATTGATGAGATGAAGCCATTGATGGCCAGAGTCTCCAGGATGACCGACAGGCTGGAGAGCGTGGTAAACCTTACCAAAGAAAATCAGGATCCTGAATATCACGACCTCATGGCACGTCATCTGTACGAGATAGCAGCTGTGACCGTCATGGCGGGCCTTCTCGTCAAGGATGCCTCAAGCGCCCCTGAACTCTTCTCTTCATCTGCCAGGGTTTACGTAAACCTAGCAGAGGCCGAGGTGGCCAAGCACGCTTCCTTCGTGGAGAATTTCTCTGTGGATCAGGTCGCTGATTACAGGAAATAGGAGCCATGGATGTCGTAATAGCCTATGTAGACGGAAATGATCCGCAGTGGCAGAAGGTCTATGCGGCGGTCACAAACCAGCCGATTCTGAAGAAGAGGTTTCGCGACTGGGGTACTCTTAAATATCTTCTCAGAGGCATAGAGACTTACATGCCCTTCATCCGAAATGTTTATCTGGTGGTTTCAGGTCCGACTCAGGTGCCGTCTTGGGCATCTGAGTCTCTGAGACCAGTTTTCCATAAGGATATTCTTCCGCCGGAACTCGTCCCGACATTCAATGCCTCGACGATAGAAATGGGTCTTCACCGTATCAAAGGGATTGACGAGCAGTTCCTGTACTTCAACGATGACATGTACCCGGTAGCCGAATGCAGCCCGGATGATTTCTACGTTGATGGGAAGGGGGCGATGAAGTTCAGCAGATTCGTGTTCGGAAACGGATTGTACAAGATGCTCTCGAAGAATGCCAGCAGCATGGCTCGCAAGTATCTTGGGTTGAAGCCAAGCAAGGTTTACATCAGGCCCCAGCACATCTGCTCTCCAATGCTAAAGAGCGCCTGCGATGAATTGTATTCAAAGGCTGAGAAAGAAATCATAAGCATATCCACGCCATTGCGGGAGGATTTCAACGTGAACCAGTACCTGTACCTGGACTATATGTATTATTCAGGTAGGGCGGTTTCGCGACGCCTGTCCAATACTCACATTTCTTTAGCCATAGCTTCTTTGGAGAAGGTCCGAAGGTGCATCATGGCTCCTAGAACCAAGCTGGTGTGCATCAACGACGTGAACATGTCCGAAAAAAAATTCCAGACGTACCAGTCTGGAATCTTGGATGCGTTCGAGACCCGCTTCCCGAATAAATCTCGCTTCGAGAAATAAATCCTCTGATGCTTCAAGAGGAGCATGACAGCGCCCTGTCTCATGGGACGTGACCTATCTATTGCCTTCGGATGGCGCAGAAACGTATCCTGTGTAAGATATGTTGTCTCTATTATCTGAAAAGACAGTCAGGTAGGCCGTTCCGTCTTCGTAGATGTCGAACGTGTAAACGTAGTTGTCTTCCTCGTTTTTGGTCTTGATCTTCAACTGAGTGCAATCCGGTTTGGCTTGGGTCGTTTGGTATGAGTTGATCTTCGATTCGAAATTCAGCCCCTTGCCTCCTCCGTATGGGGCTGAGTGAACCACTCCGAAAAATGGCAGATTCGAGACGAGGGTGTCTCCTTTGACTTCCACTGAGAAACCGCTCACGTTGCGTGACCTTCCCCTCTGTGGATTCATCATGCGGATTTCCATCTCGAAATGTTTTTCGCTAATGCCAGTCTGAATTGCCTGGGCAAGGTTATTCTTCTCTTCGGTGGTAAGACGCGCAGTTGCGCAAGATGCCAGTCCCATGGCAGCGGCGACAATCAATAATATTCTTGAAAAAGTTTTCATAGGGCTCTAAATTTATTGTCCGTCAGATATTTTGCAATAATCAAACCAATGACGAAACCGGCCATGAAGATATTCTCGCTTCATGACCGGTTTCTTGGTAGGGACGATCGGCCTCGAACCGATGACCTCTGCAATGTGACTGCAGCGCTCTAAACCAACTGGGCTACGCCCCTATTCTTTTCGCAAAATTGCGATTTTTTATTCACATCGCAAAATATTCTCACATAAAAATGTATTCCGCATTCCTAAAAAATGGTAATTCTAACAGAAAAAAAGGTATTAGAAGAATGAACTGAAATGCGTAACATTGCAAACGAAAAATAAGATAAAACAAATGAAGCGTAACATCAACCTACTACTCCTTTCCCTGCTCATCCTAGTTGGATGTGGGGCTAAGGCACAGGACAAAAATCAGACAGTTATGGCAAACAACAAGAAAGTGCTTGTAGCCTACTTCTCCTATTCAGGAACCACAAAAGGCTACGCAGAGAAAATCGCCAGATACACAGGCGCAGATATTTTCGAAATTCAAGCAGCTCAGCCTTACACCGAAGACGATGTCGACTGGACCAAGGATGACTCGCGCGTGAACCAGGAGATGAAGGTTCATCCAGACAGCCGTCCGGGCATCAAAAGTAAGGTGGAAAACTTGGCGCAATATGATGTGGTTTTTCTCGGATTCCCTATTTGGTGGTATATTGAACCCAACATCATCAATACCTTCCTGGAGACTCAAGACTTCCGTGGCAAGCGCATCGTGCCTTTCTTTACATCTTACAGCAGCGGCCCGGGCGAGACTGACAAGCATCTGCATGCATCTATAGCATACGAAGTAGAATGGTTTAATGCCGTGCGTGCCAACTCCATGAACGACAAGCAACTGAAGCAGTGGGTCGAGAATGCCGTGAAGTAAACCATTATCGAAATAAAATGATTTTAGCCCGAACGGCTGGACGATTCTTTTATTTTTGGATGACTGAGTGGGGCGTTTGGGATAAAAAGGGTTAAGTCGTTCAGGTTGACGCTTGCGTGAATCGTGTTCATTTTCCTCCCGTCATTCCGTGCTTGACCCGGAATGAACGTGGGGAATAATTAACACGAAGGATAGGGTGAGCAGGAGGTGCTTTTCATTTACCTGATAATCAACATGTTCGCTCATGCCAATTGCCCACCCTGCCTTATTTTCATATGGGTGAGCAGCACCCCTATTGATAATCAATTGCTTACGAAGACGTTTTGCTCACCCCCTGGAGACCGGCTTTCCGTCAGGGATGCAGGCAAGCAAAAAGACTGCGACTTGACACGAAAACCGCATCCTGACTTGATCCGGAATCTAGGCTCGCAAAAAGCAGATTTTAAAACAAGTTCAGGACGACGTGGTGGGTAGCACAGGATGATGGGATGAGCCGTTCAGGACGACGTGGTGGGTAGCACAGGATGATGGGATGAGCCGTTCATGACGATGTGTGGGGGCGTGCGGGTGTGCGGGTGTGGTGGGCTGGTCGTTGAGGACGACGGTCGTGTTATTATCGGCTGTCGTGTCATGTGCGACGGTCGTGTTATTATCGGCTGTCGCGTCATGTGCGACGGTCGTATTATGCGCGACAGTTGTGTTATGCGCAGCTGTCGTGTCGTGTGCTACGGTTGTGTTAGGCGCAGCAGTTGTTGTACGCATCAAGGATTTATAGCCTGTCCAGGGCTTCGTCGAGGGCGTGGAGTTCGGCGTCGGTCGTTGCCCAAGAGGTGACGAAACGGCAGACTAACCTGTCGTCGGGGAGAGGCTCCCAGATTTCGAAGGCGACGTCTTTCAGGAGTCGTTCTCGCTGGGTGCGAGTCAGAATCACGAATTGCTGGTTGGTGGGAGAGTCGAAAGCCATCGGGATGTCGTGATGCCTGAATATCTCTTTTAGGGTTTCAGCCTTATCTATTGCGTGACGAGCGATCCTGAAATACAGGCCGTCGGTGAATAGTGCATCGAACTGGATGCCCAGCATGCGACCCTTTGCGAGCAAAGCCCCGTGACGCTTGACAGTGGTGAAGAAATGCTTGGGAGCGGGACTATTCGTGAAGACGACTGCCTCGCCGAACATAGCCCCGACCTTCGTGCCTCCAATGTAGAAAGCATCGCAATGGGAGGCGAGGAACGGCAGATCCACATCGCTTTTAAGTGACATAAGTCCGTAGCCTAGGCGGGCGCCGTCAATGTAAAGCGTGAGGTCAAACTTCTTGCAGACGGAATATATATCTTCGAGTTCTTTTCTTGAATATATTGCGCCGTATTCTGTAGGGAAGGTGAGATATACGACTTTCGGCTGAACCATGTGCTCGAAAGTGTCGTCCGCCAGGAACGCTGTCATATATTCATTTATCCCTGAGGCAGTCAGCTTGCTGCCATCGCTTGGAATGACCAGCACTTTGTGCCCGAAAGCCTCCACGGCCCCAGATTCGTGTACGTTGATGTGCCCGGTCTTTGGGGCAATCGCACCCTCACAGCCTAGAGTGAGAGCGTCGATCACGGTAGAATTCGTCTGGCTTCCGCCTATCAGGAAATAGACCTCGGCATAAGGCATTCCGCAGGCTTCGCGAATCTTTGCCTTGGCGCTCACGCAATATTCGTCAAAACCATATCCTGTTGTCTTATCGTCATTGGTGGAAACGAGCCTGTTCAAAATCTCAGGAACAGCACCGTTATTATAATCAGTTTCAAAAGAGACCATATTCATGGACATTTTATTGAGCCTTGTCTTCGTTGTTTTCTGAATCCGGTTCATTCTGGGAGACGCCTTTCTTCCCCTTGTACAGGAATCGGCGAATCTTGTTGGTGGCGGTCTTTTCGAAATCCCCCTTCATTGGCTCCACCTCGCTGATTTTCGACTGCTTGCTCACGTGCTTGTTTACATATTCGAGAATCGCCTTCTTCCTGGCCTCCAGGTTCTCGAAAAACTTGTCTTCGCCTTCCTGATTCCAGTTCAGCACGCTTTCATCGAATTTCACCAGAGCCACCAGCTTGCCCTCCATCTGCACCACCAGCGACTCGTTCACCCCTCGGATGCCGTTTATCACGCCCTCTATCTCCTCAGGATAGATGTTCTCGCCCGAAGGCCCCACTATCATATTCCCGAGCCTTCCTTTTATGAAATATCTCCCCTTCGAGTCCACCGTGGCAAGGTCGCCTGTCCGCAGCCAGCCGTCTTCTGAAAGCACGCTTCTGGTTCTTTCAGGGTCGCGATAGTAACCAAGCATCACATTATCCCCTTTCACTACGATTTCTCCCTCCCCGGTCTCAGGGTCGGCGTTCAGCAGCTTCACCTCCACGTTATACGCAGGCACTCCGATAGATCCAACGCAGGTCTTGCCCACACATGCATTGGTTATGAGAGGAGCGCATTCGGTCATCCCATAACCGATGGCATAAGGGAAATGGATTTTCTTCAGGAATGTCTCAACGGTCGGATCCAATTTGGAGCCTCCGATGCCGAAAAATTTCAGCTTGCCGCCGAAACTCTTCTTGATTTTCTTTCCGATCAGCGTGTACAGAAGCCAAGGCATATTCTTATTCATCCACGAGAGCACGCGGCTTTTCTCAATCGTCGGCACTATGCTGGACTTGTAGATTTTCTCGATGATCAGAGGCACAGAACACATTATGGATGGATGCACCTTCTGCATCGCATTCATCAATATGGAAGGGGTTGGGAGCTTGCGAATATAGTAGACGCAGCCTCCGACGTACAGAGGATAAAGCACGCTGAAGGCCATTTCGTAGGTGTGTGACATGGGCAAGATCGACAGCCAGCGGTCCCTTTTGTTAGCTTTTTGCGCGTGAGCGGCCTCGATGATGTTCTGGCAGAAATTTCGATGCGACAGCATGACGCCTTTGGCTTTGCCTGAAGTGCCAGAGGTGTAGATTATTGATGCAAGGTCATCCGGCTGAGGCTCCATGACATGGCCCTCGCAAGTGAATGCCGAGTCGTCCTTCTTGATTAGCTCTAAAGTCTCTATGTCGATGACGAGAGTGAGGCGGGCCTTCGCTTCTTCGCTTAGATTCGGCAGCAGGCGTTTCGAGATGAATATTGCTTTGCATTCCGAATGCGCCAGGATGTTCGTGAGCTCGTTCTCGGAGGAGTCCGGAAGGACAGGCACCGTGACCCTGCCGAAAGGCACGCAGGAAAACATCGCCACCGTCCAGTTCGGCATGTTCTGGGAATAGATGGCTACCTTGTCTCCGGCGCTGATGCCGTAGCGGTTGAAGCGATGCGACAGTTCCAGGCACTTATGCCGGAAAGACTCGTAAGAATATTCCTGAACGTCGTCTATTGATTTCGACAATGGGCGCTTGGCAAAATTGTCGGTTGCATAATCGAACAACTTTGCCAGGGTAGTCATGTAAGACTCTTTGCTTGTCAAGAAAAATTTACCCGCCATGGAATCAGTGAGTGATGTAACCGTCCTTGTTCTTGCCCTGCATCTTCATCTTCTCGTAATGAGCTTGCAGGCGGTCGGTGTCAGCCCGGGCATCATCGGTGAGAGGAAATTTTTCGCCGATCCCAACATGCTTCGTGCCCCAGTCGAAATACCCGGCGTAAACGGGGCATCCGACTTCCTTGGCAATCAGGTGATAGCCGGTCTTCCATTTCCTGATGGCCTTCCGGGTTCCCTCCGGGGCTATTGCCAATATGAAGTAATCGACTTTCTCCATTTCCTCTATGAGACTCTTCACCAGGGTGGCGGAATTGCTTCTGTCCACGGGGATGCACCCGCATTTCCTAAGGAGAGGGCCTACCGGCCAGAAGAAGAATTCCTTCTTTATCATCACATGGGCTACTCTGTCGAATTGGGTGTAGAAAAGATAAGATATTATGAAGTCCCACGCCGATGTGTGAGGCACTCCTAGCACTATAGCCTTTGGCTCCGGAATAGGGCCGTTGTCGGAGGTCCAGCCCATCTTCTTCAGCAGCCATCCGCAGAATTTTGACCACTTGCTCATATTCCTAAATATTTACGTCTTCCAATTCAGTCTCTGATTTCAGGTTGGCTCTGATGAAATTTTGTCTGTCGATGGTATTGTCTCCCATGTAGAATTCCATTATTTCATTGATGGATTCTTCCTCGGAAAGTTTCACCGTGTCCAGCCTCATGTCGTCCCCGATGAAATTCACGAACTCATCGGAGGATATTTCTCCCAGACCTTTGAATCGCGTTATCTGCAAGCTTGTCTTCAAGGCATTTATCGCTTCCGCCTTCTCCTCGTCGGAATAGCAGTAGCGCCTCTCTTTCTTGTTCGCGACCCTGAACAGCGGGGTCTGGAGTATGAAAACGTGACCACGACGGATAAGCTCAGGGTAATATTTCATGAAGAAAGTCAGAACCAGCATCCTGATGTGCATCCCGTCATCATCGGCATCGGTCGCCACTATGATGTTATTGTACCTCAGGTTGGCGAGGTCTTCCTCTACGCCAAGGGCAGATATCAGCAGATTCAGCTCCTCATTTTCGGCTACCCTCTTGTGGCTTTCCTTGTAACAGTTAATCGGCTTGCCTCTAAGGCTGAAGACTGCCTGGTAGTTGGCATTTCTCACCTTAGTGATGGTTCCGGACGCAGAATCTCCCTCGGTTATGAATATGCTGGATTTCTCTGCGAACTCCTCCTTGTCCTTAGGCACTTTCTCACCGTAATGGAAGCGGCAGTCGCGGAGTTTCCTGTTATACACGTTTGCCCTTTTGTTGCGTTCGCGGGTTTTCTTCTGGATTCCGGATATCTCTTCACGCTCAGCCTGCGACGCCTTTATTTTCTCCTCGATGACGGAGGCGACATCCAAATGCATCCTCAGGTAGTTATCCAGATTCTTTGCCACGAAATCATTCACGAAGGAACGGATCGTAGGCCCGCGGTCGATCACCTGAGAGCCATCAGGATTCATGACCTTGTTCCCATGCTCATCCGTGAGGAATTTCTCCCACATGTAGGTAGAGCCGAGCTTCGTCTTTGTCTGGCCTTCGAAATTCGGTTCCTGTATCTGGATGCTAATCGCCCCTATGATGCCTTGCCGACAGTCCTCAGGGGCATAATTCTTCTTGTAATAGTCTTTCAGAGTCTTGGCGATTGCCTCTCTGAATGCTGCCAGATGAGTCCCTCCGTCCCTCGTGTTCTGTCCGTTCACGAAAGAGGCTACGTTCTCTCCGTAAGAGTTGCCATGGGTGAGGACTATCTCTATATCTTCGCCTTCCAGGTGAACCGGTTCGTAGAGGGGAGTCTCGGAGAGGCTGTCTCTGACCAGATCGAGAAGGCCGTTTTCCGACTTGTATGTCACGCCGTTCAGGACGAGGGCGAGGCCTTTCTTCAGGTAGGAGTAGTTCTTCACCATGGTCTCCACATAGTCCATGTTGAATTCGAAGTGGCCGAACATCTCGACATCCGGCTTGAACCTTACCAGCGTGCCGTTTTTCTCATTTACGTTTTGCTTCTTGCCGCTATCTTTCAGCGTGCCTCGGCCATAGAGCGCGAAAGAACTTTCTCCGTCGCGGAAAGACTCCACGTAGTATTCCTCCGACAAGGCGTTGACGGCCTTGGTGCCGACTCCGTTCAGTCCTACGGATTTCTTGAACACGCCATCGTCGAATTTCGCTCCTGTGTTCAGCTTGCTTGTGGTGAGGACCACTGAGTTGAGCGGGATTCCTC
>Ga0256404_1007831_pt1 | contig 16570 bp, 14 predicted proteins | sample RumenRJG_01DNA_FD_185990 | JGI IMG/M metagenome (GOLD analysis project Ga0256404, IMG submission 185990) | Bovine rumen microbial communities from Lethbridge, Alberta, Canada - RJG_01 | ecosystem: Host-associated > Mammals > Digestive system > Stomach > Rumen | place: Canada: Alberta | collected...
ACGCTTAGCAGATGAAGCAATTTATCTTGAACGTGAGATGTGCAAGGAAGCTGGTGGAATTCAAGACCAGATAGCCGCATCTTATGGTGGTTTGAATCGTATCGATATGGATCGCTATGGGTATACAGTAAAACCAATAGTTATTTCTAATCAGCGCAAACGTGAGCTCAATGATAGATTGATGCTGTTTTTCACTGGATTTACACGATTTTCGGCAGATGTACAGAGAAAGACAAGCCAAAGCATGCCCAAGAAAATCAAGCAGTTGTTACATATGAAGGATATGGTCAATGAAGCAGAGAAAATCCTTATTTCGCGTGGCAGCTTGGATGATTTTGGTCGTTTGTTGCATGAATCCTGGCAATTGAAGAGAGGACTTTCCGCAGGTATTTCTACAAATGCCATTGATGAGGTCTATCAAAAGGCAATTCAGGCTGGTGCTTTGGGAGGGAAACTTCTTGGTGCAGGTGGTGGCGGCTTCCTGCTCTTTTATGTTGACCCAGAGAAGCAGCCTGTTGTGCGTGCCGCTCTTAAGGGATTGCTTCATGTTCCGTTTTTGTTTGAGAGCAGTGGGACGTCTATTGTCCATTATACGGCTGAGGATTATGAGCTGGAGGAAGACAAGTGAAGAAATCGTTAGGAGAGGCTATAGTATTAGCCGGTGGTTTTGGTACCCGCTTGCGGCAGGTAGTTTCTGATGTGCCGAAGCCGATGGCACCAATGGATGATAAAGGAACGCCATTTTTAGCGTTAGTAATGCACAAGTTGGCTGAGCAGGGGATGTCGCGAGTTATATTGTCGGTTGGCTATATGGCTGAGGTCATACAAAAGTATTTTGATAATACTTTTGAGGGAATGACTATAGACTATGTGGTTGAGGACAGTCCCCTGGGAACTGGTGGCGCAGTCAAAAAAGCACTTGGTATTTGTAATGAGGATAATGTTTTCGTTTTAAATGGCGATACTTTTTTAAATGTTTCTTTGGCAGAATTGAAACAATTGCATGAGAGCACCAATGCTGATTTTACGTTGGTGGCACGGGAAATGTCAAATTTTGACCGCTACGGGGGGTTGGCTTTGGACGAGGCGAATCGTGTGATTAACTTTGGTGAAAAAGAGTATTGTATGCATGGCTATATAAATGGTGGCGTATATTGTTTGCGGCATGATTTAATCGACGACATGAAAGAAGAAGTTTTTTCATTAGAAAAGGATTTTTTAGAAACCAAAGTAGATAAACTTTATGTTCAGGCGTATAAAACAAATGGATATTTTATTGATATTGGGATTCCTGCTGATTATTCGCGAGCTAAGTTAGATTTTGTTAATGGGGGATTTTAATCGTTTTATTATATGACTCTTAGGCTGTATTACAATTTTGGCAGTATTGGGAAAGGATGTAATAGTATTGAGATCTTTTTTTAGATCTAAAGAGTTGTTACATAGCGTATGGTTTGGAGGATTAGCTCTACTGGTATATTGTATAACAGCTAAAGGGTTTACCGATATGCATGTTATACGTAATGCGTTTGCCCAGCTGTCTTTTATACCAATTGCTTATTTTGTGCAAAAAGTAACGAAGCAAAGTATATTTTCAAGGCGATGGATTCCTGAATACATAATTTGGTTGGTTTGGACATTGCTTTTGCCATTGGCTATGTATATGGAATATAATATCGCGCAAGATTTTATTCGCTTTAAGGGAGAGGTGTTATTTGGTAATGCCTCGCTTTTAGGATTGATACTTCTGCGGGTTATTGCGTTTGATTGGTTAAAAAGCAAAGCGGCACATATCCTTTATGGCTTTTTTTATATAGCTGTTTGGTTAGTGCCACTAGGACAGTTTATATATCATGGGATATACGGTGAGCTCATTTCTACAGGGGCGATAATAGCTTTGCAGCAAACAGACACTAAAGAGTCACTGGAGTGGCTTAAAGCGTATGTTGGGCTCCCAGGGCTGATGCTATTAGGATTGTTTTTTCTCCTGTTAGAAGTAGCGGTACCTATCTATGAGTGCCGTTTCTGCAGAATCAGTAGGGTAAATACATCCGTAAGTGTCAACAAAAAAGGAATTGGACTACTGACGATAGTAGTTTGGTCAATAACCATATTTAAGTTGTTTCCTATGGTTAATGTGGTTGATCAATGGAATGAACAAAAGTTCCTGCAAAGGGAAGAACTGCGATTTAATGATAATTACGCAGAAAGATATGAAAATATCCAAATAAATTCTAGGGATAATTTGACTAAAGGCACCTTCATTATAGTGGTGGGAGAATCTGAATCACGTGACTACATGGACGTATATAATAGCAGTTGTGGTTATCCCAATACACCTTGGTTGTCTAAAATGAAGAATGACAAAAATATGGTACTGTTTAACAATGCATATTCTTGTTATAATCTTACCAAGATCGCTTTGGGGATGGGCTTTACAGAGGCTAGTCAATACAATGATACTAGTTTTACTGACTCTATGTCGTTAGTGGATATTGCCAAGAAAGCTGGTTATAAAACATATTGGTTCTCTAATCAGATTGGCGAGCAATTTAGTGAAGTTCCCATTCAAATGATAGCGGATCGCGCTGATGTGGTGAAGATTTCTACTAATAAATACGATGATGGTCTATTGCCATTGCTGGATGAGGTAAATCCTGAGGAGAAAAACCTTATTATTATACATATGGCAGGTAGTCATGCTAGTTATGATTGTCGGTTCCCTGCCGAAGAGAGAGTTTTTATGGATAAGGGCGTCAAGGCTGATTATGCCAATACGGTATACTTCACGGATAGATTTACTCAAAAAGTAACGGACTATGCAAAGGAAAAGCTGAATCTTCAAGCCGTATTATATTATTCTGATCATGGCGAAGATTATAAGCTGGGACATGGTACTGCAGCAAAAAAATGGAGTACGCTGCGTATTCCTATGTGGATTTATATGACCGATGAGTATAAATCTAATTTCCCAAAAGAAGCTGCAAATTTATATGGGCACAGAGATGCATATTTTACTAATGATATGATTTTTAATACAGTATGTGGCTTGATGGGGATTCCGTCTAATCATTATGATTATCGTGAGGACTTGTCCTCTGATAAATACGCATTTACAAAAGAATCGTTGTTTGCGTTTAATCGGCAACTTCCTATCGCAGATGATAATGGTGAAGAAGATTTTGATTATATAAATAAAGATAAAATTATAATTAATTTGGTGAATAGACGTAAAAAGTAATTGAGGAGTAAGGTTTATAAAAAGATTGAGGTAGGTAAATAATAACAATAGGTTTATTTCTTTTTATGGATGTTTTACATGATGGTATAGAAGGAAATACAGAATGAGAACACTATTTTTATGTATGACTGAATTCCAACTTTTGACGGCACTTAATGCTAAGTGTCATTTGTTTCCAGATGATGAAGCTGACATTATTGTTGGGAATTACCATGGAGAGGAAGAATTATTAGCCAGTCGTATTCGTGCGACAAATTTATTTCGTGCTGTATGCGCTGTGAATTCTGGAGTGGAAGAAAAAACACTTCATGCATATTTGCGAGGGATAAGTGAAAAGAATAGGCAAGTATCATTGAAAGAGGCACTGATAAATACGTACAAATACATAAAAGGGAAAGTGGGAGGCGTAATATTTGGACCAAAGTCTTTTTTAAACGTAAATATAAACAGTTATAATAATTTAAAGTGGCAGGAATATGACGCTGTATTTGCTTATGGCAAAAGACCAGTTACGGAATATATGATATCTTTGCTGAAAAGAATCAATTCTAAATGTAAAATTATACAGATGGATGAGGGCGTAGGTTCATATATTTATGAAAACGTGGGAGGGACTGCTTGTGCTGAGATGTGCTTGCTTTATGAACCGAAGGCAATGATTTTTGCTAAACCTGCGATAAAACTGCCTAAATTATCCAGATGTGATAGTAAATTTATACAATTAGTGAATTGTATATTTGACGTCAAAAAAACGCAATTTGATGATTTTTCTAGCGCAGTGATTTTTTTTGATCAAGGTGTCGAAGAATGTATGCCGGCTTATTTGAGAAAAAAGAATGTGCTTACAAAAATTATTTTCCATAATGCCTATAAGAAACATCTAAAAGAACATTTAGAGTATCAGCAACGCAAGAAAAATACGGAAGATTTATTGGCTTGTTTTAAGGGGAAAAAGATTTATATAAAGCCACATCCAAGATCTTCGAGGACAACGCTAGATTATTATTTGGGATTGAATGAAAATATAAAAATATTGCCACATAATATTCCTTGGGAAGTTATGGCCCTAAATTCAAATATGGATAATACGCTATTGGTCACGGATACATCAAGTGCTGTTATTTTGTATGCAGCTGTTTTTAATGAAAAGGATAATAACAAAAGTATAATCTTGTATAAAGCATTTCAAAGAAAAGAAAGTGATATGTTTGATCCTTTTGTAAATAATATGGCTGATCTATATAAAGATACAGTGTTGGTGCCGGAGTCGTTAGAAGAGTTTAAAGAAGTTGTTGATTTGTGAAACATTGTTTATCTGGAAAACTATTGATGTAAGGAGATTGCTTATGTTTAATTTAGACGAATTTATCGGCCGTTATGTAACTAAAAGAGAACGTAGTATGTTTCTAGAGACTATAGAGAATAATAGGGAACAATTATGTAAGAAGGTTAGGGGAAAATCATTTTTGGTTATAGGCGGAGCTGGAACGATTGGTTCTTCATTCATTAAGTCAATATTGCCTTTTAAACCTGCATCGTTAGTAGTTGTAGATACGAATGAAAATGGTTTGGCTGAGCTCACGCGTGATCTTCGTTCTACTAAAGGAATGTATGTACCTGAAGATTATGTGCCTTATCCGATGAATTTTGCTTCTCCTGTCTTTGAGAAGATGTTCCGCAGCCGTGATGGCTTTGATGTTGTGGCAAATTTCTCAGCACATAAGCATGTGCGTTCTGAAAAAGATATTTATTCCGTAGAAGCACTTTTGCAAAATAATGTCCTGCAGGCTAAAAAGTTACTGGATTTGCTGGCAGAGATACCGCCGGAGGAGTATTTCTGCGTTTCTACGGACAAGGCAGCAAATCCTGTGAATATCATGGGAGCCAGTAAGCGCATTATGGAGGACGTTATTTTCGCGTATTCGGATAAGTTCCCAGTAAAGACTGCTCGTTTTGCGAATGTGGCCTTTTCGAATGGCTCGCTTCCCGCTGGGTTTATTGCTCGTCTGCAGAAATTGCAGCCTATCAGCGCCCCATCTGATGTAAAACGATATTTTGTATCGCCAGAGGAGAGCGGTCAGATTTGTATGCTGGCTTGCATGCTGGGCAAGAATCGCGAGATTTTCTTTCCGCGGTTGGAAGAGGCTCAGATGATGACCTTTGATAAGATTGCTACGGCATTTTTGGAAGAGCATGGCTATGAGGTTATGCATTGTGTCAGTGATGAGGAGGCAATTGAGAAGGCAGAAGACCTTCGGAAGGGCAGCAAGAAATATCCGGTACATTATTCAGGCTCCAATACATCAGGAGAAAAGGCTTACGAGGAGTTCTATACGGATAGTGAGACTGTTGACCTTGATCGCTTGCAGGCTCTAGGTGTTGTTACTGGTAAACAGATACCAGATGTTTCGCGGATTGAGACTTTATTTGATAAACTTCATACTGTCTTTGCTAAGAAAAATACGACAAAAGAAGAAGTGGTAGCAATCATGGCAGATTATTTGCCAAACTTCGAGCATATTGAGACGGGGAAGTCATTGGATAGTAAAATGTAATCATTAAGATGAGGGTATGCGATGTTTTATAATAAAGATGAAATTGTATCAATATTACGAGATGATATTGATTATATTAGTTCGTTTATCGGCAATAAAAGATCATTTTTTATACATGTTAGTGATCTTATGTATCCATTAGAATGTGGGTATACGGCATCGCAGGTAATAATTATTTCTAGATATATGGATACCATGTTATGGCGTGATGGACGTAACCCTAAGTGGCATATACTTATGAGTGCGGATGATGCGTTTGTACAAAAACATCGAGATGATTTTATACATAAGTATAGTTCGTTTTTGAATAATATTAATAACAGTGGATATAATCCGCAATTATCGAGTTTTACAATTATGCAAAATCCATTTTGGTCCCTTAGTGATGGTACTCATAGATTGGGTTGGGTGTTGACTGTATCTCCTAATTCTTTTGTGCCAGTAAAGGTGAAACGTTATAAAAAGAGACACGATTTTGAGAAAGATGGCTTTGAATTTTTAAAAGAAAAAATTGATAATAAACAAATTAATATCTTTGAGGATGCGTATTCTTCACTGAGGAAAAAGATGCGGTGCGATTTGTTAGCATATTTTGTAGAGGATGAGCTTTTTGATAGGCTAAAAGATAAGGTGTTAATAGAATTTGAACGAGTCGGTAAGGTGGTGGGGATGGAAAAAGGTATAGAATTTACTGGGGATAAAAATAAAGTATGTTTGATTCGTTTTATCCTTAATTATCAAGATTTTTATTATAAGAGAAATAAATTAAGATCACGTATTGTTGATTCTTTGTGTAATAATATAGATAAAATATTAGGTAATAAATGGGGACACGTGGCAAATAGCGTGACGGAATCTGTTTATTTTGAAACTAAATTAGGAAATGATGCTAATTATCGATTATGATTTGGTGGAGTTATTTGTATGATTGTTGAAGAATATGCGGTTTTTAGGGGGCTTCGTTGTGGGTAAATTTGTACCATTATCTATTCCTAATTTTGAAGGCAATGAAAAGAAATATGTAACTGATGCAGTAGAGCAAGGGTGGGTTTCTACTGGTGGTGCTTATATCAAGAAAATGGAAGCATCACTGGCAGAATTTCTACATACGGATAATGTGGCTGCCTGCCAGAGTGGTACAGCGGCATTGCATCTTTCTATGGTGGAGGCAGGTGTCCGTCCTGGCGATGTTGTTTTGGTGCCGCCGCTGACCTTCATTGCGGCGGTCAATCCGGTGAAATACCAGTTTGCTACGCCGGTATTCATTGATTGTGACGATAGTTTCTGTATGGACCCGGTAAAGCTGCGGGAGTTCTGCTCGAACGAATGCAGTTTTGAAGATAATCAGCTCAGATACCAGGACAAGCCAGTAAAGGCAGTCGTAGTTGTACATGTATTTGGCAATATGGCAAACATGGAAATGATTATGGAGATTGCTCGTGAATATAAAATCAAAGTCATCGAAGATGCAACGGAGGCTTTGGGGACGAGATACACAGATGGGGTGTATGCCGGAAAATATGCGGGCACCATTGGTGATTTTGGCTGCTATTCCTTCAACGGCAATAAGATCATCACGACTGGTGGCGGTGGTGCGGTAACGGCTAATGCTTCGAAGGTCGTAGACCATCTACGGTATCTGTCCATGCAGGCCAAGAATGATGTCCATTACTATATTCACAATGAAATCGGCTACAATTACCGCATGACGAATCTGCAGGCGGCTCTTGGCGTGGCGCAGATGGAGGAGCTGCCGGAGTTTATCCATCGCAAGCAGGCAAACTACAATCTTTACTGTCAGCTGTTTGCAGGTTTTGAATTGGGGCATATGATTGGTTTCCGTGAAGGCACTTACTCGAATATGTGGTTCTATTCGCTGGAAATCAATCGGGATAAAATCAAGGCCAGCATGCGGGAAATCATCACGGCGTTGGAAGAGAAGGGGGTCCAGACCAGAGCAATCTGGGGGCTTATCAACGAACAGGTTCCTTATCAGCACGAAAAGACCTATCGGTTGGAGAAGGCTCCGTACTATGCGGAGCGAATCCTCAATATTCCGTCGAGTACCCAGATTACCAAGGAAGATATTGAGTATGTGGTTGAGCAGGTAAAGGCTGTATTGGAGGCGTTTACTCATGAATGAGGTGCAGGTCAGGGAGTTTACAGCTAAATTGCCACTGAATGTGGTTGAGGCAATGAACCGGATCGACAAACACGCTTCTGCTAGTGGCTTATTATTTGTTGTGGATGAAAACGAAAGTCTTATTGGCTGCATAACGGATGGTGATATCCGGCGTTGGATATTGAAAGGCGGCGAGCTTAGTGCGTCTGTAGAAACGGTCATGCACAAAAAGCCGGTGTATCTTTTTGAAGATGAGCGGTATAAAGCGAAATCCGTGATGTTGGACAAGGTTATCACGGCAATCCCGCTGGTCGATGAGGACAAGAGAATCCTTGATATTGTTTTGCTGCGAGAAGTCAGCAGAGTGCAGGAGGACAAGAAAAGCCTGAAAGGAGTGCCAGTGGTAATCATGGCTGGTGGCAAGGGAACACGGCTTTATCCCTATACGAAGATTTTGCCAAAACCGCTTATCCCGATTGGGGATACGCCGATTGTGGAGCGGATCATTGACTGTTATGTCGAGTATGGTATTGATCGCTACTTTATGACAGTCAACTATAAAAAAGGCATGATGCGGTCGTATTTCAATGATTTGGCACCAGATTATGAAGTGGTTTTTGTCGAAGAAAATAAGCCGCTGGGGACGGGGGGCAGTATCAAGCTGATTGAAGAGAAGTTTAATCGGCCGTTATTTGTCACTAATTGTGATGCCCTCATCCGTGCAGATTACGCGGATATTTACGATCATCATGCTAGAGCTGGCAACGATATTACTATAGTTTCGGCGCTGAAAAATATTACGATTCCCTACGGAGTGATGCATTCAGGCGAACAGGGCGAACTGCTCGCTATGGAGGAGAAACCAAAACTGTCATATTTCATCAATACAGGTATGTATGTCATAAATCCGGAAACGATAGCGCTGATACCAGATGATACGATGTTCCACATGACGCATTTAGTGGAAAAAGTCATGGCTAAGGGTGGCAAGGTTGGTACTTATCCGATAAGCGAGGATTCGTTTCTGGATATGGGTGAGTTCGAAGAAATGAAGCGGATGAAGCAGAAGTTGAATATTATTTCGGAAAAGTGACCTGTGCCTAGACATGTGTGTAACAAGCGTTGAGGGAGATTATCATGGAATTAGGCAGCAATTTTGATTTGGATGTTAATGATTTATATTTTAAGCCTAATAATGTTATGGACTATATGTCAGGCTATGAAACTGTTTGGTTTGATTATGGTAGATCAGCAATAAAGTCGATAAAAATCCCACAGGGAAAGAAAATATTGCTGCCAGAATTTATATGTGAGTCGGTCATCAATTGTTTTCCTGTTGATGATATTGTGTTTTATAAAGTGCAAGCTGATTTTTGTATAGATTTTGATGATTTATTTTCGAAGATAAATAAAAATATAGGTATTATATATGTGTGCCATTATTTTGGATATTTGCAGGATAAAGAAAAGCTGCAATTATGCAAAAAAATGGCAGATGAATATGGATTTATAATGATTGAGGATATTACGCAAAGTTTGTTCTCGGTATGTGAGATTATAGGTGATATAGCTGTAGCGAGTTTGCGTAAATGGTTGCCAACCCCACAAGGCGCTGTTTTGTGTATGCACAAGGGCGATATGAAACGAAAAAAAGTAAGGATTCCTAGGGAAGTGAGTAGTAATAATGCGAGTACTGTGGGGATGCTTTTAAAAAAATTATACCTTGATAAACAATATGATACAAATAGAATGTATAGAGATATTTTTACGTGTTGTGAGGAACAGGTGGATCGGCAAAATGAAATATATGGAATGTCGGAGTTCGCTGGTTTTTTAATGAAATGTGTTAATACAAAAACGATTATAAAAAGAAGAAAAGAAAATGCGGATCAGTTAAAGCGCTATTTGGACTGTAAGGGGATAGGAATGAGGGCGTTTTCGAATAATGAGTGTCCGTTGGTGTATCCTATACGAGTGACAGATAGAGATGAGTTTAGACGATATTTGATGACAAATAATATTTATTGTGCAGTACATTGGCCATTTGATGGCTGTCAGCCAGATGATAGAAAAATGGCTAGAAAGAATGCGGAGGAACTCATATCGCTCCCAATAGACCAGAGATATGGCAGTAAGGAAATTGCTTATTTATGCGAAATAATTGATAAATATGAGGCGAAATTACAATGATAACAGTATATGATAAATCGCATAAAGGCGATTGGAATAGGATCGTAAAATCTTTTTCCAATTGGGATATATATTACCTTTATGAATATGCTTATTCGTTTATGATTCATGGTGATGGTGAAATGTATCTTCTATATTTTACTTGTGAAAATGAGCGGATGGCCTATGTGGTAATGCAACAGGATATTGCTAAAGCTGCGGCTTTTTCTGACTGGCTAGAACGTGATACATATTACGATTGGGAAACGCCTTATGGCTATGGAGGCCCGTTAGTGGATAGAATGTTATCTACGAGAGCACGGCAGATATTTGATAAGGAGCTTATCGAATATTGTCAGGCAAACCACATCGTATCTCAGTTTTTGCGGTTTCATCCATTGCTGAAAAATTATGAAGTATGGCCGGAGTTTATTGAAACTAGATATCTGCGGGATACTATTTTTATGGATACAGAAGTGGATGCCGAAGGTATCATGAAGAATATGGACAGTAAGAATCGTAATATGGTACGGAAAGCCATCAAGAATGGAGTTACGATAGTACAAAAAGATATCGCTGATATCGATGCATTTATTCAAATGTATGATGAAACAATGGCCAAACATGGTGCAGATAAATATTATACGTTTAGTCGCAAGTATTTTGATTCATTATGTGAAATGAGAGAGAATGCTTGTATCTTTTATGCTCTGCATGAAGAGAAAGCAATAAGCGGTTCGATTATTTACTATAACGATAAGTATGCGCATTATCATCTTTCTGGCTCCCATACAGCGTATCGAAAATATTCACCTAGTAATTTACTGTTATATAAAGTAGCTTGTTGGGCACATGAAAAAGGAATAAAGTCATTTCATTTAGGTGGGGGGATGGCACCGGATGACAGCTTGTTTGGTTTTAAAAAACAGTTTAATAAGAACGGACGCGCCGCATTTGTTGTGGGACGGACAATTTTTGATAAAGATATGTATAAAAAAATGTTGGATATTCGAGAGGCACATGATGAAAACTTTGAGCGAAATAATGGGTTTATGATTCAGTATAGGAGGTAATCATCATGCATACATGTATTATCGCTGAGGCTGGTGTTAATCATAATGGTGATGTTCAATTAGCTAAAAAGCTTTGCTTGGCTGCAAAGAATGCTGGGGCAGATGTAGTCAAATTTCAGACATGGATTACGGAAAAAATCATCACTACAAATGTGGATCAAGCTGAATATCAGCAAAAAAATACGGAAAAAAACGAATCGCAATTTGATATGTTGAAGGCTTTAGAACTGAGCTATGATGAATTTTCGGAAATCAAAAGCTATTGTGATGAAATAGGTATTATGTTTGCGTCTACTGCAGATGAAGAAGAAAGCCTTGATTTTTTAGTAGAATTAGGGATACCATTCATCAAAATCGGTTCAGGAGATATGGGAAATATCTCGTATCTTAGATATATTGGGCAGAAGAAAATGCCGGTTATATTAAGCACAGGAATGAGTAATTTGGCAGATGTAGAGATTTCCTTACAAGCTTTGCGAGATGGCGGAGCGACGGCAATAACACTGCTTCATTGTACGACTAATTATCCCTGTCCTTATGATGCGGTTAACTTAAAAGCTATGGACACATTAAAAAATGCTTTCGGTCTGCCGGTAGGTTATTCTGATCACACAGAAGGTATCGAAGTGGCAATCGCTGCTGTGGCTAGAGGGGCTGGTGTTATCGAGAAACACTTTACTTTAGATAAGAATATGGAGGGTCCAGATCATAAAGCCAGCACAGAACCGGGTGAGTTTAAGGCAATGGTGGAGTCTATACGTCATATTGAATCTGCGTTGGGCAGTGGTGTAAAACAGCCGACCAAGGCAGAGCAGATAATCTCCCAGGTGGTAATGAAACGGATAGTCGCCAGGAGAGAGATTAAGTTGGGACAGGTAATCAGTGAAGAGGATATCTGTGTTAAACGAAATAACATAGGGGTGCCCGCAAATGCATGGGATATTATCGTAGGGACAGTGGCGAGAAAAGATTATCATGTGGATGAAGGAATTGAAATCTGATGGATAAGGTATGTGTAGTGACAGGGACAAGAGCTGACTATGGCTTATTACGTCCTTTGTTGTTTAAGCTTAGGCAAAATGATGATATCGATTTGCAATTGGTAGTAACGGGCAGTCACCTCAGTGAAAAATTTGGTAATACACAAAGGGAAATTCAAAACGATGGATTCCTGGATTATGTGAAGATCTCTATTCCGATAGAGAATGACAGCAAAGAAGGCATGGCTTTTTCCACTGGCGCAGCGTTGCAAAAATTTGCAGAGTTGTTAGCCAAAAGCAAACCAGATCTTTTGGTAGTACTAGGTGATCGATTTGAAATTTTTGCTGCTGCGGCGGCTGCGCATATGATAGGTATACCCACCGCACACATTTCTGGAGGAGATGTAACAGAAGGTGCTGTGGATGATGCAATCAGACATTGCATCACAAAATTGAGTGTTTTGCATTTCCCAGGCTGCGAGCAGTCAAGACAACGAATTATTCAGATGGGGGAACAGCCGAATACTGTATTCAATGTGGGTGAGCCAGGTGTAGAAAATTGTCTTAATCGTGAATTGATGACAAGGGATGTTTTGGCAGAGAATTTGCAGTTTGGATATATCAAAGGTGATTACGCTGTAGTTACTTTTCACCCGGTGACGATGGAATGTGATACTGCAGGAAGGCAATTGCGTGAACTTATACATGCTATGGAGCAAATACCAGATATGGGATATGTTGTTACCTTGGCGAATGCTGATGCTGGTGGTCGATTGGTAAACGACATATGGAAGTGTGAAGCTGAAAAACATAAAAATTGGCTGGTTGTTCCATCTTTGGGGGTAGTACGATACTTATCTGCTGTTAAATATGCAAAATTAGTAGTGGGAAATTCCTCAAGCGGTATAGTTGAGGCACCTTCTATGCATACGCCAACAATAAATATAGGTGATAGGCAAAAAGGTCGTATGATGGCAGAGAGTGTGATTTGCTGTGAGCCGAAGCGTGACGATATTATCGAGGCGATGAAGACGGCATTAGCGGATGAATTTCAAGAGAAAGCAATGCGTGTCGTGTCACCATTTGGGGATGGAACTACATCGGATAAGATAGTGGAACAAATAATAACCTTTCTGAGGAGAAAAAAATCTAAACATGAAAAACATTTTTATGATATAGAGTTTTCTAGTTGAGGGTAAAAGCGTGAAAAATATAGCAATTATTACCGCACGAAGCGGTTCAAAGGGACTTAAGGATAAAAATATCAAAGTAATGAATGGCAAGCCTTTGTTGGCGTATAGTATTGATGCCGCCAAGGTATCAGGTCTGTTTGATGAAATCATGGTGTCTACGGATTCACAGAAATATGCCGATATTGCTGTAGAATATGGTGCTAGTGTGCCATTCTTGCGGTCAGCAAAAAATAGTTCTGATAATGCAAGCAGTTGGGACACGGTGCTAGAAGTAATCTATAAATATAGGGAAATGGGTAGAGAATTTGATACTGTTTGTTTGTTACAGCCGACATCTCCTTTGCGAACTGGAGAAGATATTGTCGGGGCGTACAAAGTTTTTCAAGAAAAGAATGTAAATGCAGTAACATCGGTTTGTGAAGTAGATCATTCGCCGCTATGGACTATGACTTTAGATGCAGATAGGATGTTAACAGATTTTCGAAATCGCCATACAGATGCTCCACGACAAAAATTAGATACATATTATCGAATAAATGGGGCTGTATATATACGTCAAATCGAATATAACGTTAATAATGTTGTTTTAAAAGACGATAGAGAATGCGCGTATATAATGGATAAACGTAAGAGCGTAGATATCGATGATGCGCTAGATTTTGCTATAGGGGAGTTTCTGTTAAGAAAATAATTCTGGCTCTTCGGGCATATCTGTGAGTTAAAGAAACCGCTTCCGCCTAGATGCTATCTGGCCTGAGAGGCTATTTGAGGCCGATTCGGCAGAGGCACCCTCAGATTTGAGCAGATCAACAGCACCATATCGATCATGTTCTGTATATTGCGGAAGCCATAAGACCGGCGGATGATGAGCTTAATTTTGTTGTTGGTTGCCTCTATCCTGGCGTTGCTCATGCGCATTGCCAAGGTGTTCAGGATGTTTTCTTCGTGGCGGCGTATCTTGTAGGCCAGTTCGCTGAATTCCTTGATGCGGCTATGAGTAGCGCTCCAGAAGAAGCATTGCAGTGCATGACGGGCCTCTTCTACGTCATGCATACTGCTTAATGTATTCATCAATCCATCGGAAACCATCTGGCCTTTTCAAGTGTCAATGAATGGGGGCAGCGTAAACTACCCACAGATATGCCAGAAGCCTCATAAAAAAGTATATCGAAATTCTGAAAGGAGCGGTGCTTTATATGATATAATATGGTTTATGGTAGTAATATTCATATATAGTTGTATGCTTTTAGCATTCGGCACGATGGACTATAAATATTTAGAAAGCGATTTGAATACTCAAGTCGCTGTTCTTAATGAGAACACAAATGTGCAAAGTATTTTAATATATTTTGGTATGATAGGATATTATGCAATAATGACTTTTTTTCAAATGCCAATACAAGATAAAATTGGGTTAGTAGCATTAAACCATGGATGGATTTTTTCTTTTCAATTATTTATTGTAGCACTAATCACAATTATTACAGTGCTATGCATTCCTAAGAAAATAAAAGAGATTTATAAAACTTTTTATTCGTAAAGTAAATGTAAGCGCCTAACAACTGACCGTCTTTAACCCAATGCGCTATGAAGCTATAATGGAAGCGTATACCAGATTCTCTAAAAATTCCAGATAACTCCTGGTTATTCCAAAAATTACAGGAATGTTCAGAGATTTCCAAACTGGTATATTTAAATTTTCTAACTATCTATCGGAGGAAATGCTTCATGACCAACCTTAGACAATCCAAGCGGGCCTTCGCTCTCAAAAGGTGGGCTGGTATTATCGAGAAATGCTCGACGCATTCGGTGCTTACGCGATGATAGCAGCCCTGTCCCCGATATGATATAATAATAGACAGTAAAGTCTAGCGAAGCTATAGCCTTCTCCTCAGAAGAAGGGGGGACCGCGTCAGCGGTGGATGAGCACAGGTCAATCTATTTCGCGAGCTGGCTGGACGATAAGAGCATAATGGAGTCAGAAAGTAGCGGGAGGTGCGATGATGCAAGCGAAGCGATCCTACAAGGATTCCCTGTTCCGCCATATTTTTAACAATAAGCAGCGGTTGGCCAGTCTCTATGCGGCCCTGACGGGACGCCGCGTTAAACCGCAGGAGATAACGATCACTACTCTGCGCGGCGTGTTCTTCAACGATATCAAGAACGACATCAGCTTCCGCATCGGCGACCGCGATATCATCCTGATGGAGCATCAAAGCTCATGGAATCCCAATATGCCGCTCCGGATGTTCTGGTACGTCGGCAAGCTCTATCAGCGTCAGCTGGACTCGCAGGAGATTATCTATCGCTCGCGCCTCGTCAAGATTCCCGCCCCGGAATTCTATGTGTTTTATAACGGCTCACAGGACGAAGGAAATCATAAAAAGCTCCGTCTATCAGAGGCCTTTGCTCACCCGACGAATGCTCTGGAACTCGTCGTCGACTGCTACAACATCAACTACTCCCTCAACAACAAGCTCTTGGACTCCTGCTATGAGCTGCGCTGCTACAGCATATTCGTACAAAAAGTCCGCGATGGCGTCCATGACGGGCTGGAGCTCAAGACCGCAATCCGGCAGGCAATCACCTACTGCAAGACGCATGACATCATGGCTGATTATTTTCAGAAAAACGAAAGCGAGGTATTCGACATGGTTAACTTCAAATGGGATCAGAAGCGCGCTCTAGAGATTGCAAAAGAAGATGGCAAACATAATGCTGCCTTTGAAATTACGCTAAATTTGCTCAAAAAAGGCCTGCCTTTAGGGACCATCACCGAATGCACAAAGCTCTCCCCCGAAGAAGTCCGCAAAATCGCCAAAGATAACGGCCTGGCGTTCTGAGTTTGAAGTGGTAACATCGCACAAGCCTTCCCTTCAGGGGAAGGCTCCGTAGTTTCAGCCTTATCAGGAGCCATATGCGTTCGAATACTTGTCACCGGCAACCGAAACAATTGCCGGTGCCGTAGAAGAAGCCAAAGAAGATAAAGAAATGAAGGTGGAATATATGACGTATTTCATGGAACAGCGCGAAAGAGAAGAACGTGGGCGTGCGGAAGGGCGCACAGAGGGAGAAAAGAGGCTCTTCGGGCATACGTGTGGGTTAAGAAATCCGCTTCAGGCTAGATACTATCTGATCTGAGAGGCTGTTTCTGGTCGATTCGGTAGAGGAACCCTCAGATTCGAGCAGATCAACAGCACCATATCAATCATATTCTGTATATTGCGGAATCCATAA
>Ga0256404_1007832_pt1 | contig 16567 bp, 13 predicted proteins | sample RumenRJG_01DNA_FD_185990 | JGI IMG/M metagenome (GOLD analysis project Ga0256404, IMG submission 185990) | Bovine rumen microbial communities from Lethbridge, Alberta, Canada - RJG_01 | ecosystem: Host-associated > Mammals > Digestive system > Stomach > Rumen | place: Canada: Alberta | collected...
GTGGGGTAAGGGGATGGTGGCTACATATTGATGTTGTGCTGTTGCTTTTTACTGAAAGCTGCTACTAACGACTCATAAATCTACCCTTAATCGTGTATTGGATGATAGTTGCGGATTTTAGGATATAATCCTTTCTCATAGTAATACACTTCTTTGCCTTTGGCAATTTTCCCATGATTATCGAAATTTCCAGACCCTCTTTCATAAATATCAATGCATCGTTTGGCATTGGTGTAATCATGCATTTTTAGGTATGATAATAAAAGTGAGTAATTGCTTTGAGCAAAATATTTGTCATACCCATATTTTTTATATAAATCTGATGCCTGTTTCCTTATTATAAATGCAGAGTCCTCTTGATTTTTAAAAGAATAAATTAATGCATGGCGTTCCAAATTAATTATTGAGGCAAGTGTGTCTTTGGAAACCAAGGCATAATGGAAACACTTTTTGCTATACCTCAGCGCTTCGTCCAATAAATATTGATCAGTTAAAATATCAGTTGCTTGCCCATACACTCGGCCCAGTGTTTTGAAGTCGCAGTCCTTTGCCGTGGTGTCGGCACACTCCACGGCATCGTTATAGCACTCGAGGGCGCGGGGTGCCTCGCCAAGGTCGCGGTAGGCGCAGCCGAGGATGTAGTGGGCACGCATGCGCTCGTTGGGTGTGCCGTGGCTGTCGAAGTAGTCGGTGAGCACAAGGGCGAGGCTGTCAGTAGTGAAGGGCACGTAGTCACGGTTCTGCTGCTCCGCCTGTTCCAACTGGCGCAGCATCTGCTCGCGGTCGGCGCAAGAAGCGATGACAACGATAACAATGGCTATGAAATAACGAATAATCCGCATGTCTGCGCAAAGATACTGAAAAAAATGTCATTGTGCAAGCAAATCGAAGAACTTTGAACTTATAAACCGCCTGTAGTCAATAGGTATAGGCCACGGGGAACCTATTGCTCTTGCCTGAGAGGTAATGATCGGCAATCTGCTTGAAGGTAAGGGTGCACAACAGTATTAGCATATAATACATCTTATATGCCTTTATACGCAGGGCGCTCATAAGCATTGCAGTGAGATTGGCCAGCGTGGCACCTGCGGTGTTGGAGGCGAAGTCGAGCCATTCGCCATTGCGACGGCCCTCGGTAAACAGCGGCTGCAACAATTCTATGACACCACTGAAGAGTATGGGAGTCAGCCATATCAAGAACAGTATGTGACGAGGCGGCTCCTGCTTATAGTGCTTCATGCACTCAATGCGCATACACCCGCCAGCCACCAGATACATGCCGGCATGTACAAACTTATCTATTGACTCTATATGATTCAATGATGTATGTGGTACCTTGCAAAAACATGCAATGCAGATGCCAATCAGCAAAACACAGAATATGGGATAATTCCGTATAAAAATTAATAATTGTTTCATTACTCGTTGTTTTTGTATCAATTCGACTGCAAAACAACGAATAAATAATCAATCCGTTATTCTTTTGTGTGTTTATAAATGTAAAATTACACGTTTACTTGTTTTATATCAAGAAAATTGTGGAAAAAGGAATCACTGACCCCACCCCTAGCCCCAAAGCCTCACCCCTATCCCCTCTCCAAGGGGCGAGGGGGACTTCAGGGGCGGGGACTGTGACTTTTCCATCTCCCTTTATCTTCTTCTTTACAACACTGACCCCACCCCTGACCCCAAAGCCTCACCCCTATCCCCTCTCCAAGGGGCGAGGGGAACTTTAGGGGCGGGGAGGCATCGCGTACGGCTTCGTTCAGAACACCATCCCGTTTGCTAACGACTCCCCGCCCCTGAAGGGGAGGGGAAGGGGTGGGGACTGTGACTTTTCCATCTCCCTTTATCTTCTTCTTTACATCACTGACCCCACCCCTAGCCCCAAAGCCTCACCCCTATCCCCTCTCCAAGGGGCGAGGGGAACTTTAGGGGCGGGGAGACATCGCGTACGGCTTCGTTAGGAACACGGTATTATTTTTTCGATGTGACTGTATATAGTTACTTTACTCAACTTTCTCAAGTTGAAGGAGTTCAGGAGTTGCAGGAGTTCAAGGGGTGCATACAATACTCCAAAGCCCTGATCTTACTCAGAAAGAAGAACTAATGTCTGAACTCCTGAAACTTCTGAACTCCTGAACTACAAGAAGTTGAGCAAATGTGAAACTTGAGTTACTTTATCAGTGCGCCAGCGAGTGCAGGGAGTTTCAGTTTCACTTTCGCTGACTTCATGGCACCGTAAGTCTTCTGATTGCCGTCGGTATAGAGGGTGAAGGCGGTGCCGTCGAGCATTGGCAGCGCGAGGTCGAGCGACAACGGCTCGCCGGTGCCGTTGAGAGCGGCGATGTACCAGCGGTTGGCATGTCGGCGCGCCATCACCACATAGCGTCCAGGATAGCCGTCGATGAAGCGCGTCTCGTCCCACTGCGTAGGCATGTCGCGCAGCAGTTGCAGTTCGTCGGCAGGCAGTTCGTCGAGGTTGTTGGGCTGCATGGCGATGCAGTTCACCTCGCTCTGGTTGGTGATGGCGGTCGCTATCTCGAACATATCGCTCGTTGCGCGGCGGTGTCGGCTCTTGTTGTCGCGGCTCAGATATTTGTTCATGATGACACCGCCCCAGTCCATGCTTGCCACAGCATTGCGTATGAAGGGGTGCAGGGTGAGTTCCTTGCCCTCGTTGTTGGCATGTCGCGGGTCGAAGAAGACGTTCTCGGAAGCCAGCACCGCCTCGCTCGCCACGAAGTTGGGGTACATTCTCTCCCACCCTCTCGGCAATGTGCAGCCGTGGAATATAACCTGGATACCGTAGAGGTTGGCATCAGCAAGTATGTCCTCATAGAGTTGCATGGTCTGTTGCTTGTCGCCGCCAAAGAAATCGACCTTTATTCCCTTCACGCCGATGCTCTTCAGCCATGCCATTTCACGGTGACGGGCAACCGAGGTGTTCATGCATTGGCGTGGTGTCTGCGGTGCATCGTTCCACGAGCCGTTGCTGTTGTACCACAGCATCAGCGACACCCCGCGCGACTGTGCATAACTACTGAGTTCGGCAATGCGGTCGCGCCCGATGCGCTCGTCCCACCAGTTATCCACCAAGGTGTATTCGAAGCCCATCTTCGAGGCAAGGTCTATGAACTGCACCTGGTCGTCGTAGTTTATCGACTCGTCCTGCCACACCAGCCAACTCCATGTGTATCGTCCGCCCTTATATGCCGTGCCTGGCTGATAGAGCGGGCTTACGAGGTCGTAAGCCACCGTCGTCTCCACTATCGGGGCAAGGGTGCTGCCCATCGTTATGGTGCGCCACGGCGTGGCAGAAGGCAACGCCACGGAAGGCGAGGCAGAGCCGATGCCGTTGTTCTCGCCCTCATGCGGGAAGGCGATGGCATATCCCTCGCCCACGGTGTAGTCGCTCAGGTGCGACCCGCAGTACTGACTCGTCACGCCTGTCTCGCTGATAAGCATCCAATAATTGTTGAGGGTTGAGCGTTGAGCGTTGAGAGCGGAGGGTTGAGCGTTGAGCGTTGTATGCTTTTTCTTGGCTTTGCCTTGAGAACTCTTATCGCTCACCGCCACTCTGAACAAGCAGGGGAAGGTGTAACCCAGTCCGAACTGCGAGCGTACGTTCATGTCCTGGTCCAGCAGATAGTCCTCCTCGTAACTCGGCTTGGTCTGTTCCCAGCCCGTTTCTGGTCCTATCTGCGGGCAAAGGAATGTCTTTGTGCCGCCGACGGGATTGAACGCCGACAACTCGCGCAGCACTCTGGTGCGTTTGGTGTCGCCGTCCTTGCCTTGCCTTTCAAGCATATAGCGGAACGCCACGTCGCGATTGCTCACGCGGAACTGCACGGCGAACTGCTGTCCTGCCGTGTTCTTGACCTTCAGCGTCAGTTCGTTGGCACAATAATATACGTGCGACGCCTTGGTGTTGCGCATGGTGTAGGTCTCGCTGATGCTGCGACTCTCCTCGCCAACGACCTGCAGTCCGCTGCCGAAGTCGCCCACAGTGGTGAGCAGTCCGAGTGCTGACGGCTGCAACATCTGCACCCCGTCGAGACACGCCTCATAGCGCAGCCTGCCGCCATCGTCGCTGATGCTCACAGCAATGCGCCCGTCGGGCGACACCACGTTATACTCTTCGGCATTAGACACAGTAACACTGGCAACGGCAAACAGCGCCATCGCCATTCTCAACATATTGGAAAGACGTAATCTCATAGTGTGATGCAGTTTGATATTCTTGTCGCAAAATTACACAAAAAGCATCTATTTACAAAACATTTCACCCCGATTTTTCCCCGCATTAATGCCTCCTGAGAACGCCACTTGTAACTACTTGGCTTTCAAGAGCATACAAGTGGGGTAACAAAGTTAATAACTTTGTTCAACAATCTTAATAACTTTGTTAGACAATCTTAATAACTTTGTCGAACAAAGTTAATAACATTGTTAGCCCGTTTGATATAGTTGGGAATCTCGGTTGATGTTTTTAAGAAATCAAGGGCATAGTTTTGGTGTCCAAAACCATGCCCCTGACTGATATAATCCGCTATGTCTGCGGCGGTGAGAAGTTATTGATTGGCCCTGTGTCGCTAAGACCTGAGCCGTGACTTACTGTTCTTTCTGGTTACACTTTTCGGTGTAATACTGGCGGAAGTCTGCCCATTTATAATAAGGTGCGCATGTAGTTGGCACGGGCAGCGTGGCCTCTACTCCGTTGAGCAGGCACTTAACGAGGATGTCGTCCTTGCCTCGCTTGCCGCGATAGAATACCAGTTGGATGTTGCTTGCCTTGCATGTCTGCCAGTTCTGGTAGCAGTTCTTCACCTCTAATGGGTCCACTGGGTCGCGGTCGGCACCGTTGATGCCCAGAAGCACTGTGAGAGGTCCGAGGTAAGAGTCGTGGCCGAAGCGCAGGTCGGCAATGTGGTCGCTCGTGCCGTTGAACACGGCATCGGCCTTCTTGATGATGTCTTGCAGGATAGGAATCACCTGATACTGCGGTCCGAACACCCACTCGTAACTACTGAGATTTGACTGTTCCCACATCTTGACAATCTCGTCGTCGGTGATGATGTTGCCCATCATCCCCTCATGGCCGATGTTCGGCAGCGAGGTGTAGAGGTTGATGAGGTTGCTTCCGATGTGGTGCATATTGCCGGGCAGGCCTTCGGTGCTTGTGAACACGCGGCCGATGATTCGCTCGCGCAGCGTGGTGTCTTCAGGCACTTTGATGTTGCTCTCTATGAAACGCGGCTTCACTTTGGGGTATGAGTGCTTCACGGGGTTCTGGCGGTCGTCGGGCACCACGGCGTCGAGTGTGAACTTTGACGACTGCTCGCGTATCTCTATCTTCGGGTTGCACTGCACCAGTTCCTGGCAGAATGCCGACATGCTGAGCACGCACCGTCCCGAGAGCGACGACACGGCAAGCACGTTGCCGCCGCGCTTGAACACCTGCGGGAAGTTGTTGTACATGATGCGCGCTATCTTCTGATGCTGCTCCCATCCCAGTTGTGTCAGTTCGCTGACACCTGTTGACAGTTCGTCTTTCACCTCCATGAATTTCCTGTAGAAACTCTCGCCCTCGGCGGTCAGTTGATGGCGGTTGTGGGCTGTGGTGAGCAGCGAGTCGAGTTCTCTGTAGAGGTAAGGGTTCCAGTAGTAGCGCGAGCCGTGTCGTCCGTAATGACTGATGTAGAACGGCTTATAGCCACGCGGTGCCTTTGTCATTTTCGACTCGTCGAAAGGATAGGGGCAGTCGGTGCCGTATGCTTTCTTGGGGTTTTCCTTGAGTTGCTCGAAAGCGCTGAGTCCCTGTGCTGCCACTGTCAGTGTGACAAGCGCAAGTAGCAATAGTGTGAGTGTTCTCTTGGTTAAGATTTTCATAAAAGTGCTGTGTTTATAGTTTGACTACTGTTAAGACATGGCAAAGATAACATAAATTATTGAGACATCGGCACTTTTATGTTAAAGAAAATGTAAATTCTTTATCCCGCATGCAGAAACTCTCAGATTTTTTGTTTATTTTTGCCACCACTTAAAACTTAAACAATGAAAAAGATTATCTTAGCATTCGCAGCGCTCCTGATTATGGCAGCATGCACACAGAACAAGCCCGCACAGCAGGCTACAGAGAAACAGAACGGTGACACCACAGAGACAGTGGCAGACACCATCAGTAAAGAGACAAAGCAAAAGAACATGGAAGAGGTGCAGGCTTACCTGAAAGAGTGCGGTGCCTTCTTCATCGCCACTGCCGACGGCGACCAGCCACACGTGCGCGCCTTCGGCGTTTCGGAAATCATCGACGGCCGCCTGTACATCATGACGGGCAAGGTGAAGGACGTTTACAAACAACTGGCTAAGAACGGGAAGTTCGAGATTTGCGCACTGAAGAAATCGGGCAGCGAGTGGATGAGAGTGAGCGGCACGCTGGTCAACGACGAAACACTGGCAGTGAAAGAGGAGTTCCTCAAGCGCAACGAAAGCCTCAAGGCGATGTATAAGGCCGACGACGACAACATGGCTGTGCTCTACATCACCAACGGCACAGCACGCTTCTGCTCGTTCGCGGCACCCGAGCGAAAGGTGGGATTCTAAGGCATGAACATCGAAGAATATCGAGACTACTGCCTGTCACTGGGCGAGGACGTAGAAGAGAAACTGCCATTCACAGCATTCAGATATGCCAGTGGCGTGTTGGTCTTCTACGTCCACGGACACATGTTCTCGTTTTTCAACTGCGACCGCCCCAAAATAACTACCGACGCCTCCGGGAACTCCATTGTCATCACCCTGAAGTGCCAACCCGACCGCATTGAGGAACTAAAGCAGACATACGACTTTGTCGGCAAGCCATTCAACCTGTCGCCAAAGCACTGGATAGGAGTCAACCTCAACGCTGCGCCCGACGATATCCTACGGAGTCTGACACGCAACTCATACGAGATAGTGAAGGAGAAGTATAAAGGCCAGCATAAGACAGCAGAGGCTGGCGACTGACATCATAATCATCAGTTTTGGGTATTGCGCCATTGAGTGTTTCTCAATACTTTTGCACCATATTTAATATAATAGTTGCCCTACTGCCGCGAGTTGCGGGAGTTGAGCGAATGTGAAACTTAAATATGGTTATTATAAGCAATGGAAGACAGGATAAAGACCTCATACCGTTTCAGCAAGAGTTTTTATGACGACGCCCTCACCCGCAGCAAGTGGTGGAGCCGACTGTATTTCAAGTTGCTGTGGGGAGATGTTGATGATGTGGAGATTGCCCATAGGCTTCTTGCCAGCATCCCCGACGACTTCAATGGAACACTGCTCGACGTTCCCGTGGGAACCGCTGTATTCACCGTGGAGAAATACTCACGGATGAAGCAGGCAGACATAACATGCCTTGACTATAGCCTTGACATGCTGGAACAGGCAAAGAGCAGACTCGGCGAGGCAAAGGTGAGCAACGCAAAAACCATGCAAGGCGATGTCGGCGCACTGCCATTCGAAGACAACACCTTCGACATTGCACTGTGCATGAACGGCTTTCACGTCTTTCCAGACAAAGACAAGGCGCATGCAGAGATTCGGCGAGTGCTGAAACCAGGAGGCAAACTGCTTGCATGCCACTACATAGCAGGCGAGATGAAGACTGCCGACTGGCTTGCAAAGACTGTGATGACACGCATGGGATGGTTCACGCCGCCATTCGACACCGCTGACGACATAAAGCACAGGCTGGAACCGTACTACGACATCATCGACTTTCATGTAGAGGGTGCCATGCTCTCTTACCACGCCACTAAAAGGTGACGGACCATTGCCGTCGCCACCGACCCCCACCCTACCTTAGACAAGAACAGAGCCGAAACAACAGCCAAAATAAATCACGGCTTGCCAAGCCTTAAAGACTTGAGCAAGCCGTGACGGGTTTATAAAGTTACGGGTATGTTTACTTCTTTGCTTCAACAGCCTCGCCTTCCTTTATCTTGCGACCCATAACGAGATATGCTACAGGCGATGCAATGAAGATAGAAGACAGAGTACCGAAGATGACGCCGAGAATCATAGCGAACGAGAACGAGCGGATGCTGTCGCCACCAAGGAAGAAGATACACAGCAACACGAGCAACGTAGAGGCAGAGGTGTTCACGGTACGTGCCAGAGTCTCGTTGATTGAGTTGTTGAAGTTCTCCTGGGTGTCGCGCTTCTTATAGAGTCCGAGGTTCTCACGGATACGGTCGAACACCACCACCTTGTCGTTGATAGAGTAACCGATAACGGTAAGGATGGCACCGATGAACGTCTGGTCAATCTCGAGTGAGAACGGAACGATGTTGTAAAGTGCCGAGAAGAAACCTATCACGATGATGGTATCAACAGTCAGAGCGACGATAGAACCTACCGAGAATGCCACATTGCGGAAACGCAACAGGATGTAGAGGAAGATTGCTATCAGGGCTATGATAAGCGAGAAGATGGCATTGTAAGTGATGTTCTTAGCGATGCTTGGTCCCACCTTGGTGCTGCTGATGATTGAGCCGCCCTCACGGATATCCGGGTTCTTGAACGAGTCAACGCTGGCCTGGCTGATGAAGCCGCCCTTCTTCAGAGCATTGTAGAGAATGGTCTCTGCCTTGTCGTCCTCGTCGGGAGAGTTGCTCTCGATGTTATAGTTGGTAGAAACACGGATGGTCTTGCCGTCGGTACCCAGCGCGATAACAGTGGTGTTGGCTGGCTTGCCAGCATTCTCACCCACAGTGTTCTGGAAAGCACCCGCAAGTGCCTCACGAACATCCTCAACGTGAGTTGCCTTGTTCAGCGTTACAACATAGTTGCGACCACCGGTGAAGTCGATAGAACGACTCAGACCGCGAACGGCGAAACTGATGAGGAAGAGCGCTACAACAACAGCAACGATAGCGAACGACTTCTTGTACATTGACATGAACTTGAAGTGTGTGTTCTGCAAGAGGTTCTTAGAGATGCCTGTGTAGAACTTGAGGTTCTGCCAGCGACCCTTGTTCAACTGATGCTCGTAAACCAGACGTGTGAGGAACACAGCGGTAAAGAACGAGCAGCAGATACCGATACCCAGAGTGATGGCGAAGCCGCGGATAGGACCGGTTCCGATGACACCGAGGATGATAGCGGTAATCAACGATGTGAGGTTAGAGTCGAAGATGGCCGAGAAGGCGTTGCTGTAACCTCCCTGCACTGCCTCTTTCATGCCCTTGCCCTTGCGGAGTTCCTCCTTGATGCGCTCATAGATAAGCACGTTGGCATCCACAGCCATACCGAGCGTCAGCACGATACCGGCGATACCAGGCATTGACAATGCCGACTGGAACGACGCCATGATACCCAGCGTGAAGAAGAGGTTGATGAGCAGAGCGCAGTTGGCGAGCATACCCGGGATGAAGTTGTACATCACAACCATGTAAATCATCAGGAGCACGAAAGCAACAACGAACGAAATGAGACCCTGCTGGATTGACTGAGCACCCAGAGTAGGACCAACCACCTCTTCCTGTACGATGCGGGCAGGTGCCGGCATACGTCCAGACTTCAGTGTGTTGGCAAGGTCCTTGGTGTCCTCGATAGTGAACGAACCGGTGATTTCTGAACTACCGCCAGTAATCTGGTCGTTAACTCGAGGTGCAGAGTAAACGGCATTGTCAAGAACGATGGCGATTGCCTTGCCCACATTGGCCTTTGTCAGTTCCGACCAGCGACGAGCGCCGTCGGTGTTCATCTTCATGCTGACGCATGGACGGCCAGAAACAGGCTGGAAGTCGTCCTTGGCATCGGTGATAACGTCACCCTCAAGCGGAGCACGGCCATTGGCACCTGTTGCCTTCAGAGCGAAGAGTTCGAACACGTTCTTTGCTCCCTCAATCGGCTTTGCACTCCAGAGGAGTTTCAGGTCGGCGGGGAATATCTGCTTAGCAACCTCGCTATAGATAATCTTATTGATGGCGGCGGTGTCGCGCAGGTTAGCATAACCCACTGTTGAGAGTGCACCGCGAGGAGCCAACTGGAGCACTGCGAGCAGAGGGTTCTGCTTCTTTGCAGCCTCGAGTTCGGCACTTGCTGTAGCCTTCTTTGCAGCATCCTGTGCTGAAGCGGCATCGTCTTTCTTTATCTGGAACTTCGGCTGGTCTTTAGCCTCAGCAGGCTTCTCTGCCTGTGCCACCTGCTTCTGTGCCACGGTGTCCTGCTTTGTGGTGTCGGCAGCCTCAGCGTTTGTTGCGCCAGAAGCCACGCGACGGTCCAGTTGAGACAGCAACGGAGTGATATCCTCGCTGTTATATGTCTCCCAGAACTCGAGGTTTGCCGAACCCTGAAGGAGTTTACGGATACGCTCTGGCTCACGTACACCAGGCATTTCCACCATCAGGCGTCCCTGCTGACCTTCCAGTTCCTGGATGTTAGGCTGAACAACGCCGAATTTATCGATACGAGTGCGTACAACGTTGAATGAGTTCTTCACAGCGTCGTCAACAGCGGTGCGCAGTGCCGACTCCACTTCTTTGTCGCTGCTCTGTGTCGATACCCTGCCCTTGAGTTGCTGTGTGGCAAAGATTTCTGCGAGGCGATGGCCTGGCGCAGCCTTGTGATAAGCATCGATAAAGAGAGAGATGAAGTCGCTCTGGCTTGTCTCCTCTTCCTTCTTTGCCTCCTCAAGAGCCTTGCGGTAGGCTACGTCCTGCTTGTGGTCGGCGAGAAGGTCAACCACGTCGGGCACAGAAATTTCGAGAATCACATTCATACCACCCTTGAGGTCGAGTCCGAGACCAATCTGTGTCTCAAGACACTCCTGATAGGTGTAACCGTCATTGATACCGAACGGCAACTTGAGATAGCGGACAGAGTCCTTGTAGTCTTGCTGCGCAATCGGGTCTGAGATCTTAGCGGCCTGACTGTCATAGTAACTTGTTGCTGCCGAGAATGACAAGTAGAAGATGCTTGCCAAAGTCAGCAGAATGGCCACTGTAATTACAATTCCTTTGTTTTGCATTTTTGTTATATTGTTTTGATTCTGTAATTTCTCGCTTATAATAGGGTGCAAAGATAATTATTTTTTCACATTTGGAAAAATTTCAGCATGAATATTATGCATTTTTTATGGTTTAGCCCCCTTTTTGAGCCAACATAGCATCGGATAATGGTCGGAAGCACGCATTTTGTCAACCACTTCACACCTATAAGGTGTCCAGTCGTCAGAGCAGAAAATATGGTCGATGCGGAAGTGCATGCCGTTCTGCTCGAAGGTGAAGCCGGGTCCCGTAGCGGTAGAGGAGTAGCAATCAACGAGCCGTTTCTCCATCTGATGATGCGAGTAAGATATGGGCGACTCGTTGAAGTCGCCGCAGAGCAAGATGCTTCTCCCCATTGCACGGATGCTGTCAACATAATGCGTCACGGCGTCCACCTGCGGCGCACGGTAGCGTATCGCCTCCACAACCTTTGCCACAAGCAGTTTGTTGTCGCTGTTCCTGATGTCGCGGCTGCTCGTCCCGTCGATAATCTTCCCCACCTCCTGACGCTCCTCTTTGCTCAGGCAGATGCTCTGGAAGTGGTTGACCACCAGAGTCACCGTGTCTCTATCCATGAGCAGATGGAAGGCGGCACTGAGGTTGCCTACCGACTCGAACATGATGCGTTCTTTGCCGATTATCGGATAACGGCTCAGCACGAAGAGCACGTTGCCCTTGTTGTTGTTCACGTTGTCGCTGTATTTGCCCATCTCTGCCATATCCTTCATCATCTTGGGAATGGGCGGGAACTCCACGAAACAGGCAATGTCTGGACTCGTCCTCTGCACATAGCGCGACACCGTCTGGAAGGCATTCACACTATCTTCAGGCATAGGGTAGTTGAAGTTCATCACGTTCATGGTCAGCAACTTAACAGCATCGTCGGGGGCATCTTGCGGCACGTTGAAAGGACAATAGGCACGCATTGGGAAATAAATGAGCACAAAACCTATGACGGGAATGACTATTCCGCGCCACCAGAAGAACACCCAGAACATCAGAAACGCCGCATTGAGAAGGGCAAAGACGGGGAACACCATGCCCGAGGCAGACAGCAAAGCATGGGCTGCAGCGTCGAAACGGTCGCTGTAGCCCAGTATCATTGCTATCAGTATGGTGGCGATGTTGGCGCCACCTATTATCTTAATAAGAAAAGACTTTACCTTGAATTTCATCCGACCTTTTCTCGCCAAGGCACGACCAGAATAAATTCGGCCTTGCCCTTATGGCTTGACGAAAACGTTGTTCAACATCACTTCTTGCTGTTATCGAACAGCCGGCGCTTCTCCTCCGCGGTCAGACTGTCGTAACCCGAGCGTTTTATCTTGTCCAGAATGCGGTCTATCTCCTCGTCATTCTCCTTTTTCTTCGCATTATAGTCCCAGTCGGGATTGCTGTCATGATGGGTATCCTTGCCCTTGCGGCGCTCCCAGTTGCGGCGCAGGTTGTCGAAAAACTGCTCTCCCCTGCCCCTGTCGAAACCCGAGCCGGGGTGATGCTTCCAGTAGAGTATTATCAACCAGCCGAACAACATACCTCCCAAGTGGGCAAAATGAGCCACGCCGTCGCCACTGGTGCCAAGTGCCGAGAAGAGTTCTATAGCAACATAAATCAGCACAAACCACTTCGCCTTGATAGGCACTGGCAGCGGGAAGATGAAGATGCGCTGCTCGGGATAGAGCAAACCGAAAGCAAGCAGGATGCCATAGACAGCACCCGAGGCGCCCACGGTGTTCCAAAGATTAAGATAGTCGCCCATCGGAATGACTCCCGTGGAGGTGCGCACACTGTCGTAAGCCGACAATCCCTCAATGACATAATGGCTATACTGCACCAACTCCTGAACCAGTCCGGCGCCAATGCCGCACGCTATATAATAGAACAGGAACTTCTTAGGACCCCAAGTGTTCTCTACAACAACACCAAACATCCACAGCGCGAACATATTAAAGAAAATATGCTGGAAGCCACCGTGCATGAACATATATGTTATTAACTGGTACAACTTGAAATCGCTCGCCATGAAGAAATGCAGACCGAGATAATCGCTCAGGTCTATGCCCTTCATCCCGAACACCCATGTCGCAACAAACATGAGCACGTTGATAATCAACAGATTCTTTGTTACCGTTGGAATGCTACGCATAGTTTATATCGTTTACAATGAAAATCGCGGCAAAATTACTAAAAATATCCGTCAAATGACACAAAATTGAGCCTTTAGGCACTTTTTTTCATCAATTTCTTCAAATTTTTTCGTTTTTTGTTTGTTTTCTAAAAGGTTTGGAGTATATTTGCGGTGTAAAATTGAACACTATCCTAAATTTTAATAATTTAATCAACCAAAGTTATGAACAAAACAGATTTAGTAAAGAAAATTGCTGAAGGCGCTGGCATCAGCCAGGCTGACGCAAAGAAGGCTCTTGACGCAACAATCGCTGCTGTTAAGGATGCATTGGCAAAGGACGACAAAGTGGCTCTCGTTGGTTTCGGTACATTCAGCGTTGCTGAGCGCCCAGCACATGAGGGTATCAACCCCGCAACAAAGCAGAAGATTCAGATTCCTGCTAAGAAGGTTGCTAAGTTCAAGGCAGGTGCAGAACTTGCAGACGCTTTGAAATAATCTGAGAAAGCAAAGAATAAGAATAAGGGAGTTTCCAAAAGGAAATTCCCTTTTTCATTACATTAATTTTGCTGTGTAATTTTGTTGGACACAAAGACACAAGTGGTTTTAGACAGAAAGACATATTTTGTTGGACATAAAGACATAATTGGTTTTAGACAGAAAGACATATTTTGTTGGACATAAAGACATAAAGGACATGTTATTTCTGCATGCCGCCTTTTCAAACTGTAGGGTGCTCCTCCGAGTGCGCCGCCTGCATCCACTATGGCAAGTTTTTATATACCCGGCAGGAAGAAGTAGTAGGGGCGTACCTCCGTGTGCGCCCGCCTGCATCCACAGCATTGTTGTCATCTAAAAAAACACGACAACACATACCGCCTGATGGCGGTTCGGGCGCACACGGAGGAACGCCCCTACATGGCTGACTTTTAGTTTGCAATAAGCCATATAACACTTGGAGTCTTTGTCAGGAGATACTCCTGAGCAGGTCAGATATATACAAGTGAGGTGGTCAGAAAGCACAAGTGAGAGAGTGATTAGGCCCTAATCACTTCCTCAAAAGGCACAAGTGAGAGAGTGATTAGACCCTAATCACTTCCTAAAAAGGCACAAGCGGCATTACTTGACGTCATTTCTGCCTGCGTGATATTGGGTGAAATTGCGTGAAATTGAGTGAAATTGCACCTTCACACGCAATTCCTTGTATTCCAAAATGTTACAACGGATGTGAAATTGTGAAATTGATTATCGACTTTTTAAAGTAAAAAAAAGCATTATCGGTATACATTATCTCTCCACCCGTAGGAGGTGACGTGTCCCACGTCACAATCCGCTTTTTTGTGACGTGAGACACGTCACCTCCTATTTGGACGCTGCAAATTTAATTGCATCCTTTAATGCTTTTTTTACAAGACTATACTTTTTATCCGCAAATTGCCGTAAATGGGACGTAAATGTCTGTGGGTGGATTGTGGGGACAGGAATTTTTCCCCGTTGTCCGAGATTACTTCATAGTAGTCCTCATTCCCCATGGTTCCCCGCCCCTAAAGTTCCCCTCGCCCCTTGGAGAGGGGATAGGGGTGAGGCTTTAGAAAGCGAATCCTGCCTTAATGGCAAAAAGTCCGAAGTCAACCTCGTCGTTTGGCGAGTGTGTCCACTGATACTCTGCTGTCACACGAAGTATATGCTTCTGAATGGCGATGTCAACGCCTCCTCCAACGTAGAAGCCATAGGCCTGGATGGTGGGGTTTTCTTCAGAGTCAAATGCCAAATTGTCGAAGTTCGTCTTCTTAATTCCCAATGGCGTCTCCATAGCGAAACCGGCACGCAACACGGGAGAGATTTTTGACTGGGGCATGAAACTGTATGCAGGGCCTACCTGGAATCCCAAATCCCAATACTTCAGACTGATGCTTGTCGGTTTAGTATCACTGTCGCGCGCAATGTAATCGTCAGACATGCTCCATCTGCTGAGCAGTACCCTTGCCTGTACTGACAGGTTCTTGTTGAAACGTGGAAATGCCAGGTCAACTCCAATTCCGATTTCAGGCACTGCGGTATTCATAGTGACATCATTGTTTTTTACATATTCGCTCGGCTTCTTTTTCAGTTTGTTGCTTCCAAAACCTATTCCTGCCTGAACGAGAAAGCGTGCAGAGACGCTGCTCGAGACTTTCTCGTCGTAGCGGTAAGAGACGCAGTCGCCCGCCGACGTGCAGTACTTCATGTTATACTCTTGCGTTACCCGTGAGAGGTTTCTGGCATTGATGTCTTTGGTCCACAACTCGTGCAGAGCCTTGTCGCTCTTGGTGAAAATACGGTTTACCTCTCCCAGAGCAGCGCGCCTCTTGTCAGCCTTCTCTTTGTCGGTAAGGTTCCTGTAGAAGGTGTCTTGCTTCTCGTCCTTTGTCACTACCACATTGCCGTCCTCACCGATAAAGTAATAGTAGTTGGTGTCGCCCTCTTTATGATGGAACAGGCTCACGCCTCCCTCTATCAGGTATTCGGCAAAGAAAGTCTTCTGCTCGCCATCAACATCGAATGTTCTGGTCACATAGAACACGCCATCGTCAGAAAAACGGTATGCTCTGATGTCATTAGGCTGATACGTCTTGTATTCCCCTTCGCCATCGGGCTTGAAGCGGCACGAATAAGCACACTTCGTGTCCGACAGATAGTCTATCGTGCCATATACGGTGTCGTTCTGGTTTGTGATGATAAAACCCTGTTTCGGGTTCGTTTGTGCACACAGCATTGCAGGCAGCATAGACACAGCGGCCAAGACAATGGTTCTTAACATTTCTTTTTTCATATTATAGTTGAATTATAATTGTTATATTAATTTGACATATTTAATGCACGACTATGCAGAATGATGCTGCAAAGATAGTAAATATTCCGATACGTTGCATCCTTTTATCCATTTATTTTTTTACATCTTTTTTACATGGCTATATTTTTATCCGCAAATTGCCGTAAATGTGACGTAAATGTCTGGGCGGGTCATGGGAACTGAGATATTGACCTTGCAGTCTGGAATAAGTGCTCAATAATGTTACTCGTTTCATAATTTCAGTATTTTTTGTAAGCAAAGATAAATTTATTGTTTTAGTAATACAAGAAAAACGAGTACACTTACTACACCAGCATAAAAAAAAGATTGCAAGCGCTCCGCTCGGGCGGATTTGTAATCCGACCGCATTGAGTATCAGCATTTGCAATGCGACAAGATATATCCCGCTCGGGCGGATTTGTAATCCGACCGCATTGAGTATTAGCATTTGCAATGCGACAAGATATATTCATATTAGTTGTTTCTCATATTGTTACTGTAACATCAATAAGCCCTTTCCCTCCACAATAATCTCGCGCAGAACTGTAAAGATAATCCTCAGGCTTATCT
>Ga0256404_1007833_pt1 | contig 16567 bp, 15 predicted proteins | sample RumenRJG_01DNA_FD_185990 | JGI IMG/M metagenome (GOLD analysis project Ga0256404, IMG submission 185990) | Bovine rumen microbial communities from Lethbridge, Alberta, Canada - RJG_01 | ecosystem: Host-associated > Mammals > Digestive system > Stomach > Rumen | place: Canada: Alberta | collected...
GCGGGAGGTGTTTTTCGCCAAGTTGGCGCGAGAGGCGCAAACTGACAAAAATATCTGTCGTATCCAGAATGCCTTGAAATGGTTGGCCGCTTATTCAAAAGATGTGGCTTGAAGTTGTAAACTACTGTTAACGATGAAGAAACATTGAATTTCATCTTGCCGGGGCTCGTTGTTTTTTGCGAGAAAATCATAGATGAGCAGACGTACATCAAAATGAGGGAGAGGATTCGCATGACGAGAATGGGACGTGAGTTTGAAGAAGAAAAGCGTGTCGCGGTAGAGAAAGCCAAGATGGCTGGTGAGACAAATGGAATGGCCAAATCCGTCCGCGCGCTCATGGCATCGATGAAGATAACTGCCAAAGAAGCGATGGATATGCTGGCTGTGCCAGATGGCATGAGGAATGCTGTACGAATGATGCTTTGAGTTTTCGTATTGGTATCGCAAAATGTTAGATGAGCCGTCAGCACTGATGTGGTGCTGGCGGTTTTTCTGTGCGTGTTTTCATTGAGATTTTTCCCGTGTCCCTGTATAATAGACGTGTTTGATTTTATTCCATGACAGGAGGCGGTCGATTGATCGACATCAAAGCCCATCTCAATAACATTGCCTTGCACCACACGATTTTTGACTTGCCGTTCGCCTATATCGGCGCGCTGATGGCGTCGAATGGGAACCCTGGCTGGGAGACAATCCTCTGGATCACGATCGCGCTGACGTCGGCGCGTGCAGCGGCGCTCGCCATTGACAATCTTGCCGATTTGAAATACGACAGCCAGCAGCCGCGCATGGCGTACCGTGCCATGGTGGCAGGCCGCATCTCAAAGCGCGAAGCGCTGATTTTCATCGCGTTGTGCTTCGTCGTGTTGATTTTCGCCGTGCTGCAACTGCGGCCGATCTGCATTTACCTCTTGCCCATCGCGGCATTGCCGTGCATCATCTATCCGTTCACGAAGCGCTTCACGGGCTATTGCCACGTCTTCCTCGGCATCGCCATCGCCATGGCGCCGGCGGGCGGCTGGGTCGCGGCGGGCGGCGAGGTGATCTCGTTCCCGCTTCTCGTGCTCTGCGTCGGCGTCGTGTTCTGGATGGCGGGGTTTGACGGTATGTACGGTGCGCAGGACCGGAAGTTTGATATGGAACACGGCCTGCATTCGCTCGCGACGGAGCACGGATCGAAAAATGCCTTCGGCATCGCGCGCAACTATCACCTGTTCGCGTTTTTCGCGTTCCTCTCGGCCGGCATTCTCGTGCGCATCGCCTGGCCGTACTACATCGGCGTCGTCATTGCGGGTGCGGTGCTCATTTATCAACACAAAATCCTGAAATGGAATGATTTCCGCCACCTCAACCAACGCTATTTCATGCGCAATGGCCTCGTGTCCATCGCGCTGTTCCTCTTTACTTGGGCAAGCTACCTCATCGGGTGACGCTGCGGAAAGGATGGTTTCTATGACAGCAAGACTGCTTTCGGGCAAGGAATTTGCGGCGAAGTTCAAGGAGGACGCGGCACAGCGCGCCCGTGCCCTCGAGGCGGCGCACGGCGTGACGCCGGGGCTCGCCGTCATCATCGTCGGCGAAGACCCGGCATCGCAGGTCTACGTGCGCAACAAGGACCGCGCCTGCGCGGAGCTCGGCATTTATTCCGAGGTCATCCGCATGGCGGCGGACACGAAGAAAGATGCGCTCCTCGCAAAAATCGACGAGCTGAACTACGACAAGCGCATCCACGGCATTCTCGTCCAGCTGCCACTCTCGGAGGGGTTGCACGCGGAGGAAAAAGCGATTCTCGACCGCATCGATCCAGCGAAAGACGTCGACGGCTTCCATCCTGTGAACGTCGGCAAGCTGTCGCTCGGCGAGCCCGCGCTCGTGCCGTGCACGCCGTCCGGCTGCCTGAAGATGCTCGAGCTCGCGGGCATTCCCATTGATGGGCAGCGCGCCGTCATCGTCGGCCGCAGCAACATCGTCGGCAAGCCCATGGCGCAGCTCCTGCTCGCGAAAAACGCGACGGTCACGATCTGCCACAGCCATACGAAGCATCTGGCAGAGGTTACGAGAGAGGCGGATATCCTCGTCGCCGCCGTCGGCAAACCAAAGTTTATCACGGCTGACATGGTCAAGCCGGGCGCGACGGTCATCGATGTCGGCATCAACCGCATCGCACCGAAGAAACTCGTCGGCGATGTGGATTTTGAAGCCGTCAGCGAGGTTGCTGGGGCGATTACGCCCGTGCCGGGCGGCGTGGGATTATTGACCGTTGCGATGCTCATGGAGAACGTCGTGACAGCGGCAGAACTGCAACTGAAATTTTAACGCCTCCCCCCCTTGGGGGAGGTGCCGAGCGGATGCGAGGCGGAGAGGGTAGCGCATGGACGAGTTCTGTATTCTTAGCGAAAGGGCTTGGAATCTAGATATTGCGTTACCCTCTCCGGCCCCTTCGGGGCCACCTCCCCCAGAGGGGGAGGCATGGTTCGCATAATGGAGATCATAATTTGAGGGAGGAACCCGAATATGAAAACCGATGTCGAAATCGCACAGGAGGCCGCGATGCGTCCGATTCAGGAGATCGCCGCGGAGCTGGGCATCACGGAGGACGAGCTCGAACTTTACGGAAAATACAAGGCGAAAGTGACGCCGGAGGCGTTTTCCCGCGTGAAAGGCGAGCCGAATGGCAAGCTCATCCTCGTGACCGCCATCAACCCGACGCCGGCGGGCGAGGGCAAGACGACGACGAGCGTCGGCCTTGCCGATGCGTTCCACCGCCTCGGCAAAAAGACAGCCGTCGCGCTGCGCGAGCCGTCGCTCGGCCCGTGCTTCGGCCTGAAGGGTGGTGCGGCTGGCGGCGGCTATGCGCAGGTCGTCCCGATGGAGGACATCAACCTCCATTTCACGGGCGACTTCCACGCCATCACGACAGCGCACAACTTGCTCGCGGCTGTCATCGACAATCACATCCAGCAGGGCAACGCGCTTGACATTGACGTGCGCCGCGTCGTCTGGAAGCGCGTGCTCGACCTGAACGACCGCGCGCTCCGCAACGTCGTCATCGGCCTCGGCGGCAAGGCACATGGCACGCCGCGCGAGACGGGCTTTGACATCACGGTCGCCTCGGAAATGATGGCGATCCTCTGCCTCTCGACGAGCCTCATGGACATGAAGCGCCGCCTCGGCGAGATCCTCGTGGCCTACAGCCGTGACGGCCGCCCCATCCGCGCGAAGGAGCTCGGCGTTACGGGCGCGCTGACGCTGCTGTTCAAGGACGCGATCAAGCCGAATCTCGTGCAGACGCTCGAGGGCACGCCCGCGTTCGTCCACGGCGGCCCGTTCGCGAACATCGCGCACGGCTGCAACAGCGTCATGGCGACGCAGTACGCGCTGAAATTCGCCGATGTCGTCGTCACGGAGGCCGGCTTCGGCGCTGACCTCGGCGCGGAAAAATTCCTTGACATCAAGTGCCGCTTCGCGGGCCTCAAGCCCGATGCTGTCGTCATCGTCGCGACCGTGCGCGCGATCAAGATGCATGGTGGCCTGCCGAAAGACCAGCTTGGCACGGTCGATATGGCGGCGCTCGAAAAAGGCCTTGCGAACCTCACGAAGCACATCGAGAACATCCAGGCCTTCGGCCTGCCGGCTGTCGTCGCGATCAATGCGTTCCCGACGGACACGAAGGAAGAACTCGATTTCGTCGAGAAGAAATGCAACGAACTCGGCGCAGAAGTCGCGCTCTCCGAAGTCTGGGCGAAAGGCGGCGAGGGCGGCCTCGAGCTCGCGAAGAAAGTCCTCGCGGCGACGGAAAAGCCAAACAACTTCCATTTCATCTACGACGCATCAAAGAGCATCCCCGAAAAGATCGAGACGATCACGCGCACGATCTACGGCGGCGACGGCGTCGATTTCACGCCGGCCGCGAAAAAGCAGCTCGCGGAAATCGAGGAGCTCGGCTTCGACAAGATGCCGGTCTGCATGGCGAAGACGCAATATTCTTTGTCTGATGACCAAACGAAACTCGGCCGTCCGACGGGCTTCCGCATCACGGTCAAGGAATTGCGCGTGAGCGCGGGCGCGGGCTTCATCGTCGCGCTGACGGGCAACATCCTCACGATGCCCGGCCTGCCGAAGCACCCGGCGGCAGAGAACATGGACATCGACGAGGACGGCAAGATCACGGGGCTGTTCTGATTCGTTCGAGTTCATCGAATTTGAGCGTTTTGTCTTGACAATTCTGTCGCGTGTGGTACACTAACTATAACAAATCGAATATCGTACCTAGGGAAACGATGATTTAAGACGGTCGTCCAGATTGCCGTAGATTTTCTGTTCCTATCTAGGAGACAAACCGGAGGCGTAGCAGCGCTACGTCGAGGATTTGTCGACGACGAGAGGACAGAAAAGATGCGGTAAGATGGGCGGGCGGAATAAATCAGTGTTTCCCTAAGCAAGTCGAGGATTGATGCAACGTCGCATCACGATCGACCGCTTGCAAGAGCGTGTGCTTTTGCTCGTACAGGCAGTCTTCCATCTGGGAGGCTGCCTTTTGCATTTTTGGAAACGGATTCTGTTTGTTGTTTGGAATCATGTCGAAGGAGGGAATCATTATGCAAGCTGCAAAACCTCAAAGCACGTTCCATCGGATGGGCCTCCCCATCGCCATCGTCGTGCTGCTCGCCGTGCTCATGCTGCCGACGCCTGCTGACCTTTCGTCCGCGGGACACCGCATGATCGGCATCCTCATTTTCTCCGTCATCATCTGGATGACCGAGGCTGTCTCGTACCCGGTCTCGTCGGGCATCATCATCTCGCTCATGGCGTTTCTGCTTGGCACAGCGCCCGATATGGCGAATCCATCGAAGATGCTCGGCACGTCGGCGGGCTTGAAGCTCGCACTTGCGGGCTTCTCGTCGTCGGCGCTCGCGCTCGTCGGTGCGGCCATGTTCATCGCGGCCGCCATGATGAAGACGGGGCTCGACAAGCGCATCGCGCTGTTTGTCCTGTCGAAAATCGGCGCGCGGACGAATCACGTCCTCGCCGGCGTCATCCTCACGGGCTTCGTGCTGAGCTTCTTCGTGCCGAGCACGACAGCGCGCGTCAGTTGCATGGTGCCGATCGTCATGGGCATCATCGCGGTCTTCGGCGTCTCGAAGAAGAGCAAGTTCGCCGCCATCATGCTCATCGCTGTCGCACAGGCCGACTCCATCTGGAACGTCGGCATCAAGACGGCCGCCGCGCAGAACATGGTCGCGCTCGGTTTCATCGAGAAGCAGCTCGGCACGACGATCAGCTGGCTCGACTGGTTCATCGCCGCCGCGCCGTTCGCCGTCATCATGAGCGCGTTGCTGTATTTCGTTTTGCTGAAAATGATGCCGCCGGAAATGGATGAAATCGAGGGCGGCAAGGAAAAAATCGCGAACGAGCTCAAGGCGCTTGGCCCCATGGGCGCGGATGAGAAGAAGCTCATGATCCTCTCGTGCATCCTGCTGTTCTTCTGGGCGACGGAGAAAAAACTCCACACGTTTGACACGAGCTCGACGACGATCGTCGCTATCACGCTCATGATGCTGCCGAGCATCGGCATCATGACGTGGAAAGAAGCGCAGCAGCGCATCGGCTGGGGCACGCTCATGCTGTTCGGCGTCGGCAGCAGCCTCGGCTCAGCGATTCTCTCGACGAAGGCCGGCGCTTGGATCGCGCACGAGATCGTCTCGACGTTCCATCTCTTTGACGCGACAGGCTTTTTCATCATCGCCATCCTCGCGCTCTTCCTCATCATCATCCATCTCGGCTTCGCAAGCGCGACGGCACTCTCGTCTGCGATGATCCCGATCTGCATCTCCGTCCTCCAGGGCGCGGCGGAGCACAATGCGCTGAACGTCGTCGGCATGGTCATGATCCTGCAGTACACGATCTGCTTCGGCTTCATCCTGCCGGTCAACGCGCCGCAAAACATGATCGCCTACAGCACGGAGACATTCGAAGTCAAAGACTTCATCAAGACCGGCATCCCGCTGACGATCCTCGCGTACCTCACGACGCTCCTCTTGACGAAGACGTATTGGGCGTGGCTCGGACTCGTGCTGTAACGGTTTCTGTTGGATGAAATAAGGCCGCTGTGCGTTCATTGCACAGCGGTCTTGTAATATTCATCGTCCTTTATCAAGCATCCAAGCTCTCTTTTTTGAGCAAGAAATCGAAGAGCCCGAGAATCAGTACGCCGTCTTCCGTGTGCCAGGGACGGATCATATCTTTGACGATGATGATTTTTTTAAAGTTGTCATCGATATGACGGAACGGGCGAGATTCCTGTTCGGTTTTTTCGTGTGTGTCAAGATGCAGCGCGGATTGGATGTAGTAGCGGCGGCTGCCTTGATTACAGACGAAATCGACTTCCGTACGTTTTCGTTGATTGTGTTCGCGAATTTCCACGACGCCGACATCGACGTTATAGCCGCGCACGAGAAGTTCATTGTAAATCATGTTTTCCATGAGGCGCGTTTCCTCTTGCTGGAGGAAATTCAGACGCGCGTTCCGGAGTCCGAGATCTGTGAAATAATATTTCGCTGGCGTGCGGATGTACTTGCGCCCTTTGATGTCGTAGCGTGTGGCCTTTTGAATGATGAACGCATCTTCCAGATGAGTGAGGTAGGAATTGATCGTGTTGATGGAAAGTCCTTTTTCGCCGTTGCTTCGGAAGGTATCAAATATTTTTTGTGGATTTGTCAAGGAACCAATGGAGGATGCGAGAATGTTTACAATATCGTCAAGGATATCCGTGCGGTGGATGTGATTGCGCTCGATGATGTCGCGGAAATATGTTTGTGAAAAGAGTTCTTTGAGGTAGGCGGACTTTCCTTCGGGCGTGTCTTGCGCGAGGACGAGCGGCATGCCACCGTACGTCATGTAGTCTTGCAGCGCTTCGTAACGGTCACCGGGATATGCGGGGAGAAATTCGGAGAAGGAAAGCGGATGCACGCGCACTTGGTCGCCGCGGCCGCGAAATTCCGTGATAATGTCTTTGGAAAGAAACCGAGAATTGCTGCCCGTCACATAGACATCGATGTTTTTTTCGTATAGAAGACCATTCAAGACCAGTTCGAAGTGATCGACCATCTGGATTTCGTCGAGCAGGACATAGTGCATCGCATCGTCCTTGATGCAAGAAAAAAGGTAGTCATTGAACGCGGCAGGATCGTGGTGATATTTCTGATTCTGAATACGATCGAGTTCGATTTTGATAATGTGGTCATCCGGAACACCACTTGCACGCAAGGATTCGCGGAAGAGCGGATCGAGGAGATATGATTTTCCAGAGCGGCGGATGCCGGTGATGACTTTGATGAGGCCGTTTCTCTCGCGCGAGATGAGTTGTTCCAGATAGTGACGACGTACGATTTCTTTCATGATGAACTCTCCTGCAAGTGATTCATTGAAGATTTTTGCCAACATTGTCATTTTTCTTCAATAGGATATCATAAAATGAGGAATGTTTTCAAGAAATCAATTGAAGAAATTTTCCATAAGTGCCATCTTTCTTCAATAGCTTAGCATCCCGCTGACGATCTTCGCCTACCTTACGACGCTCTTGCTCACGAAGACGTACTGGGCGTGGCTCGGACTTGTGCTGTAAATTTTGGTGATTGGATTGCCCCGTGGAAATGAACGTGGTAAAATCTAAAATGCGTTTTAGATTTTACCACGTTTTTTATCGGGACAAGAACGAGCAAAGCTTGGAGGATTTCATGAAAGCATTCATTTACGATATGGACGGCGTGATCGTCGATTCGGAACCCGTGCATCTGCGCGTGGAAAAGCACATTCTTGAAACGCAGGGCATCAAGGATGTGACATGGGAGGAGCTCGAAGCCTATCAGGGGTCGAGCGACCTCAATATGTGGCAGGATATGGTGCAGAAATATCAACTGAAAGAAACGCCGGAGGCATTCGTCAAGGCAAAGAAATATCTCTTTGACCGCACGATGCACGAAGAGGGCGCGCAGGCAATCCCGGGCGTGCTGACGCTCATCGAGCGCACGCATGCGCTGCGCGCGCAGGGCATCAAGACGGCCGTCGCAAGTTCGAGCGATCCGGAGTTCATCACGTTCGTCCTGACATCGCTCGGCGTCCTCGACAAATTCGACGCCGTCCAGTCCGGCGCCGTGCTGCCGCAGTCGAAGCCCGATCCCGCCGTCTACCTCACGACGGCGGCCGACCTCATGGTCGATCCGCGCGACTGCGTCGTTCTCGAGGACACGGAGAACGGTGCACGCGCCGCGAAAGCAGCAGGCATGTACTGCATCGGCTTCATCAGCCCGCACAGCGGTAAGCAGGACTTGTCGATGTGCGACGAGGTCGTTAGTGATATGGCGGATATCGATCTCACGAAGTTCTTCCAGCAGTGAACCTGCTTCCGTTCGCATTTTCTCGAAAGAAAGGTCGCCCATCGGCGGCCTTTTTCGTTGACGCACGCAAGCAACTCCTTTATAATAGTTTTTAACAAGTACGAAAAAAGGAGCCGATCTCCGTGAATCTTTCTGCTCGTCAGCTGACGATTGACTTATATCATTGCAAGAACAGCAAACTCCAGGAAATGGAGGCCATCCAAGCGCAATTGCGCGAGCTCCTGCAAGCGGCCGATTGCGACATCATCGACTTGCGCGCGCAGGAACTTTCCGAGGATCATTACGCCATCGTGACGCTGTTTCCGGAAGGGCATGCGCTCTTGCACGTCTTCCCGGAGCTCCGCTACGTCGCGGGCGATATCTTCCTCTGCAAAGAAGAAGCGCAGCCCGAAGATTTCTTCAAGGCCATGCGGAAATTTTTCGCGCCAGACAAGACGAAGACGACGTTTCTGAAGCGCGGCGACTTCGCGTCGCCAAAAGACCTCAAGCCGAAGATCAAGACGCGCGTCGCGCCGCTCCGCAAGATCCACAACACGGGCGCGAAAGTCATCCGCGTCCTCGCGCGGCGCAACCGCAATTAAGCGCGTGCGGATTGTTCGTACGTCATAAAAATACAGCGTTCCAGCACATCTTGTTTGTGCCGGAACGCTGTATTTTTATGCGTTCTTGTCATTTGCGAGCACGGGCGCGAGCACGTCTTCGTCGGGCGTGACGTAGACGGTCGTCTGGTTCGTGAAGATGACGAAGCCGGGCCTACTGCCGGACGGCTTTTTGACGTAGCGGATCTGCGTGTAGTCGACGGGGGTGTTCGAGCCTTCTTGCGCTTTCGAGAAATGCGCGGCGAGCATGGCGGCGAGTTCGAGCGTGTCCTTTGCGAGTTCTGCGCCACCGTTGCGCACGATGACATGCGAGCCCGGGATGTTCTTCGTGTGGAACCACGTGTCGTTGTAGCTGGCGGTCTTTGTCGTGAGCTTGTCATTCTGGAAATTGTTTTTGCCGACGAGGATCGTCGTGCCGTCAGGCGCTGTGAAGTGGAAGGGACGCGCGGGCTTGTCGTTGTTCTTTTTCTTCGGCTTCTCGCGGAGGTACCCGCCCGCGATGAGCTCGTTATGGATTTCATTGATGTCCGCGAGATTCTTCGAGACGAGCAAGCTGGCTTCGATGGTTTCGAGGTACGCGATTTCTGCGGCACAGACGTCTTTTTGTTCGACGAGCAGCGACTGCGCGCGCTTGAGCTTGTCGTATTTTTTGTAGCACGCTTGCATGTTGCCGATGATCGTCGTGCGCTGGTCGAGCGGGATCGTGATCGTCGCGCCCGTCTCGCTGTAGATGTCGGGCACGGTGACTTCGGCGTCGGCGTGATCCGTGAGCTCGTACTGGTACGTCATGAGGTTGTCGCCGTAGCGCTTCCATTCGTCCGCGTTTTCGGCAGTGGCGAGCTCGTCATCGAGTTTCGCGAGCTTCGAGGTGGCACGGTTCTTTTCATTTTTCACGAGCCGCTGGAAGCGGTCTTTGTCCGGCAGGACGTAGCTGCCCGCGAGCTTGTCGGCTGCGTCGAGCATGGCAGACAGGTTCTCGTACGTTGTTACCGTTCCTTCATTTAAATAATGCAAAGGGAAGGCGGCCATCGCGAGGATTTTTTTGTTTGCGTCCGTGACGATGACGGGGGTCAGGACGTCAGCGTCCACTGCTGCTTTGAGTTCCTCGAGCGCTTTTGCGAGCGCGGCACAGTCTTCCGTGCTGAGCTCGACGGTGAACATATTTGCGGGAAGGCCGGCGCGCTTGCACGCCTCGCGCGCGGAGACAGGGCCGAAGCCGAGGCAGGTTTGGAGCAGCGCTTTCTGGAGCTTGAGTTCGGGATAACTTTTGACACGCGTGAAGATCGCGTCCATCGGCGCCGTGAAGAGGTCGAGCTTGTCCTGTGCGGGCGGGAATTCATACGTGTCTCCGGGCAGCACGGTGCGTACGCGGCTGTTGCTGTTTCCGATTTTGCGGATGGCGTCGATGATCGTGCCGTTTTCCACAAGGATGATGTTGCTGTATTTTCCCATGAGCTCGAGGACGAGCGTCTTCGTCGTGAGCACGCCGCCGGCGCCGATCGTGTCGATGTCGATGAGGAGCAGGCGGTCGAGGCCGTGCTGACGGATGGCGGCGATGCGCCCCGTCTCGATCTGCTTCCTGAGCACCATGCAGAAGACGGGAGGCTCGGGCGGATTCTCGAGCGGCTTCTCTAAAAGATGCGCAGCGGGGTTCGCGGGATTCGTCGTGATGTGCAGGAGGAAATTCCGTCCCGGCTGGCGGACGGAGAGGATGATCGTCTGCTTGTTCGGCTGCGTGATCTTGTCAATGCGCCCGCCGGCGAGCGTGCGGTCAAGCTCGCGCGTCAATGCGTGCATGGAAAAGCCGTCTAAACTGCTCATATATTTTTACCTCGGTTCGTTCGTCCTAAGCCTCCCCATCTGGGGGAGGTGGCCCCGCAGGGGTCGGAGAGGGTAACGTATTCGCTATATTCCCTTTCCTTTCGATAGGAATACAGGACTCCTCATGCGCTACCCTCCGCCGCAAGCGGCATAAGCGACCGCATCGGCGCTAAAGCGCCGTGCGTCTGCTTATCCGCCTCGCATTCGCTCGGCACCTCCCCCAGAAGGGGAGGCGGTGGATGAGAGGGCCTTTCTTCTTTTGAAGAAAAGTATACCATCATCGCGCGAATACTTGCAAGCGGCAGAGAAAACAAGTAAAATGAAGGAATCAAATGAAATCTGCACCTCAAGGGAGGAAACATCCTATGAACTTTACGAAGTGGCAGGGCTGCGGCAATGATTTTATTTTGATCGATTGCCTGAAGCAGCCGCTCGCGGATTACGGCGCGTTCGCGAAAAAAGTTTGTGACCGCCACTATGGCATCGGCGGTGACGGCATCCTCGTTGTGCTGCCGTCGGAAAAAGCCGATTTCCGCATGCGCATCTTCAATACGGACGGCAGCGAGGCGGAGATGTGCGGCAACGGCATCCGCTGCTTTGCGCGTTATCTCTATGACAATGGCATCACGTCGAAGAAAAAGTTCACGGTTGAGACGGGCGCGGGCATCCTCGTGCCGGAGATCGTGGAGACGGACGGCAAGGTCACGGGCGTGCGCGTCGACATGGGCGAGCCCGTGCTCGAGGCCGATAAAATTCCGATGGTTGGTTATGGTTCGAACCGCGTCGTCAATGAGCCTGTCGAAGTCGCGGGGCGCAGCTGGCACATCACGGGCGTCTCGATGGGCAACCCGCATTGCGTCGTGTTCGTCGATGACATCAAGACGACGCCGATCGAGGAGGTCGGCCCGATTTTTGAGACACAGGAGCGCTATCCGAAAAAGACGAATACGGAATTCGTGCAGGTGCTCGACCGCTCGCATATGCGCATGCGCGTCTGGGAACGCGGCGCGGCCATCACGCTCGCCTGCGGCACGGGCGCATGTGCGACGCTGACGGCAGCCGTGCTGAACGGCCTCACAGACCGCAAGGCGGAGATCCAGCTCGACGGCGGCAAGCTCCTCATCGAGTGGGACGAGCGCGACAACCACCTGTATATGACGGGCCCCGCGGAACTGTCGTTCGCGGGCACGATCGAGGCGTGAGGAGGGCATTTCGATGCTGAAAAGCATGACCGGCTACGGCGAGGGCACGGCGGAAAGCGCCGACTGGAAGATCCGCGCCGAGGTCAAGACGGTGAACCAGCGCTATCTCGACATCGCATTCCACACGCCAAAACTTTTGAATGCCGAGGAAGCGCATATGCGCGACGCGATCAAGAAGACCGTGGCCCGTGGCAAGCTCGATTTGTTCCTGACGGTCGAGGACTTGCGCGAAAAGAGCGTGACGATCCGCGTGAACCGCACGCTCGCACAGGCCTACCAGCAGGCACTGAACGAAATGAGCGACCTCCTGCGCGTCACGCGTCCCGACGACGTCGCGACGATTGCGAACTATCCCGACGTGCTGACCACCGAGGAACAGACGTCGTTCGACGGCGGCGAGGCGGTGCTGGACGAAGCGCTCGGCAAGGCCTTAGCAGCGCTCGATACGATGCGGAAGGCGGAAGGCGCGAACCTCGAGAAAGATTTTCTCCAGCGCGTGGATGCCTTAGCTGCGTTCGTCCAGAAATTAAAAGCATTGGCGCCGGACATCGTAGCCAGCTATCGGGAACGCTTGAAAGCAACCGTCGCAGATTTGCTCGCGTCGGAGAATATCGACGAGACGCGCATCATCGAGGAGACGGCCATCTATGCGGACAAGGTGAATTTCACGGAAGAGGTCGTGCGCCTCGAGAGCCATTTCGCCCAGTTCCGCGCGATCCTCGCGGACGCGAAAGGCCCAGTCGGGCGCAAGCTCGATTTCCTCATCCAAGAAATGAACCGCGAGGCGAACACGATCGGATCGAAATGCCAGAGCGCCGAGGCCGCGCAGACCGTCGTTGACATGAAGAGCGAAATCGAGAAGCTGCGCGAGCAAGTGCAGAACATCGAATGAGGTAAAACATAAAGGTATGGATATCAAACTCATCAACATCGGCTTCGGCAACATCGTGTCCGCGAGCCGCATCATCGCGATCGTGAGCCCGGAGTCCGCGCCCATCAAGCGCATCATCCAGGAAGCGCGTGACGCGCGGCGCCTCATCGATGCGACGTACGGCCGCCGCACGCGTGCTGTCGTCATCACGGACAGCGATCACGTGATCCTCTCCGCCGTGCAGCCGGAGACCGTCGCGCACCGCATGATCGGCAATGACGACGACATCAAGGCCGCGAAGGAGAGCGCGGCCACCGAAGAGGGGGCGGAAGCATGAAAAAAGGACTTCTCATCGTCGTATCCGGGCCGTCCGGCACGGGCAAGGGCACGGTCTGCCATGAGCTTTTGACCCAGACGCCGGAACTTGCCTATTCCATCTCGGCTACGACGCGCGCGCCGCGCGAAGGCGAGCAGGATGGCGTGAACTATTATTTCCTGACAAAGGAAAAATTCGAGCAGATGATCGCGGACGGCGGATTCCTCGAGCACGCGAACGTCTATGGCAATTACTACGGCACGCCGCTCGGCAAGATCGAGGAACGCCGCGCTGCCGGGCAGGACATCCTTTTGGAAATCGACATTCAGGGCGCACTGAATGTCATGGAACGCTGCCCGGACGGCGTGTTCATCTTCCTTTTGCCGCCATCCATCGAGGAGCTCGAGCGGCGCCTTCGCGGACGCGGCTCGGAGACGGCAGAGAGCCTGGCACGCCGTATGGGAAATGCGAAGAAGGAAATCGCCATCGGCAAGCGCTACAAATACGTCGTCGTAAATGACACGGTCGAGAGGGCCGTCGCAGACATCAAAGCCATCCTCGTCGCGGAGCACAGCCGCGTCGATCTGAATGCACATCTTTTTGAGGAGCTGGAAGCAGAATGAAGAAACAGAATCAAGTCATGAGCATGGTCAATCCCTCGACGGATACATTGATGACGAAAGTGGACAGCCGCTACGGCCTCGTCGTCTGCGCCGCGAAGCGCGCGCGCCAGCTGCTCGCCGGCGCGGAGCCGCTCGACGAGCTCCAGTCGACGAAGAACGTGACGAACGCGCTCGAAGAGATCGCCGAAGACAAGATCCACTACGTCATCAAGAAAGAGCAGTGACCGATGGAGACCGTGGCGGAACATCCATCCAGCCTCCTGGGCAAGCACATCGTCCTCGGCGTGACGGGCGGCATCGCGGCGTATAAAGCCGTCGAGGTCGTGAGCCGCCTGAGGAAAAAGGGCGCGCATGTCCATGTCATCATGACGCGTGGCGCACAGAACTTCGTGACGGAGCTCACGTTCCGCGAGATGAGCGACGCGCCCGTGCTCACGGATATGTGGGCAAAGGTGACGCATTACCACGTCGAGCACATCGCGCTTGCGCAGCTCGCCGATGCCGTGCTCGTCGCGCCTGCGACGGCGAACTTCCTCGCGAAAGCCGCCTGCGGCCTGGCGGACGACATGCTGACGACGACGCTCCTCGCAACGAAAGCGCCGATCTTTGTTGCGCCTGCTATGAACACGGCGATGTATGAGAATGCCATCACGCAGGAAAACATTGAAAAACTTCGTTCACGCGGCATCCATATCGTGGAGCCCGCGAGCGGCCAGCTCGCCTGCGGCACGAGCGGAGCCGGGCGCCTGCCCGAGCCCGTGGAGCTCGTGGCCGTGCTCGAACAATTCTTCCACGCAGCAGCAAACGACACATTATGCGTTGGAACGAAGACAACAGAATGTTCCTCTGTGGGAGCGAATGGTGAACAAAAGCACGATCTCGCCGGCCGCAAGATCCTCGTGACGGCGGGCGGCACGCACGAGCCGCTCGACCCCGTGCGCTTCCTCGGCAACCGCTCGACGGGCAAGATGGGCTTCGCCGTCGCCGAAGCCGCCGCTGCGCGCGGCGCGGACGTCGTGCTCGTGGCGGGTCCTGTGAACCTCGCGACGCCTGCGGGCGTCCATCGCGTGGACGTCTTGACCGCACAGGAAATGCATGATGCTGTGCTCGCGGAATATGAGACGGCCGACGCCGTCATCAAGGCCGCTGCCGTCGCCGACTACCGCCCAAAAGAACGTGCGGGCCAGAAGATCAAAAAGAAAGACGGCAGCCTCTTCCTCGAGCTCGTGCGCAACCCTGACATCCTCAAAGAGCTCGGCGAACGAAAGACGCACCAGATCCTCGTCGGCTTCGCAGCCGAAACAGAGCACGTGCTCGAATACGCGGCCGGCAAGCTCCAGAAAAAGAACCTCGACTTCATCGTGGCCAATGACGTCAGCCGCACGGACGCCGGCTTCTCCGCCGACACGAATCGCGTCACAATCCTAGGCAAAGACGGCACAAAGACGCAGCCGCCGCTCATGAGCAAGCGGGCGCTTGCGGATGTGATTCTTGATTGCGTGGCGGGGGCGATGGCCGAAAAACGGAAGGATTGAGGCCAACATGGGCGAAATAGAAGATGTTTCAGAAGCCATTTATCAGGATGTCCGACAAAATGTCATCGCCGTTCAGGGAAAAGTAACGCAGGCCATCAATTCGTCGATGGTGCTCCTGTATTGGGAGATCGGGCGCAGGATCCATCTTGCTTGCGATGGAAAACGGGCAGAATATGGCATGCGCGTTCTGAAAACGCTTTCAGATTGCCTGGTCGCAGAGTTCGGGAAAAAATTTTCCGAGCGGAATCTTCGCTTGATGCGCCAATTCTATGAGGCATTCCCAATTGTGAACGCACTGCGTTCACAATTGAGCTGGACGCATTACCGTACGCTCATGCGCGTAAAAGATCCGGAAGCGCGGATCTATTATCTGAAGGAATGCGCGGCTTCTGGCTGGACATCACGGGAACTCGAACGTCAAATCACGACGTTTGCCTATCAGAGGACGCTTTCCCACCATGCGGTGACGGAGAGCAAAGATTTGGTTCCAGCAGAAGAGACGACAATCCCATACCGTGATTTCATCCGCGACCCCTATGTTTTGGAATTTCTTGACCTCAAGGCTTCCCCCGAATTTTACGAAAAGGATATCGAGCAAGGCATTATCCGGCACTTGCGGGATTTTTTGCTTGAACTCGGACGTGGCTTTTCCTTTGTAGCAGAGCAGAAACATTTGTCCATCGATGGCGATGATTTTTATATCGATCTCGTCTTCTACAATTACATCCTCAAGTGCTTTGTGCTCATCGACTTGAAACTCGGCAAGCTGAAGCATCAAGACATTGGACAGATGCAGATGTATGTGAACTATTATGCGAAAGAACAGAGGAATCCCGGCGACAATCATCCGATTGGCATCATCCTTTGCGCGGAAAAGAACGATGCAGTCATCAAGTATACGTTGGGCGACGAAAAAAATCTGCACATCTATGCGGCGAAATATATGCCCTACATGCCAACGGCGGAGGAACTGCGACAGGAACTGCATCTAGAACGGCTTCGAGGTTATGAAGACGAAGATGCAGAGGGAACGAATGCGCCAGATGAAAAAGAATTTTGAACGTGGTTCAACTTTTTCTATTGACATTACTCTGCCATTACGCTATGCTGTAGACAGTCAAACAAAACTGAACATCGGACTCATCCAGAGCAGTGGAGGGACTGGCCCTATGAAGCTGCGGCAACCCTTGCGAAAGCAAAACGG
>Ga0256404_1007834_pt1 | contig 16565 bp, 15 predicted proteins | sample RumenRJG_01DNA_FD_185990 | JGI IMG/M metagenome (GOLD analysis project Ga0256404, IMG submission 185990) | Bovine rumen microbial communities from Lethbridge, Alberta, Canada - RJG_01 | ecosystem: Host-associated > Mammals > Digestive system > Stomach > Rumen | place: Canada: Alberta | collected...
ACTAAATCCCCGACAAAATCCCTGATTCGCCATCAAAAACCGTCAAAGATTCACGGGCATAAAAAGACCCCGGAAATGGCGTATTTCCGGGGTTTTTCGACTCTTGTTGGGTCTGATTAACGCTTCGAGAACTGAGGCGCTCTGCGCGCGGCCTTCAAGCCGTACTTCTTACGCTCCTTCATACGGGAGTCTCTGGTCAGGAAGCCTTCCTTCTTCAGAGGTCCTCTGTTCTCAGCGTCTTCCTGCAGAAGCGCACGTGCGATGCCGTGACGGATAGCGCCTGCCTGGCCTGCGATACCGCCGCCGTGAACATTTGCCATAACGTCGAACTTGCCCTCGCCGCCGATTGTTGCGAACGGCTGGCGGATGATCACCTTCAGGGTCTCAAGACCGAAGTACTCATCAATGTCCTTGCCGTTGACCGTGATCTTGCCGGTGCCGGGAGTTACATAAACTCTTGCGATAGACTTCTTTCTGCGGCCGGTGCCGTAATATCTTGCTGATGCCATGATCCTTCCTCCTTCCGATTAAAAGTTAAGCTCGACCGGCTGCTGTGCCTTGTGCGGATGCTCCGCGCCGGTGTATACGAACAGCTTTCTGTACATCTGGTTGCCAAGTGCGCCCTTCGGGAGCATACCCTTTACTGCGTGCTCGATCACGCGCTCCGGATGCTTCTTAAGCATCTCCTCGAGAGTGACGACCTTGGTGCCGCCGATGTACTCGGAATGGCTGAAGTAGGTCTTCTGGCTCATCTTCTTGCCGGTGACCTTGAACTTGTCGGCATTGACGATGATGACATAGTCGCCGGTGTCAAGGAACGGGGTGTAGGTCGGTTTATTCTTTCCTCTTAATACCTTAGCCACTTCTGAAGCAAGGCGTCCAAGAGTCTTATCTGTTGCGTCAACAACGTACCATTTTCTTTCAATGGTAGCCGGTGTAGCCACATAGCTTTTCATGGGAACCCTCCTGTTAAGTTTTGTGCTCTCTGATGAGCATCCCTATGGATTTAAACTGCACAATGCTTCTACCGGGGCTAATGGTTTTGGCATTAAATGTGAATGCTGCAGGGCTCTCGGGTGAGGTAGTCCCGGGCCGTCTGCCTTCACAAAAATAAACTGTCTCCATAGAACAGCTTTTATATTATACGGTTTGCCCTTTGCCGTGTCAACAAGTTTCGCCTGCCGCGCCCTGTTTTCTTCGTGCACTTTTCGTGAAACAAGGGCCGCCTGCAGCCCGGCTCACTGACTTTCATAGTACCGGATCTCCATCAGGGTGAGGCCGCGCGCCTCGGCGGTGGGTCCTGCCTTCGTGCGGTCTTTTGCTTCGAGGGCTTCCCGCACTCTTTCCGGGGTCCAGAGGCCGGTGCCGGCCTGCAGCAGTGTCCCTGCGATGATGCGCACCATGTTATAGAGGAACCCCGTGCCGGATACATAGATGCGCACTGCGCCGGAATCGGGCCCGATACTGACGGGTATTTCCGCTCCCGCTGCGCCTCCTGCAGGAGCATCCTCAGCTTCAGAGGACAAGACTTCGCTGCTGCAAGCCCCTGCTTCCGGGGTTAGTGTTCCCGAAAGACCTCCGGACCTCTCCTCGCTGACGCGGATATCCGTGATCGTCCGGATGGCGCTGCCTCCCGCGAGAAGGACCTGGGAGGAAGGATTGGCAAAGGAGGTAAAATCATGCTCACCGATGAGATACTTAGCCGCCTCCTGCATTGCCCGGACATCGGGCTTCCTTCTGAGGTAGCTCTGATACCGCCTTGTGAGCGGGTTTTCCACCGGGCCAAAGCTATAGGTATAGCAGTAGGTCTTGATACAGCTTACATGCCGCGGGTGCCAGTCCGCCGGCACTTCCTCCGAGCGCACGATACGGATGTCATCGGGCAGGTACGGAAGAATGGCGGGCGCAAAGCGCTCCGGCGGGATGGGGCCGTCATAATCGAAGACGGCAGCATTGCCCAGGGCATGGACGCCGCTGTCAGTGCGACTTGCGCCGATGACCGCGATGTCGGTACCGGTAAGCTCCGTAAGGGCCCGGTTCAGCTCTCCCTCGATGGTCTTCAAACCCGGCTGGACCTGAAAGCCGGCGTAATCCGTGCCGTCATATGCAATTGTGAGTCGGATCCGTTTCATAAGTAAAGCAGCTTTCGAAGAAAAAATATGGAAACCGTGTCTTTTGTATCGGCAGCGCCGTTTCAGCATTTTATATATGCAAGAAACTAATGCGGCAGAAGCATCACGCCTCTGCCGCTTACATTACTTCGTTTCTTTCATGGCGCGCAGGATCTCGGCCTTTGCTTCTTCGATGGTATAGATATCGGGGTCAATGTCGAAGCCGGAGGCTTTGAGCTCTGCTGCAAGGTAGGTGATCTCCGGCGCGGAAAGGCCGAAGGATTCGAGCTCCTTTACGTGGCGGAAAACCTCACGGGGCGTATCGAAATAGGCGAGCTCCCCATGGTTCATGACCATGATCTTATCCGCGTACTCCGCCACGTCATCCATGCTGTGGGATACGAGGATCACGGTCATGTTCCGCTCCTTATGGAGGCGGCTTACCATGCCGAGGATCTCCCGGCGGCCGTTCGGGTCGAGGCCTGCCGTGGGCTCGTCGAGGATCAGCACGGAAGGCTGCATTGCAATGACGCCTGCCACTGCCACGCGGCGCTTCTGCCCGCCCGAAAGCTCAAAGGGGCTGCGCACAAAGATCTCATCGGTAATGCCGACCTGGTGCAGAGCTTCCACGGCCCGCGCCCTGGCTTCCTCTTCGGAAAGGCCCATGTTTTTGGGGCCGAACATCACATCGGTCAGCACATCTTCCTCGAAAAGCTGATACTCGGGATACTGGAACACAAGGCCCACATGCCCGCGCAGGCCCCTCAGGTTATAGCCGTCCGCAAAGATGTCCTCATCATTATAAAACACTGTGCCGCGGCTCGGCTTTACGAGGCCGTTGAGGTGCTGGATGAGGGTGGACTTGCCGGACCCGGTATGTCCGATCAGGCCCACGAAGGTGCCGTCCGCGATCTCAAAGCTTACGTCGCGCACGGCATAGGTCTCCATGACGGTGCCTTCATTATAAATATGGGAAAGATGTTCTGCGCGGATGCTCACGAACTTTTGATACTCCTGGTTTTTGATGCCGCCGTCATCGCTTCTGCGTTTCCGGCGGTCCATGTTTTCGCCGTTTTCCTGACGGCGGCTGTTGTTGTTCTTACGCTTCCGGCTGTCCCTGCACTGCCCCGGCCTGGCCGGGGAGAAAGAACGCCGCCGGATCTAGGGGCATTGCTTACGGCAGCGGGAGCCGGATGAAGCGGGTCGCAATCATGAGAAGGAGGTAGACCAGCATCAGGATGTAGGCGACGCGGTCCCTGTGCTCATACTTTAAGGGATGCATGCGGGTACGCCCCTCTCCGCCGTGGTAGCAGCGCGCTTCCATCGCCATCGCAAGGTCCGAAGCCCTGCGGAAGGCGGATACGAAGAGCGGCACCAGCAGAGGGATCATGGCTTTGGCCCGCTGGATGAGGTTTCCTGAATCAAAGTCGGCACCGCGTGCGGTCTGCGCCTTCATGATCTTGTCCGTCTCCTCGACGAGGATCGGGATGAAGCGCAGCGCAATGCTCATCATCATGGCAATGTCATGGACCGGGATCCCGAAGCGGTTTAAGAAGCGGAGGCTCTTTTCGAGGCCGTCCGTCAGCTGGGTCGGGGTCGTGGTGAGTGTCATCAGCGAGGAGCCGATGACGAGGTAAACAAGACGCAGCGCCATGAAGCCCGCAAGCAGCAGGCCTTCCTTTGTCATCTTCAGAAAGCCCAGCCGGAAGATCGGGGTACCCGGGGTGAGGAAAATGTTGAAAGAGACCGAAAGGAGCAGGATCAGAAGGATCGCCCTCAGGCCCCTCGTAATGAACTTGAACGGAACATTGCTCGCCTTGATGCAGGCAGCAAGGACCAAGGTCGCAAGCACATAGCCCACCGGGCTCGAGGTCACAAAAAGGGACATCAAAAACACCATCGTGCCCGCAAGCTTGGTGCGCGGGTCAAGGCGGTGGATCACGGAATCAACGGGATAATATTGTCCGATCGTAATGTCTCTAATCATCAGTTATCATTTATACAGCGGGTGTCCGGCCTGTCTTCAGCCCGGAAAGCTCCTTTACGAGCTCATCCCTCGTAAGGATGCCGTCCGGAAGGGGCAGGCCTGCCATTTTCAGCTCGTGGCTAAGCTCGGTAATGACGGGAACGGTGAGCTGAAGCTTCTTTAAGTCCTCCACTCTCGAGAAGATCTCCCGCGGGGTGCCGTCCATGGGACGCCCCTTGGAGTCCTCGGCGATCCTGCCGTGGTCCATGACCACGATCCGGTCCGCGCCCGTACACTCTTCCATGTAGTGGGTAATGAGGATGATCGTAATGCCTTCCTTTTTATTGAGCTCCGACACGGCTTCGATCACATCCTTACGTCCTGTCGGATCGAGCATGGCCGTGGGTTCATCGAGGATAATGCATTCGGGCCGCATGGCTACGATGCCCGCGATAGCGACTCTCTGCTTTTGTCCTCCGGAAAGCTGGTTCGGGGACTTCAGGCGGTAGGCGGTCATGCCGAGCTTATCGAGCGCTTCATCCACACGCCTTAAAATCTCATCGGTGGGCACGCCGACATTCTCCGGACCGAAGCCCACATCTTCCTCCACGACATTGGAAATGATCTGGTTATCCGGGTTCTGGAAGACCATGCCGGCCTTCATGCGGATATTTAAGACCTTGTCCTCGTCCCGCGTATCCATGCCGGAGACCAGGACCGTACCCTCCTTCGGGAGGTTCATGGCGTTGATGAGCTTGGCAAAGGTCGACTTGCCGGAACCGTTATGTCCGAGCAGGCACACAAAGGAGCCCTGTTCGATCTCCAGGGAGAAATCGGAAAGGGCAGGCTCCGTCGCCATGACGTTGTCGTTTTCGTCACGGATCAGGTAATCATAAAAAATGTGTGCTGCTTCAATTAATCTCATTTACTGTTTATGATATTTCTCGATCAGCTCGAGAATGGTGTCGACGCCGTTATGTAAGGAGGATGCCGCCATGGTCGCTGTGAAGCTCTTTCGCATCTCCCAGAGGGCGTTCACCTTGTTAAGCAATGTCTCGTCGTTTAAGTCCTCTTCCTTCAGCACCATGGAAAAGCCCTGCTTTTCAAAGCTTTCCGCGTTGAGGATCTGGTCGCCGCGGCTTGCTGCTGCCGAAAGCGGGATCAGAAGGTTGGGCTTTTTCAGTGCCAGCAGCTCGCAGATGGCATTGGCCCCGGCACGCGAGATCACGATATCCGCTGCCGCAAACAGGTCCTTGAGTTCCTTGCTCACATATTCGAACTGCCTGTAGCCGGGAAGGTCTTTCTTCGTTTCGTCGAGGTTGCCCTTGCCGCAGATGTGAATGATGTCAAAACGCTTTAAAAGCTGCGGCAGAATGCTGCGGACGGCCTCGTTCACATGGACGGAGCCCAGGGATCCGCCGATGATCATAAGGCGCGGCTTCTCCCCGTCAAATCCGAGGAATTTCAGGCCCGCTGCAGCGTCTCCCGTGAGGATCTCCTTTCGGATCGGGGAGCCGGAAAGCACGCCCTTTCCCTTCGGAAGGTACTTGAGCGTCTCCGGGAAGTTGCAGCAGATCTTTGTCGCAAAGGGGGCCGCAAGCTTGTTGGCAAGGCCGGGCGTCATGTCCGACTCGTGGGAAATGACCGGCACCTTGCAGGTCTTTGCTGCCATGGTGACCGGGACCGCCACGAAGCCGCCCTTGGAAAAGACAATATCGGGCTTGAAGCGGCGGATAATGCTTACGGCCTGGGCGTAGCCCTTTCCCACTCGGAAGGGATCCGTGAAGTTTTTGAGATCAAAATAGCGGCGCAGCTTTCCTGAGGAGATCCCCTCATAAGAAAGTCCCGCCTGGGTCACCAGCTGTTTTTCTATACCGTCCAGGCTGCCGATGTACAGGATCTCGTACCCGAGCTCCTGCAAACCAGGAACCAGGGCCAGATTGGGCGTCACATGCCCGGCCGTACCGCCGCCTGTGAGAATAATCTTTTTCATTCGCTGCCTTTATTTAAAGTATATGAGCTTCGCGCTCGTATCTCTGCGTTTCATTGTTCCGGAATAGTAGTGTACAAAAGAATAGGCCTTTTTTCAACTTATTTCTTCTGTTCCCTTCGTTTTTTCCTTGCGTACACCGGTGCGAAGCAGCGGGCGCCGTCCCGGCGTGATGCTGATCACGGAGAAGATCAGCAGGCAGAAGGCTGCCGCAAGCTGGCATACGACGCTGACGAGTACGATATGCCCGGCGTAGGCATTGTCCGCGGTAAGGCCCAGCAGGCGGAATACGCCGCGCACCGCGTTGGGGTCTCCGGTCTGCTTTGTTACGACGGAAAAGACCGGGGTCAGCGGATTCATGGTCAGCAGATAGGCCGCCCGGTTCTGACCGCTGATCCCAAAGGGCTTCAGCAAAAGTGCGAGCAGTACGGTGCCTGCGGCAAGGCCCAGCACGATTCCGTAGGAGAGGATGGTGCTGCGGACCACTGAACGGCTTACGGCGCTTGCGAACATCCCGCAGGAGAGCATGAAAAACGCCTCGGGGATAAAGAGCAGCATGAGCCCGACGGCGCTCTGCACCGGGACCCCGCCGTACATGAGCGGGATCAGCATGGCCGGCAGGCAGGAAATGATGATGACCGTGACGCTGATGAAGGCCGAGATCATTTTCTCGGTCACAATGTCAAAGGAGGTGAGCCTCGTCGTGATGAGCAGGTCAAAGGTGCCTGTCTCCCGTTCGCCCGAGATCGCGGAAAGTGTATAAAGGGGCGAGATCAAAAGGATCAGGATGTACTGCGTAAGGACGGTGATCCGGTAGATCTGAAGGAGTCCGTGGTAGTCCGCGATGTAGCTCTGCCGCATCCCTGAGATCACGCCGAAGCTTCCGAGCAGAGCCACGAGAAAGAGGACCGCGTTGAGGGCGGTCATCAGCACCGGGAAGAGGAATCCCCGGCTCCGTATTTCCATATCCCGTTTAATGATAGGCTTCAGTTGCATCGTAGCTTGCCACCGTGTGTTCTTCCCCGTGGCCGGTCAGCTGCATGAAAATGGATTCGAGGGAGCCCTTCTCCCGGGAGAATCCGGCTACCGGCAGCCCGGCCTCGACAAGGCGTTTCAGAAGATCGGCCTCCTCCAGGGTGCTGCCGTCAAAATTGATCATGATATCATTTCCCTTGATCGCCATGGAGCGGACCCTGGGTTCATCCCTTAAGAAACGGATCGCCTGGGTCGTGCGCTTTGCCATCGAAATGATAATGGGGTTCTCCGCGGTGACGATCTTCATGACGTCCATCAGGCGGCCGGACATGACGATGCTGCCCTGGTCAATGATGCCGATGTCCGTACAGAGCTCGGAGATGTCGCTTAAGATATGCGAGCTGATCACGATGGTCTTGCCGCGGTCGGAAAGCTCGCCCACGATCTGCTTGAACTCATAGCGGGTCCGGGGGTCGAGGCCCGAGGTCGGCTCGTCCATGATGAGAAGCGGCGGATCATTGATCAGCGCGCGGGCTAAGGCAAGCTTCTGCTTCATGCCGCGGGACAGGGACTCCACATAGAAGTCCGCCTTATCGGAAAGCTCCACGTACTTTAAAAGGTTCTCGGTCTTCTTCCTCGACTCCATGCCGTCATAGCCGTAGCAGGCCGAGAAGAACTCCATGTACTCGGAGACCTTTAAGTTATTGTAGATCCCGAAGGCATCCGGGATATAGCCGATCATGCTGCGGGTCGCGGCATTCTCATAGCCTCCCGGAAGATCGCCGACCGTAACAGAGCCCTCATCAGGGGCAATGATGCCGGTCATGATGCGGATCGCCGTGGTCTTGCCTGCGCCGTTCGGTCCGACGAAGCCGAACAGAGCCCCCTCGCCGATCTCCATGGAAAGATCGTCGAGCGCGCAGAAATGACCGTAAAATTTTTTGACGTGATCTACCTTAAGCATGCAGCTCCGAACATGTTCAGAGGAATGCGAAGCATTCCTTCATTATGGTTGGGGTTGTTCCTTTAAGATGCCAGCGTGCACAAATCCCCTTCTACGGTTCCCCTCCCGCTTCCGTTTTCGCTCTCATGAAATCATCCAATGATTGGAAAGGAAGTCAATGAAGCGAAAACGCGCGCTGCGGGCCGTCGACGGCCGTAGAAGGGGATTTTGCACGCTTACGTTATGTTTCTTTACCTCTCTGTTCCCGTCACATCCGGGACCGGAAGATACATCGGGACCGCGCCGTTTGCACCCTCATCGGGGACATAACGCACGGTCAGTGTGTTCGCGGGGGACAGGTAATTCCGGATCTCGGCAGCGCTGAACTTAAGCTGCCCGCGGCCCATCAGGTCATAGCTTCCGGTCGTGTAGTTATAGAGATAGACGGAACCCGTAAAGGGGATCATCCTGTCTGAGGCAAAGCCCTCCGAAAGCCCGCAGAAGGTCAGTGAACGGATCGAGATGTCACTGCCCAGGCTGTATTCGAGGACTGCCGTGCCGCGGGTCGTGTTGGCTGCCGCGTCGTACTCGCCGGAGATCAGCTTCGGATCGGCGCTGAGCGCGGTGCGCCACAGGACCGCCCCGTGTGCAAAGGTCGTATCTGTAAAGCCTGCCAGCAGCATGGTTCCGCTGCCGGAAAGCTCGCGTCCGTCCGGACGGAGGAGCAGAGGCTCCGTGTTTTCGATAAATGCGATCAGTCTCGCGCCTCCGTAGTAGGCGCGCAGGTTGGTGTCGATATACCAGGACAGCAGGCGGCTGTTTTTTAAGGCCCGGATGTACTCTGCGCTTCCGGGCTCCATGGAACGGATCCCGGTGATGTACTCCGAAAGAAGCTCCGGGGATCCCGTGGGGGAGTTGATCAGCGGCGTATCTTTAAGCTCCGCCTCTCCGCCGTCAGGGATGTTTCCGACCGGCGCGATCCTTCCGTACATCAGGAGGTACGCGTTCTGAAGCTCGTGCCCGCTGTTGTTTTTTACGGTGCCGTTGACGGCTTCGTCAAATGCCGTGATATGTGCCTCGATGCCGGGCTCCTCCGTGCGGAAGCTCCTGCTGTATTCCAAGAGGCTTGCGGCAAAGGGCTTCATGTTTTCCGTGAGGATCTCCGTGTCCTCTGCCCCGGTACGGATCTCCAGTACGCTCCGGCTGTCGTACCTTCCGTCCGGATTATCCGATGCAAAAAGGCCTGCGGTCTTTGCTTCCCGGACGACCGGGATCACTGCCGCTCCCTCCGGGACCTTCAGGCGGAAATCATTGCCCGAGGAAGAAAGGAGGCGGACAAAGCCCTCGTCAGAGACCGAACCTCCGTTGAGTTCCCGGACGACCGAGTAATCCGCGGCAGGGTCTCCTTGCTTTAAGCGGATGGCCATCACACTGACCACGAGTGCGCCGGCACAGGCGGCGATGGGCACAAATGCATGATAGTAGATCCCGAGGCCCCGGGTCCTCAGGTATACATAAAGTCCAAATCCGATCAGTCCGAGATAGGCGAGCGCAAACATGATATAAAGCGTCGCGGAGGGCAGCCTTTCGGGATCGGTCAGTCCGACCAGAGAACGCACCGAGGCGTAGAAGCCGGTCCCCCTGTCCTCCTCTGCCATATGGCTGATCCTTCCGGTTCCGAAAAGCCCCTGCAGCAGCTCGTCCACGTAGCCGATCTCCTCCGTACAGAAGGCGGAAATGTCGCAGAGATCGTAGGCCGTCACGCCGACGATGCCGTTGCCCCGCGGAACGGTGGTGAGGATCGCGGTATCTCCGGACTGGATCACCTGTGTGCCGGAAGAAAGGGAAACATCCCGTACCAGCAGGGAGATCACCGCCCCGTCCGGGCCGGTCTTGGAGTATTTCATACCCATGTCGATGTCCCGCTGGTCCGCATCGCTTAAGGAAAAATCACGGATGTTGCTTAACAGCTGCACCGCGGTGGACGGGCGTGCGCCCGTGCCGATCAGCAGCGCTCCGCCGTCATTGACCCATTCCCGGATCACCCGGATCCCGGCATCGGGGAGTCTGCGGCTGTCGAGGTCGGAGATCACGATCATATCGACCTGGGAGAGATTCTCCGGCGCCTCCGGAAGGCCGGCGGGGTCGAGCTCCACGGTGCGGGTGCGCATCGCGGTCCCCGCGACGCTGATCCCGCGGAAATACCCGAGCTCCTCGGGATTATCGGAAAGCAGTCCGATCAGAAGCTCCGGGCTGCTGCTCTGTATATTGACTGTCTCCGCCTGCTCGGCAATGAGCCTGCGGTCCTGATCATAGAGGCGGATGTTGATCACGCCCCCGTTTTCACCCGCGGAGATCAGGTCCCGTACGGTTATCGCTTCCCCTGCCGGGATCCCGACCGGAAAGCTGTAACGGATCTCCGCGCTTTCTGCGGAATCCGCGCCGGTCTCAATGCTGCCGGGAAGGGTGAGCACCAGCTCCCCGGAAAAATCCTGCGGATCGTAATTATGCAGCACTGCCTCAAAGGGAAGCCTGCGGGAGGACTTGGCAATATTCCGAAAGCCGTATCCGAAGGAAATGCTGATGCCGGACTCCGGTACGGGAGCCGCCGCCTGGGTCTCCTCTGTCTGGTCCATGATCAGACTGACCGAGGTGTCCGGTGAGGGCGAGGATCCGGGATCCGTCAAAGCTCCCTCCGGCGCAGGGCCTGCAAGGTCATCGGGGGAGCGGTCTCCCTCCTGTACGAAGCCTTCCTCCGGCTCCGCATACGCGCACACGGAAAAGGCTGTCATGAGGACAGCCGGCAGGAGTGCGGAGGCTATGAGTTTTAGGAGTTTTCTGAGTGACATTCTACGCTCTCTTGATCTGCTCCCTTGCCTTATCGAAATGGATCTTGAGGCGCACGGTAAAGACGGTGCCGTTCAAGTCCGAGGCAGCAGTGATGGTACCGCCGTGCATGTTGACGATATCCCGCGCGATCGCAAGGCCCAGGCCCGTGCCGCCGGTCTGCGTGGAACGCGCTCTGTCCGCGCGGTAGAACTTGTCAAAGATGAGAGGCAGGTCCTTTTCGTCGATCACAAAGCCGAAGTTGATGACCTTGACCTCGACCACGTCGTTGGGGATCTCTGCATTGACCCGGACGATGACCTTCTTGCCCTCGGCACCGTACTTGATGGCATTGCCGATCAGGTTATCGAAAAGACGGGCGATCAGGCCTCCGTCCGCGGCGATCTCGAGGGAAGGAACATTGGTTTTCAGCTCATAGCTTAAGCCCTTTTCCTGAAAGCTCGGATAGGCCTCCTCGAGAAGCTGCTCCAAAAGCTTTACGATGTCGACATAGCTCACCTTCATGGTGATCTTTCCATAGCTGAGCTTTGTAAAGTCAAAGAGGTCATTGATGAGCTGCTCTAAGCGCCTCGACTTGTTATAGGCGATCCTTAAGTACTTCTGCCGCTGGTCGTCGCTTAGGTACGCGCTGTTCTTTCCGGAAAGGAGCTCCAAGTAGCCGATGATGGAGGTGAGCGGCGTCCTTAAGTCGTGGGCAATGTTCGTGATCAGGTCCGTCTTGGACTTTTCGGCCTCCCGCTCCACCTCGAGGAGCTTCTTTAAATCCTCGCCGAGGTTGTTGAGATTTTCCGCCATCTGGGAAAACTCGTCGTCACCCTCCACCCGGACCTTGGTGTCGAGGTTCCCCTCTGCCAGGTCTTCCATGGCGTGGCTTAAGTCCGTGATGTAGTTGATGGAGCGAAGCTGCAGGAGATAAAAGATCACGCAGAAGAGGATCACGGCGCTGAAAACGCAGAAAAGGACAGCCAGACGGTTGTCCTCCGTATTTGCGCCGAATACCAAGATAAGCCTGCCGATATTAAATATAAGCAGGCTTTCGATCAGGCACGTGATAAACGCGGCAATGATTAAGTTGATGATGAAACGCGTCCGGTACCGTTTCGCGATATCATTTTTCATGAGCAGGTCCTCATGCAGGCGAAGCATCTGTCCTCACATGCTTTGATGATGATGAGTGTCCGATGCCTCCGCATGGTCTGGCTTTATTTCTCGATCTTGTAGCCGACGCCCCAGACAGTGGAAATGATCTTGTCCTGGCGCTGGTCTTCCTTCATCTTTCCGCGCAGTCTCCGGATATGTACCATGACGGTATTGTTGGCCTCGTAGACCTTCTCGTTCCAGACCTTCTCGAAGATCTCGTCCGTGGAGAAGACCTTGCCGGGGTTGGAGCTTAAGAGATAGAGGATATCGAACTCGATCGGGGTGAGCTTGATCTCCTCGCCGTCGATGGTGACCTTATGGTTGTCCTTGTTGATCGTAAGTCCGCGGATATGGATCTCGCTGTTCTCCTGCGCCGCGCCCTGGTTGTTCGGGTTGAGCTGGGTGTAGCGGCGAAGCTGGGACTTCACTCTCGCGGTCAGCTCAAGCGGATTGAAGGGCTTCGTAACATAATCGTCCGCACCGACGCCGAGACCCATGATCTTATCCAGATCCGCGCCCTTTGCGCTGAGCATGATGATAGGAACATTGGAGGTCTCACGGATCTTCTTGCACATCTGAATGCCATCCATTCCGGGCATCATGATATCGAGAAGCACCAGATGGATCTCCTCTTCCTCGATGATGCGCAGGCCTTCCTCGGCATTGGATGCCTTGTGTACGGTATAGCCGTCGGATACCAGATAGATCTCGACAAGATCGGCAATTTCATTTTCATCGTCTACGACAAGAATGTTGATGTCCGGCATGTGCGTTCTCCTTCCATGTCACTGTGAGCATGCGATGTGTCTTCATCGTCTCCTTTTGCTCACATTATACCTTAAACTGCCGTTTAGTTCTTGAAAATCCATGAATTTTCACGAAATTTTCATCAACGGTTTTCTGACGGTTTTGGTCAGCCGGTTTTTGCGGCTTTCTCGGGGATGTTTTCTGCTCCGCTTCCCGGGATGCTTTCCACGCTGTGCTCTGCACTGCTGTCTTTGATGACCGCTGCGGCTTCAGCACTGTTTATGCTGTCCTCCCGGCCTTTTCTTAAATCCGCCATGATCAGGCGGCGGGTATAGGCCGCCGGCTTTTTGCGGTCGTCTCCTTCGAGGTCCGCGATGCGGAACGGAGGCAGAAAGTGTACTTTGACGGTGGCGGGCTTTACGAAGGGACGGTGGTTCTCATAGACGTCCGCCGTGCCTGAGATCGCGACAGGAACGACCGGGCAGCCGGTCCTCTGCGCGATCTTTAAGCTTCCTTCCTTGAATTCGTTGAGCTCGGTCTTGTCCGCGTTTTTGTTGCGGGTGCCCTCCGGGAAGATAAAGATCGAGCAGCCCTGCTTTACGTATTCGATCGCCTGCATGATGACCCTAAGCCCCTGCTTTACATCCTTGCGGTCTAAGAAGAGACAGTTCATCAGGATCATCCACCAGCCCATGACCGGGATCCCGGAAATGCTTTTTTTGGCAATGTAGCCGGTGGGCCGTTTCAGGCAGACATAGGTGCTGAGCACGTCGTAATAGGACTGATGGTTTCCGACAAAGAGGCAGGGCTCGTCATCGGGGATGTTTTCTATGCCCTCGGCCTCGACCTTTGTTGCGGATACCCAGAGTTCAAACTTCAGGAAGGTCCGGATGATCTTCCAGGTGGCGTAAAGTGAAGCGTCACGATTAAAATGCCTTACGATAAACAGCACTCCGACCACCGGAATGCCGAAGAAAAAGAAGGCGAAGAAGAAAAAGACTACTAGTATTGCTCTGATCAATGTTTCTCCTTTATAAAACATCCGAAAAATGCGGACGCAGCTTCGTGAAGATCTTGAGCCCCACGTAGAAGATCGCGACGGTCACGGCCCAGAAGTACAGGGTGTTCAAGGGGCGCTCCCAGAACCAGTTGCCGGTCAGCATGGAGTCACGGTAGCCCGTGACGATGTAGTAGACCGGGTTGATTTTGAACAGAGGTCCCATCCAGGGACGCTCCGCGGTGAACATGCCGTCCCAGTACATGATGGGCGCAAGCCACATCCCGAACTGCAGGCAGATGCCGACGATCTGTGTCATGTCCCGGAAGAAGACATTGATCGAGGAGGTCAGGAAGCCGATCCCGAGCGCCAGGATCATGGTCGCCAGGCTGTAGTACAGGACCTGGATCCAGGTGATGAGCGGCCTGTTGCCGCCGATCAGGAAGACCGCGAACATGATCGCAAGGAAGCAGGCATGCACCAGAGCGCATGAGCAGACCTTGATCACCGGCAGAAGCTCTACCGGGAATACGACCTTCTTCACGAGATAGTTGTATTCGTTGAGGGAGTTGGTGATGCCGGAGACCGACTCATTGAAGAAGAACCACGGCACGAGTCCGGGGATCAGCCAGATGACGTAGGGCGTGTCGGGAACCGGCGGCACTGATTTCATTCCGAGCTGGAAGATGAAGAAGAAGATCAGCACGGTCACGATCGGATTTACAAACATCCAGATCACACCAAAATAGGACCCGGCAAAGCGTTTCTTAAAGTCGGATCCTGCCAGGTCGGCGATCATTTTTCTTTTGTCTTTCAGTTCACGGAAGAACCGGGTTAACAGGTGCATAGTTTCTTAGTTCTTTGTGCGGGTTCGATAAGCTGCGCGATGCTCCGCCGGAGCTTACCGGTCGAACTTAAAAGTCTCGGAAAGGCCGCCCCACTTGGTGTCCTTTTCGGAAAGCAGCAGCTCCATGCCCTCCTCGACGGGCCATTCCACGCCGATCTCGGGGTCGTTCCAGATGAGGCCGCCCTCGTCGCCGGGATGGTAGAAGTCGGTGCATTTGTAAGCAAACTCAGCTGTGTCGCTTAAGACCAGGAAGCCGTGCGCGAAGCCTTCGGAAATGTAGAACTGTTTTTTGTTTTCCTCGGTGAGCTCGACGCCGTACCACATGCCGTAGGTCGCTGAGTGCGTCCGAAGGTCCACCGCCACGTCGAAGACTCTGCCCCTGAGCGCGCGGACGAGCTTTCCCTGCGGATACTGCTTCTGGTAATGCAGTCCCCGAAGCACGCCCTTCGAAGAGCAGGACTGGTTGTCCTGTACGAACTCCATGGTGAGTCCTGCTTCTTCAAAGTCCCGTTTGTTGTAGGTCTCCACGAAGTAGCCTCTCGGATCGGTGTGTACCGTCGGCTCTATGATATACAGGCCCTCAATGATGCGGCCGTTTTTTTCACATTTTGTAACTTTGATCTGACCCATTCGTTATTTCTCCTAAAACGGCCATGCTTTACACGGCCTTACTGTTCAGCAGCCTCTTCAGTTAAGGCAGGAAGGCTTTGCTACAGGCAGAAGCGGCTGATCACCGCGGTCCATACCGTCAGTGCCAGAAGCACTGCCGCCGCCAATTCCAGTAGATAATACCACAAGCCTGTCTTTGTTTCAAGTGAGCCTGCTCCGGCGGCGTTCGGCCCGCTTAAGACCATGTAGAGCGGAAACATCAATGGAATAAAGTAACGGCCCTGCACGCCCGCGATCTCTGCGGCGCCGGGTTCGGTAAATGCCACGTACATTGAGGTCCAGATCAGCACTGATGCCGCGCCGACCATGAGGAGGGTCCAGATCCTTGCGGGAAGATGAAGCTTTTCGACATCGATGAGGATCTCGCCCGGACGTTCCGGGTTCTTCCCGTGAAAGAGCCTGTCGGTTCCAAAACTCACTTTGCCGGCGGAATCATTTTCCGGAGCCCTGCCTTTCTTAAGCCAGCTTACGATCACGGTGCCTGCAAGCAGGATGAGGTACGGAAGATAGTAGCCTTTGAATACGGTCGAGCCGTTTACGATGTGGCCCATATGGGTAATGCAGTCGGCGCCGAACCAGCATTTCGGGAACCAGAGGATGATCTGGCGAAGCAGGATCCACGTATAGCGGAAGGGATGCCCCAGGATGAACCCGACCTGGGAGACCTCGGATACGGCTTCACCGCCCCGTATGTCTCCGCCCTGGGCCGGTGCCAGGATCGTGGGCAGAATGAAGGTGCCTGCCAGCAGGATAAACACCAGTCCGCAGCCAAAAAGCAGGAGCCAGTCCCGCGTATCCGGGTGCCAGAGACCGCCATGATGCTGTTCTTTGCTGCTGCCCGCAGTCTCTGAATCTGCTTCATCCTTTCGCCCGTGCAGCCAGGTCAGCGGAAGCAGGGCGACCGGGGCGTACACCGCCTTCGAAAGGCATCCCAGGAAAATGCACAAAAGTGCCGGAAGCGCGTACTTCCTCCCCCGCAGCATCAGCGCGTAGCCCAGGCTTAAAAATGCTGTGATGAAGGGATCGTAGCTTACCGTACAGGCCAGAAAAATGTTGATGGGGAAGAGCCCGATCAGCATCATCAGCCACTGCCCCGCAGGGCAGAACCAGATCGCAAGCGTCATGACCGCGATATACATCAGCAGATTGGACATCCTTGCCAGAAGCAGAAGAGACGGCCAGGCAAGATGCAGCCCCTTTCCGAGCTTCACTGCTGCCGCCATGACCAGGTACGAAGGAACGCGGTTCGGAAGGGTATAAAAGTCGGGGGTGCGGGCGCCTTCGCGGTAATTCGCAAGCTCTGAAAGCCGTGTGTTCCATTCCTGCATCTCGG
>Ga0256404_1007835_pt1 | contig 16564 bp, 15 predicted proteins | sample RumenRJG_01DNA_FD_185990 | JGI IMG/M metagenome (GOLD analysis project Ga0256404, IMG submission 185990) | Bovine rumen microbial communities from Lethbridge, Alberta, Canada - RJG_01 | ecosystem: Host-associated > Mammals > Digestive system > Stomach > Rumen | place: Canada: Alberta | collected...
TCACACCTCTTAGGATGGCGTGATAAACTTTGAAGTGAGAATGTTCTCTTGGCTGACGTGGCATGATGAATATCGCCTTTCAGTAGTTATATGGTGTATGGGTCAAGGTACCTGTCCCCCTGACCCCATGTCCCCCTGACCCCATGGTAAAGAGCCTGTCCGAACAAGAGAAATCGCATTCTTGGCGGTTTTGACCGCAATGTCCTGAGGCTATTAGTGGGGTTGCAGAATTGAGGATGCACTTAATTGCACGATTATCATCATTTTTTGCGAAAAGGCTTCGCAGATCTGAAATATTTTTTATCTATGCTCACGGCTTTGAAGTTTTATCTTTATTCTTTAGCGATTATAAAGATACTCATTTTCTGTGAGATATACAAACTTCAGAGCCTTTTTTATTCCAAGATTACGTTAAATCACGCTTGTGAATTGTCACTAGCGAAACTTTAGTTATTTAGTAATCCACCTGCTATTACTTCGTGTAACAGCAGGCGGATTTATGAAATACATCAATCTTTTTATTAAAATCTTAATTAAAGACTTGATAAAACGGAAATAAGAACAACGAGCATAACTATTTTCTACAAAAACTCGCATATTCTCATCATAATAATTCATACCATCACCTATAAAATAAAATTGATCTTTGTCATCTATTATACGTTTTGCATGAACATTTTCTAAAGATTCCCCCTCTTGACAATGAACTCCTGTACCATCCCACCCCATGTTACGTACTTTTGTAATAGTAGGCATAACTACATTCATACTCTCTAGTACCATATAAATACTAAGAGTATTATCATTATCGGGATTAACTTTATTTCCATAAGCACATTGAATCGCATACAAAAGACGATTTAAGCCATGCTTTTTAAGTTTTTTTAAATTATTAAGGCTATGCAATTTCTTACGAAAATATGCTTTGTTACAAGTATTATCACTTTTTACTACTCGATCCTTCCATATTCCATATCCCCAAGCAGAAAAATCAACATTCTGCATAAAATAATTATTATCGCTATACTTTATAGGATAAGGATGAGAATAGCCACAAATCGCAAGGACAGAGGAATCATTTTTAAATTTTTCTAATCCTTTATTAATGAACTCCAAAAAATTAGGGGAAAAGATATTATCATCCTCTGAAAAGATATATCTATCAACATTAATAGTTGCATCCTTTACTGCTGTTTGCCAATTACCTTTACCAGAGAAAAAATAATTAGTTTCTCTACGATACACAGTCAAAGAATGAAAATTGTTGTCTTTTTCTTTTTCCTGCAAATAAATATCTATCTTTTTCCATCCTTCTACATATTTTTCAGATGGAGGATAGTCCAATGCAACGTAAACATCAGTAAACTCTGCTCCTACGCAGGCTTCTAATGACTCTAAACAATTTTTAAAGTGCTCATACCGATTCAAAGTCGGTATTATTACAGGTGCATAAATCATAATTGTATATATTTTAACTTCACGAAATGCATATATAAGCAATGCTATTCGCAAAAAACATTAAAAATAATTCTACTTCACTCTCTTTATTTTATCAGGAACCATACTCAAAGCATCGTTAAACTCATCCTTCAAAAATATTTTTGCGCCAATCAAATATACTATTGCACCAAGAGATATTCCTAAAACAAGCTGACAATATAGATTTGAAGAAAGAGATATTATAGCATGGACTATTAACCACATAATAAAGGAAACTCCAAAAATAGGAAGCAAATCACCCATTTGTTTAAAATAACCTACATTTATAAGTTTTCCCGTATAATAAGTGTTTATTATCAAAGAAAGCATAGATGACACAATACCGCCACTTACCATCCAAATAATGCCATGAGGTATCGTTATGAACATTATACATACACCAATGATTTTCTTAAAGATTTCCAATCTAAAGAACAAATCAGAGCGTCCTTTAACAGTAAGCAAATTTAAATTAATAGCATGAATTGGATACCACATCATTTGAAAGCAAACTATCTGCAAAAGAATGACACAGCCGATCCATTTATCCGTCAACAATATTCTCACTAATGGATTTGCAATAGCGGAAAGCATCAACATCATTGGAAATATAAGAAAAGCCGATAATTTTAATATTTTACGATAATCTTTTGCTAATCGTTCATCCTCATTTTGAATACTACTTAATACAGGAAACGTCACCCGCTGAAGCACACCTGTCAAATTACTAGAAGGTAGTGATGAAAACTGTTGTGCTCTAGTATAATTTCCTAAATCTTGAGCACTGAAATACTTTCCAATAACTATTGGATAAATATTATTATATATTGTATCCAATAGACCAGAACCAAGCATTTTACTACCGAACCCCCAAAGATAATGAAAAGACTCCCACGACCACTTCCTTTTAGGTTTCCATTTCCCTAATACCCAAAGCAAAATAGTTCTCATTACATAACCACCAACTTGTTGGAAGACTAAAGACCAGACTCCAAAACCATTATAGGCCATATACAATCCTACAATACCGCTTACAACTGCACCGCTAAGGGAAACTATAGCTTGTGTCTTAAAATCTATTTTTCTAGTAAGAATAGCCTGTTGTACTGCACATAAAGGATTAAACAGTACTGCCAAAGCCGTTACTTTTAACAAACTCGAAAGAATTGGTGTATGATAAAAATCAGCTATTAATGGGGATGAAAAGAACAATACAGCATAACACAAAATTCCTATACCAATATTGAAATAGAAAGCTGTAGAAAGATCGTCCTCTGTCAACTCTGGCTTACGAATAAGCGCAGTTGAAAAACCACTATCTATTATACATTGAGCTATAGCTAAAAACACCAAAGGCATAGCTATGATACCATAATCATCCGGTGAAAGTAAACGGGCAAGAATGATTCCAAAAAGGAATTGCACACCCTGAGTGGCAAACCTCTCAATCATACTCCAAGCTAATCCCTTTTTGGTTTTATTCTTTAATGATTCTTGTTGCATAATTATATTCTATATTATTTTCCCAATAAATAGAAGAACCTCATATTTTCATAATATCGATTCATATCCTTTTTATTTCTCCATACCTGAAGCAAATAAGTCTTTGTACAATCTCTTGCCTCTAATACCCAAAAAGATGCCCAAAAGTGTCCATCCAACTACAATAACCAACTCTTGCCATACAAGAGTGCAAGCAGAACCTGGTATCAAATACATCGCAGCCATAAAGCCAGACATAAGCACTGCCATAATACCTACCCAATGTGCATGTTTTACCCGATATGGTCGTTTCAAATCTGCCTTCTTCTTTCGCAAAACGACAAATGAAAGAGAAACTATACAATATGCTAGACAGCAGGCAAAGTTAGCGGCATCTACTATCCAAACTAGCATAACTCTTCCAAAGAATGGAGCAATGATAGATGTTAAACCTAACAATAACAATGCGACAATTGGAGTTTTATAGACTGGATGCAATTTTGCAAAGTTTCTAGGAATCATCCGTGACTTTGCCATAGCAAACATTACACGACTACCGCCAATTAAAAATGAATTCCAACTGGTTATGATACCACAAAGTCCTCCCAATATCAAAATTTTTGCCATCGTATGACTATTATAGGCGATAGCCATCGCGTCTGCAGTAACCAATCCTGCACCGTGCATTGATATAACCATCTGATTGCCATTCATCACGTAACCTATTGCCAATACAACCAAAGCATAAAACCCTACCGCCATTGCTATGGACAGGATCATCATACGCCCCAATCTCTTCAATGGCATATTTATCTCCTCAGTTGCCTGAGGAATTACATCGAAGCCAAATAAGAAGAAAGGAGTCATGATAGCAACCTTAGCTACATTTTCAACAATAGAAATAGTATTATCACCAACAAATAATTGTTGGCTTATATTATCAGTATTTCCAGAAAAAGCAGAACCTGCAACTAATATCAATCCCACTCCAGCAATAATACAAGTCAAGATATTCTGTAACTTGGCTGCCTTTTTAGTTCCCTTTATATTGATATAAACAATTATAGCAGCAGTGATGATTGCCACAACCAACCACGATGCATAAATATCAAAGCCCTTTACGGTATATAAATATCCTTTTAAGAATCCAGGAAAAATATATTGTATGATAGTCGGAAATGATACAGCTTCAAAACACACTACTCCAACATAACTCAATATCAACGCCCAAGTACTAACAAAGGCTCCCACAGGACCAAAAGCTGCATAACAAAAGTTTTGAACACCTCCAGATTTAGGCATAGTCGTAGTCAATTCTGCATAGGCAAGTCCGACAAAATATATCATCAGACCACCTATGAGGAAACCTATGACAGTACCTAAAACACCACCAGATGTTATCCATTGCCCAGAAGACACGACCCAGCCCCAGCCAATCATAGCTCCAAAGGCAACAGATAGTACATCAAATGTATTAAGATTTTTCTTTAAATCAGAATTTGGCATTATCTTGCCTGAGATAAAAGGTGAGAATAGTCATCAAAATAGATAAGCATGTCGTTACCATGTTCATCCTTGTAATGAACTGTTTTATTTATATCTTCAATTACATCACACATCTTTTGACAATCTTCTACAGTAAAGGTAATTATAGAGACAGGTCTATATTGAAGAACATCAGAATTCTTATGTGCTATCTCATGTACAAAGAAATTAGTATCAGTCTTATATTTGTCCAATCCAACAATTTGAGTTATTTTACCTCCTTGTTTTGTCCAAAGCATATAAGAACAACCACACTTCTTGTAAGGTACCTTTTGGGATGGAGGCAAGACTCTTGATTCTAGGTCATTACCCACAGCATAATTTACCAACCATGCAATGGAATTAAATCCTGTTACATCAGTTAATGGAACAAACATCATGTCACCAGGAAGCCGATGTCCCATTTCTAACAAATAGAAATGCCCATCTTCATCGTAAATAATCTCAAACCAAGCAATACCATCTTTACATTTGATTTCCTTTATAACCTGTTTTACCTTTTCATCTACTTCAGCAACATACTTATCCAACAAACTGTCTGATACTGTAGTTGTCAGACTATAGGTATAGATAGGCATACCTGGTTCCGAATTCATGGAATAGAAAGATACTAAAGAAGGCTCACCATTGGCAATTGCATAATACGCAGTAACTTCCTGACCATGCAGTTTACGCTCTACGATGACATTAGGATTATCAGAAACTGACTTAACTTTTTCAATTGCTTGTAATAATTCGTCCTTGTTATTCACAAAAGTCAAGCCTTTGTTACTACTTTTATCTACCGGTTTCACGACGACAGGATAAACTACATTGTCCATATCTTCTTCAGAAGGATAACCATCGCAACAGAAATCCGGTGAAACAGGAGCACCTACCTTTTTACATACTTGTTTGAATTTATATTTATTACGGGCATACCCCCAAGCATTCTTATTGATATAACAAGGAAGATGAAGACGTTCTGTCAACTCTAAGACTTTATCTAGATTAAATTCAGAGACACCAGCAAAAACACCATCAATGTTTTCTTCAATGCACTTCTTCTCCAAAGTATCAATATCGGCAGTACTAATATCCCAACATTCATCAGCATATTTTTTGGCTTCAGATTTTTCTACAGGAAAAAAATCAGTTACAACTGTATATATTCCTGCAGCTTTAGCATATTTTACTATCTGAACGCTACCCGTACTCGTTCCAAGCATCAATAACTTTTTCATAACATTCAGGCTAATTTTATTGTTATTAAATTATTATAGTTCTTGCAAAAATCATCCATCTGTTCCATTGTATCAAAGTGAAGGAAGATGATTCCTAATGCTTTTCCTGCACCATCGAATACTTCTACAGGATCACCTTCTTTTTTATAGATTACCTGTCGATAAACGTTCTTGGCAATACTTTCATCGATTTCAATACCCTTAAAAGTTCCAGCTTCGTAGCTATGGAGTACATAGTGCATATAGCATCCAGGCAAAGATTTTACTGGATGATCCAAGAACTCAGGCTTTTCTCCCATTGCAGCTTGAACATTAGCCTTCACTAAATCAATACCGTATGCATCACTCAACTGAATTGGAATCATATTGCCACCTGCACGAGGACCTAACTCCAAGAAATGAACGTTATCATTCTTATCAAGAATAATCTCGATATTTAATTCACCAAAACGAATATCAAGAGCTGTAACTATACGCTGTAATTCTCTATGAATATTAGAAGTCTGCTTTTCTGATGTACACAAAGGTTTTTTCTTTCCAATTGGAATTAGTGGACTTCTCTTGTTATCTCTAAGGCACTCCATCTCTCCATAGAGCACTACTTTACCATCCCAAACAAAGATGTCCCCACCAACAACAGATGGGAAACCTCTCTGTATATATTCCTCTACAAGCAAAACCTTGTTTCGAGAATATGAATCAGCCCACGCGATTGCCTTCTCCAAGCCATCCCAGTTTTCCAACATAGTTACACCTTTACTACCAGAAGAATCTGTTGGTTTAACTACTACAGGGAAAGTAAAATTCTTCGCATTTTCCTTAATCTCATCCAATGAGGTTTCAGGATGGAAAGAATAAACCTTAGGACAAGCAAAACCATGGCTCTGCAAGAACTGACGCCAAGGATATTTCAATCCTAAAACCTCTACGCTCTTGACTGGATTAGTCGGAAGACCCAAACGCTCTGCAACAATTGCTGCTGGAAGTGCAGCTGGATCTGAAGCATAAGCAAGAATACCATCAACCTGTTCGTCCTTCGCTATTTGATAAACAGCCTCAACATCTGTAGTACTGGCATTATAATATTTATCTGCTACATACTGACCAGGATTATCAGACAGATAATCACACAAGACAGTATAATAACCAAGTTCTTTAGCAGTCTTGATGGCAATGACTTGTTGGGCTGAACCGCCCAACAAGAGTATTTTCTTTTGTGGCATTGTTTCTATTTATTTTAAGATACAATCCAATGTTCTCTGAATATCCTCTTCACTCAATGCGTGATGCATTGGCAAACATATTACGCTATCTGCCATCTTATGGGCATTAGGCAAGTTTGCTGGATCTGCACTCTCCAAACCACGATAAGTAGAGAACTCACTTATCAATGGATAGAAGTAACGACGGCCCAACACATTCTGTGACTTCATCTTTGCATAAAGTTCATCACGACTCATACCATACTTTTTTTCATCAACGAAGATAGGGAAGTAGCTGTAGTTGTGGCGAACGCCGGGCATATCATCGAAGAATGTGATTCCCTCAACACTACGAAGAGCTTTGCGGTAGGCTTCTGCGACATGTTTGCGTGCAGCGATGGCATCGTCCACCTGTTTGAGATTAAGAAGACCGTAAGCCGAACGAATCTCATCCATCTTGCTGTTGATGCCTGGACCAACGACAGTTACCTCGTCAGCAAATCCGAAGTTCTTCAAATAGTCAATACGCTTTTTCATCTTGGCATCGTGCATCACCATAGCTCCGCCTTCCACCGTGTTATAAACCTTGGTCGCGTGGAAGCTAAGTGTAGAGATGTCACCAGCATTCAGAATGGATACATAATCATCCTTGCCGCCGGTAATGGACTTATAATCTTTACCGGACACCTCCACCTTGAAAGCATGGGCTGCATCATAAATAACTTTCAATCCATATTTATCTGCTATATCTTGAATAGCATCTACATTGCACGGCTTACCATAGACATGAACAGGAAGAATTGCCGTCGTTTTAGGAGTGATTGCAGCCTCAATCTTGTTTGGATCCATATCTCCCGTTTTGGGATCAATATCAACAAACACTGGCTTAATGCCATTCCACCATAGGGCGTGAGTCGTAGCCACAAAGCTATAAGGCGTAGTGATAACTTCACCCGTGATTCTCAGTGCCTGCAAAGCTGTTATCAATGGCAGTGTGCCGTTGGTGAACAAACTTATATAAGGAACTTTGAGATACTCAGCAAGAGCAGCCTCCAGTTTCTTGTGATAATCACCATTGTTTGTTATCCACTTGCTGTCCCAAATTTTCTGGAGTTCAGCGTGAAAATCATCCAAATTAGGCAGTAACGGAGAGGTTACTGTAATTAATTTTTTATCCATTTTTATCTATCTTTATACATATTCTCATAATACTTCTGATAGTCTCCAGAAGTAACATTCTCAAGCCACTCCTCATTATCAAGATACCACTTTACAGTTTCCTCGATACCCTCCTCAAACTGGAGTGATGGCTCCCAGCCGAGTTCCTTCTGAAGCTTGCGAGAATCGATGGCATAACGCATATCGTGACCCTTTCGGTCGGTTACATAAGTGATGAGATCCATATCCTCGCCTTCCTTTCTGCCGAGCAATCTATCCACGGTCTTGATGAGTACCTTGATAATATCGATGTTCTTCCACTCGTTGAAACCGCCGATGTTATAGGTCTCGGCAATCTTACCCTTGTGGAAGATTAGGTCGATGGCACGTGCATGATCTACTACATACAACCAGTCGCGCACGTTCTCACCCTTACCATATACTGGCAATGGCTTGCGATGACGGATATTGTTGATGAACAATGGAATCAACTTCTCTGGGAACTGGTATGGACCGTAGTTGTTCGAGCAGTTGGTCACGATGGTAGGCATACCGTATGTATCGTGGAAAGCACGCACGAAGTGGTCTGAGCTTGCCTTGGATGCAGAGTATGGAGAGTGAGGATTGTACTTGGTTGTCTCTACGAAGAACTCCTCGCCGTAAGCCTCGTGGTTCTTACCGCTGGATGCCTTGGTAGTGAAAGGAGCAGGAATGCCCTCAGGATGAGTCATCTGCAAGGCACCATACACCTCATCGGTAGAGATGTGGTAGAAGCGCTTGCCCTCATATCCCTCTGGAAGACTCTCCCAGTAAATCTTGGCAGCCTGGAGCAGAGACAGGGTACCCATCACGTTGGTCTGAGCGAAAGTGAATGGATCCTTAATACTTCTATCTACATGACTCTCGGCAGCGAGATGAATGATGCCATCCACCTTATAGTCCTGCATCAGCTTCAGCATCAGGTCGAAATCGCAGATATCACCCTTAACGAAAGTATAGTTAGGCTTGTCCTCGATGTCCTTGAGGTTAGCCAGGTTGCCTGCGTATGTCAACTTGTCGAGGTTGATGATGTGATACTCAGGATATTTGTTCACGAAAAGTCTTACTACGTGTGAGCCGATGAAACCAGCACCGCCCGTGATAATGATATTCTTCATCTTATTAATATTCTAAATTCTTTTTTAATGTACCATCTGCTTCATCAAGGATTGAAAGCAGATACTTGCCATAGTCATTCTTCAACATTGGCTGAGCATTTTCTCTCAATTGTTCTGCGGTAATCCACCCCTGGCTGTATGCGATTCCTTCCAAGCAAGCAACCTTCAAGCCCTGGCGCTTCTCCAAACTGTCATGTATCCACCTAAGTATTGTCTTGGACCGTCGCTCCCGTCGCACTTTAATCTGATCGGGAGATAGCTTCTAGACTTTAAATACAAGTTCCAGTTTGAGTTCATAAACTTGTCATAGTAGACACCATACTCGGAGCTAAACTCCTCCAGATCCTTAGTTTACTGCACAGCTGTTACAGATCGTAGACTTCCTGATAATTGACTTTTTCTTTCGGCATAACTTTTCTGTTTTAAAGTTGATGCCGCAAAGGTAATATTTTTATGTGCCGGTGTCAAGGCGGAAAATAAGACGTTTACGAGTGTTACAATTTATATTTTTAAGCAATATGTCATTATTGGACGCTTACGGTAGATTCCTTCCAATATCAGCATTCTTACTAATCAAATCATTATCGTACAATGAATATATGCTCGAAAACAAATAGAGTTATCTACGTGAATCTTTGAAGCTATCTTCATTGCAAGATGAAGGGGTATTCGTAGACCATTGGAGGTATCTTCATTTTAGGTCATTTTGCGCCATTTGCGACGGATGTTCAAAACACCAGGGATGTTGTTAAAACGCAAGGATGTCACGAATCTTGACATGTCGGTCTATAAGAGCTTTAATGGTGATGACGTCTTAGATAGAATAGATACGGCTGATAAATTCGCAGTATGTGCTTCCGATTACATCATAGGAAACAAAGAGCATAATCTGGTCGAGGGTATCACTGATACTTGGCAAATATTACATACTATTAGTGTTCAGTCTTTAATCGTGTATATACCGTGAAACCATATCATCAAATTGATCGAGAAATTTATCTATGTCCGTTTTAATAGTTTCTATCCAAGGATTCAATACTTTAACTCCATTACGTCCCCAAAAGCTTAGTTGTGAGTTGAACCATTCCTTTGCAGCTTGTCTGCCTCTTTCCGCACCATCCATTATTTCATCATATTGAATATCTCTGAAGCATACCTGTTTCGTATAGCCATTTGCAATACTACCCCATAATGGATTATCATCTGAAAGTCCATGAAGATAAGTAGCTATAAGGCGTTCTGGGGATTCATCACCGGGAAGCGCTATGACATTCTTCGCTTTTGAGATCTTCCTCATATAGGCATGATTATTTCGCACATCACCGTCAAGTATTATTATACTATATGGGTATGAAAAGGCTGGGACTCCCTTATCAACCATAGTCATAAGCAATGAGCACGGCAATGGCACATCTACAAAGCTTAAGCTGTAGGCTTTCCTCTTGAGAATTGCTTTTGCAAACGTTTCGGTCTCCTTGTCTTCCCTATACACCGTAATTTTGTTTTTATGCTGTCGTGGGTTATCAACACTCACATTCAAGTTAAGACAGATGCCCTTATAATCGACATCTTTCTTGATAAGAACGTTGTTGTCAGAATGCTGTAAGAATATAAGTCTAATCTGATTCCTCGTTTCAGGTTTTGCCTCCGTCTCACTTCTTAACTTATCAAGTGATTTAAGCATGGAAGTAGAGTGAGTGGTAAAGAAAATCTGCAAGTTTAGTTTTGACGCATATTTCTTTAGCGTTTTCAACAGCATCACCTGAGAGGCTGGGTACATCGTTGCATCAAGTTCATCAATTGCAAGAATACCACCTTGATAGTGTTCTCTGTATTTGTCCTTCAACCTTTTGAAAGAAATTATTGCGAGAAGAATCTTGGAAAGGTTGTCCTGACCCATGGAGTTCTGATTCCAGTCGTATATAGCCGTGTTCACCCCCATTGACTGCTTGTTTACAGAACTTATAGCTGTGGTACCTGTTATAGGAACATCTTCTATGAGGATTTTGTTATGCTGCTTGTCGAAGAAATCAACTTCGTCAGGTGTTAGAACAGAATTGTCTGTTTTTATCTTCTTCGCATCCTCCTCTGCGAGTGGTATTAATCTTTTTAGGCTAAGAAATATTGTAGGCAATTGCCGATAGCCCTCTCCTGCCTGATGGTTTCCTTTGGTATAAAAACGGATATTATCATCACCAGTTCTTTGAATGCTTTCCATTTCTATACTACTGTTATCATCGAAGAATAAAGTCCAATCATGTTCCTTTGGTTTGTCAAATGTGGGAGAAAGTCGGAACTTATCACTAAAAGCAGAACGGTAGCTACCACCACATAACGGTTTTTCTCCACGCATGGGATTATCACCAGAAATTGTAAATGGCTGCGTGATAAGCCCAAGAAGAGTAGACTTCTGGGTGCCGTTCTGTCCTGCTATAGCTGTTATAAGGCTTCCTGGTTCAAACTCTTGGTCGTGAAAGCCTCTAAACTTTTCAATATAGATTTTTGTTATTTTCATAAGGCGGCTAAAGTTTCATCTGTTACTTTACATTTATCAGAAAAAAACATGACCTCTGTTCCTTTACCATTGTTGTTGGCACTATAGTTGAGCTGGAACTCCTTGGATCGGAAATCTTTGTACAGTTCTTTAATGAATTCTGAATTATCGTAAGTTAAGACCCATATATGCTTCTTTTCCAGATGAATCGTCTCACTGATTAGCCTATGGTCGTTGTCAGAATAGTAATTCATGTAAAGATCATCGCCCTTTTTATAATACGGCGGGTCAAAATATATCAGTGAGTTTTCTGGAAGCTGTGGCGAAATGCCTTTTATCAGACCTATTGCATCTTCGTTGTGTAACTCAATTCTGTCGGCAAAAGCGTTTATCCGTCGTATCCGTCGAATGAGTTCTTCTTTCTTATAACGAGCATCCATCTTAAAGTTGCCAGTTTGGTTCTTACCGCCAATGACTCCTGCCTTGATAATTCCCGATCTGTTAGTACGGTTGAGAAAGAAAGTCGAGAAACCCAGCTCCAAAAGATTGGCTTCTTGCTTTCCTTTTTGTATAGCCTTCTGTTCGTTCCACGATTCCATATTGACTGGAGTATCAATGATTAGACGGCAAAGTTCGTCAACATTATATAGTACACTATGCCAAAATGCATATATAGAACGGTCTTTGTCATTGATGATTATATTATGGACATATTCCCGAAGCAATAGGGACAAAGCAACTGCTCCACCACCTACATATGGTTCTATATACGTACCATCGTTTAAACCGTTGTCTGTCAACAGTCGCTCAAAGAACGGCAATAGTTTACCTTTACCTCCAGGATATCTCAATGGTGAAAAGAAGTCCATTACTCTGATTTATTTGACAGTTCCTCATTAACCCGTGACCACAGTGTCACAAAGAACGGTTGGACATTGTCCCATCCCGTTATCAGGTTTGAGAATTGAGGAAACAAGTGAGCACTGTGTACATAAGCATTCAGGGACTCTATAGAGAGGGGTGAAGTCTCAGTCTTTAACTCATTCTTAATTCCCTTAGCCATGTCTTTGTTGATAAAGTTCTTAGTCACCATGTGGTTCATGACCTTCTGTGCATGACCGACTAAATTATGTTTACCGTCATTTGCAGTCAACTGCCCTTCACCCAACAAACCAAAGGTTTCAAGGTAGGCATTGACAGACAACTCAAGAAACACACGGAACATAACGGCCACAGTGTTGGGATATCGTTTTGCAGACAACATTCTCAATTCTCGGAAAATGTCTGATACTCTTATGTATTTGTTGGGTATGGAAAGTTCCAATGACCTTGGGATAAGAGTCGAACGTGTACGTATCTTGTTGATTCCACTGGATTTTTTATTGTGACTTTTGTTAGTTGTTGAAGAGTTATCACCTTCGGTTGAGTGTGTAGAATCCACCTTCCATTCTTGTTCTGCTTGTGTAACCGGCAAATCAAGTTGGGTAAGCAATTGGTCTACATATGATTTTCTATCAGCTTTGGTGTAAATGTCAGCCACCTTGAATTCTGGCCTTGATATATTACGAATTATATGTAGCAGGCATTTGACGACCTCCGATTTGTTGCGCTTAGAATGTAAAACTTTATTAGTCTGTTCTATACCAATCTTTCCCCTTACGTATGGGTCACTTATCAGACGCTCTAAATTTGTACTGTTAACATTGTCCAAGAGTAGCATGTCACCTATTGTAGCTTCTTCGGAATTTCTTAGTAGGTCGAGGACTTGCAGAACTACAGACTTTTTCCCTTTAGTAGCCTCATCGAAACGTTGTTTCATTTTTGTATTCCACATTTCAGTGCCTTTACCATTCTGGTCTAAAGCGTGTTTTCTCTCTATCCAGATGTTGGCATCAGACTCATTAGGAAATACGACGCACATTACACTTGAAATAGGGTTTTTAGCATATCTTTTGTGAAGTTTCAAAAATCTTGTTTTTATCTTTGCAAATTCTTCACCTTCTATATTTTCTGGTATGGACAGCAACTTCAACGCCGTGATTCGTCTGTTGCCTTCAAGAACCTTATAAAGCTTTTGAGTCGCATTGCCGTCTTCAATAGGTGTCACCATCAAATCCTCAGAAGGGTTCAGTCCGTTCTCCACTATATCCTCTGCAAGTTTGTATAGTTTTTCTCCTTGGTCCTTCAGCATAACCTCTATAGCCTCACGCTGATTGGTTTGAGGACTGAAACGGTAATTCGTAGGATTCAGCAGCAGATTAGCCACCTTGATTCTTAGAATGTTATAGTTACCTTCTTCCATAATTAATCCTTTAATAGTATTGTTCTATCTTCTACACCTTTCTATAGCTGCAGATACCAAAGCTTTATATTGAGAATTTGTACAATTTCTAACGAAATCAGTATTTAATAACTTCCTTATAAGAACATTATGGTCTGTAGTAAGCGCTGCTTCAAGAAGAGTGAAAGTTTGCGTCTCGGTCTTAGGTGCTTTTATTAGGCTGATTATTGCTTTCTCGTCCAGTATCTCATTGAGATACTCGTCGATAAGTTTGTTTTCTTCCTTTCCATCTATGTTCAATTCTTGCAACTTCTTTATACCCCATTCATAGTTGTGATGCTTCATAACTATTTCGTCAATATCCTTTGCAGTATATTCTGCATCAGCATGTTTTGCTCCGCCATTATCATTATTCTGTTGCTTATGAATATGCTGCTCAGCCGATATTGCATTGGGCGCTATTATATTTTGCCCCTCATTAACATTAATAGTAATAGGAGTTGAGGCATTCAGCCTAATCTTATCTATGATATTGTGGTACTCGTTGGGCATTATCTTCCTAAGCAGGCATTGCAGTCTGGAAACATCGGCATGGAGATTCTCATTGAGAAACTCCTGAGCCAATTGTATCTGTTGAAGATAGATGTCAGGCATGTTTGTGCCTCGTTTTTATGAAATCACCTGTGTAGTCGCAAGGTAAAGTACTTAGGAAGAACACCATAAGTACTTATGATGATGATTTCAGTCTATTTTCGTAAATCAACTGAACTTTCTATGGCGGTCATATTCGTCGTTGATGCGGTGACGGATGTTGCAGATGGTCGTCGTTACCTTGGGGGCATGAGGAAGGAGTTTCTTAATGAAACGCTCCTTTACCATCTCAACATCGTCAATCGTTACTTCTGGGTCTTTCAGCATCTCTATAACGACTTGAGCCAAGGAGCGGGCTTCCTCGCAGGAAGAGAGTTTGCCGACATAGTCGCTCAGTCGCTCCACATTATATTTATATAATGCGCCAAAGGAGACTTTGTAATATAACAGCCTTTGTCGGCATTCTCTTTCTTTGCCATCTCCTCTATGTATTTGTCGCCATAGAAGTTTTGCGTGGCTTGCGTGGCATTGGGTAGTATCTGATTGTTGCCACCGTTGATATTGAACACAATACTTGATTTGTCGTCCATATTTGGTATCATTATGAATGGTACGTGAATATAATATGATTGCTTTGTGAACGCTTATGAACGGAATTGCTCTCGCTTCCCTGATGTATTACCTTTGCAAGTGGAATCAGTTGTTAGTGATTAGTTTTTAGTGATTACTTGACCGGTCGTAACACTTCTGACTATCATAACACTGAACCAAGTAACAATTAAAAATTAAAAGTATGATTGATTATTCAGTTTAGATGTTGTCCAACAGAATGGACGAAAAGGCAGAGCCCAAGGCGTATGCCAAAGCTCAAATGAGAGAGTTGATGTCTTTCAGCAAGTTTGTGGAGTACATCGCTACCCACAATGGTGTCTTCTCACGAGGTACGGTTCGTGGTGTGATTATCGACATGTGCGAGTGCCTGGTCGAGATGCTGCTCGAAGGCAAGAAAGTGCAAATGGGTGAACTCGGCAACTTCTGGATCTCGCTCAGCAGTGATGGGGCAGACAAGTTGGAGGACTTCTCTGCGTCGAACATCAAGGCAGTGAACATCGTCTTCACACCGGGATCTGACTTCGAGAACCTGATAGGTCGTGCTCTGTTCAATTCGGTGTCCAGTCGTACGGCACAAGCTGCTACGCTCAAGGCAGAGAAGGCGGGGGCGGCTACCGTGGATCTGGAGGCGGCGAAAGTCACCACAAAGTCGGTTAAGCCAACTGAGCCGGACGCGGGCTCGCAAACGGATGACACCACTAAGCCGTAGTAGGGTGTGGCCTGCTTGACGGGCCACCCTTTCAAGACTTCTGTTTTTATTCACCTCTAATTTTTTAAGCTATGTCAGCAAAGAATCCAAACAAGATCACGTGGATGCAAATCATCAACGCCATCGTGCAAGCAATCATCGCTGCCATGACAGCGTTAACTGTCAGCTCGTAAACGTCTTATTTTCCGCCACACCACATCTCCCGGCTATTTTTCAGCCGGGAGATGTGGATTACGCAAAAAATGATTTTTCAAGTTTTACCTATATTTTGATATAACAGGGCAGCAATTGCCGCTTGTCATAGGTTTCTTTGCTGAGTATTGTCTGGAACCGTCGCTCCCGTCGCACTTTAATCTGATCGGGAGTTAGCTTCTGGGCTTTAAATGCATGTTCCAGTTTGAGTGCATAAACTTATCATAGTTGGCACCATACTCGGAGCAGAACTCCTTCAGATCCTTAGTCTCACTGCACAGCTGATACAGGTCGTAGACTTCCTGATAATTGGTAAACGTCCAATTGTTGCTTATCGGCTTTAAACAGAGTACTTTCGAGTACCCCGTTTTATGCTAGGCTGAGTAAGATTTAAGACTTGTTAATCAATAGCGAGTTGTCCGGGCAGCATCTGAGCGTA
>Ga0256404_1007836_pt1 | contig 16561 bp, 23 predicted proteins | sample RumenRJG_01DNA_FD_185990 | JGI IMG/M metagenome (GOLD analysis project Ga0256404, IMG submission 185990) | Bovine rumen microbial communities from Lethbridge, Alberta, Canada - RJG_01 | ecosystem: Host-associated > Mammals > Digestive system > Stomach > Rumen | place: Canada: Alberta | collected...
GGGATTTACCACCGTTTCATAATAATATTATCAAAAGAATGTTATCGCAAGTAGTCCTGGTTTACAGAAACTTACATTGGCATACCACATATCACTTTTGATTACCATTTAGTTGTGAATATTCCTTCACGGCATCGAAACAGGGGCAGTCTTTATGCGGGTTCAGGTCGTGGTGACCTACGATCAGGGCCTTCGGATATTTCCGATGCAGCACCTCAAGCAGCTGCAGCATCGCCAGCTTCTGCGCCAGCGTGCGCGTGTCGGCGGGTTGACCGCGGATGTCCAGCCCGCCTTCATAACAGATGCCAATAGAGTAACTGTTATGGTGCAGACAGTGGGCTCCTACCATCCACTCCGGACGACCAGGCTCTATCTGTCCGTCACGACGGACGACGTAATGGTAGCCGATGCCGAGCTTCCAGCCCTGTCGGCGATGCCAGGTGTCAATCTGAGCAGCCGAGGATGTCTGGTCGGGCCGTACTGCCGAACAATGAATAACCAACAATGTAATTGTTCTCATAACTATTCACTAATCACTATTCACTATTCCCTAAATTAAGCACAACTAATCGTGGCGAGTGCCGTAGCAATCGACGTGGCGATCGTCGCCACCCACCTCAAAATCGAAATAAAAACCTTCTTAGTCACCTTCATACTTCACCTTTTTTACCTTTTTACCCTTTTACCTTTTTACCTTTAAATTAGTCCTGGTCAAGCCCATCATCCCCGCCACCGGGATTCTGCGGATCCCCACCCGCGGTCTCTGAGCCTGTCGAAGAGCCGCCACCTGCGGTCTCTGAGCCTGTCGAAGAGCCACTGTCGTCGCTGCTGTCAGCATTACCCTCCGGCTTCAGACTGGGATCGTAGGTCTCCTCGAAAAACACATCCTTGATGAGCGTCTTGGCCACGACGTACTTCTGCACGATCTTACCCTCCTTGTTCACGCTCTGACCCACGACGATGCGCACGGTCTCGGGCTGGAACAGCACGCGGCGCGTGGTGATCGTGGCTGCCGTGCAGTCCACCTTATCGGCAGCACCGATGCTGGAGAAGCCCACCTTGAAGATGCCGATGCCGTCGAGCTTCACCTTCTGGCCCAGTTCAAAGTAGTGCTTCATCGCACCACCCAGTTCGTCGAGCACCGCCTTGATGTCGCTCTTCTTCACCGACGCCTGCTGCTGGATGTAGTTCGCCAGTTCCTCGGTCTCCACGAAACGCTGGTCATAGACCGCTGTGGCGAACCACTTGCCATAGGCCGTGCTCTTCTTGTTGTTGTTCTGTAACTTTGTGAATTTCTGACTCATAAAACTAAAAACTTTAAAATGTTAAACATAGGCTTTGCGTTCAGGGGGTGTTCCTAACCTTCGGGTTGTGCCGATAGTCCCTTCGGGTCGTTCCGATGGTCGTTACGCCTCGTGCTGATAATCTCCATCCCGGGTAAGGGATTATCGCTTCGGGTCGTAGATGACGTCCGGACAAGTCGTAGATGGCATTCCTTTCAGTCATGGGTGACATTCCGCTGAATCACATTACAAGTGAAGTGCAAGGCGAACGCAGAGTCGAACTTGTTCGGACTCTGCTGAGCCGCAGCCTTCACTCGCCGTTGCATCTCAAATGCAACGGCAAAGTTACGACATTCCGAGGGGCATTTTGTTGCCAGAAGTTGCCGCCCGTCGCCAGCGGCCAACTTTTTTCCGAAATATTTTGCAAAGTCAGAAATAATGCCTATCTTTGCAGACGAAAACATTAAATCATTCACTATGGAAGAACAAAAGACAACAGATCTAACAACAGAGGAATTGTCCAAAGCCCAGAGGACTATCGCTGTCGTATTAGCAGAGATACAGGAAGAAGGACATTCAAAAATCATGCCCTTTGATATCGGAGGAGTCGAGATACGCATGTTACGCTATGCAGCAATCAATGGGATCACTTTGGGCAGTGATAGACTCTACATGAGTGCAAAACAACTTACTCATGCTATCAGACAGTCAAAGCGAGGTAAGGGCCTTGCCGTTGATCTTATAGAGCTCATTAACTTTCCAACGGCCAGATTCAAGATGGAGTTGTACTATGATAAAGAATGTTTTATCTATACCAATGGCATCTCAAAATTCATCGTTCATCCAAACTATGAGATTAAAATAAGCAGAGGAAAGGTGAAAGTTGTCAATTTTATCACGGCTACAAAAATAAAGGATCCTGCAGAATTCACATTACCGAAATACATAAAAATATAAACCGACCAAGATGTATAGCATCTCAGTCGGTTATAACAAGAATGAAACCAAGCGGCAAGGTCGAATTGCTCATCATCTCCATAAGGAATCCTTATAGCCATGCCACCGTTCCGCACATCGTGGCTCTACTTGGTTCCACCTTTCGTGCTGCAAAGATAAGACAATTATTTGAAACTTGCAAGGATTTTCGGTTGTTTTTTGCGGGGGAGCATGAAAACGGCTTCAGTCGATGCAGAGGTATTCGGCGATGAGCCGCACTTGGCGGGCGGTGTAACTGTTGCGGTTACGGTTCCAGCGCGTCTGCTTCAGCGCTGCCACCAGCTCCGGACAGCGGTTGATGTCCTCACGCAGTTTCTTCATCGCCGACTTCACCTCTCTGGTGTGCGGCGAATAGATCCGCGCCAACTCCCGCTTCATATACTCACGGTCTTCCATCATAATACTTTCTTTATTTAACTATTCACTATTCACTAACATGACGGATGACGGATAATTGAGAAAAAACGTTCGTGCGTACTGCGCGGGCGGTACGCGCGAGGGTTTCCGAGCTGCCATCCGTCATCCGTCACTGTCATCCCCAATGGCCAGCAAGCGCTTGCGCGACTCAATCTCGTCCGTCGTGCGCTGCACCACGTAGTAGCCGCGCCCTGTGGCAGTACGCCTGGGCTTGAAGCCGAGGTTGGTGAAGGCACGTCCCACCTTCGCCTCGCCGAGGCCATACGCCAGATGGCCGAACTGCAGCAGTGCCTGGGCCACCAGCACGACGATCGACGCCTCGCCCTCGGCAGGCACACGGTAGTAGGTGTCCACCAGCTCCTCGGCCAGGTTCGAGGCCCTGAAGTCGCGCGTGTGGGCCTCCATCTGCTCACTCTCGGCCTCCTCCATCCAGTACTGGAAGCCCTCCTGATAGAGCGCATAGGCCTGACTATAGATACCCTCATAGTTGAAGGGATGCGAGCGCGGATTGTCGATACGCTCCACCTCGAAGGGCATCCAGCGGCGGTTACCCGTCGTGTCGGTCAGGAACTGCACGTTGTTGCCCGTGCCGCAGAACGACGCGATATGCTTGCGGTGCTCCGGTGCATGGCCGAAGGGCGGCCGGTCATCGACCGACGGCATCGTCACCGTCGCCTTCAGGTTGTTCAGCTCCGAAGGTGTCATCGTGTCGAGCTCCTCGCAGCACATCAGCCCGTACTGCGTCAGTGCCAGCCGGTCGTCCTTCGTCATCCGGGCAGCGTTGGTCTTCGTCATGAAGTAGGAGCGCAGCGGCGGGGGCAGGATGTAGTTGAACCACGTCGTCTTGTACGTCCCCTGCCGTCCGACGAGTACCAGCATCAGGTGGTTCACCTCCATCGGATCGACCCATCCCGCCACCATGCCTACGAGCCATTTCTTCAGGCACTCGGCAAAGAGCAGCTGCTTGTCGACCCCACCGGCCACGCTCACCGACACAGAGAGCTCCATGATATAGTCCTGCCCGTCCCACGGCGGCAGGTGATCCAAGTAGTAGAGGAAGGGATGGAACTCCGGCGTGAAGTCTGATTCGATCAGGTCCCAGATGTCCTGTTTGCGCACGCTCTTCGTCTCTGCCAGCTCGACGCGCAGCGAGTTGACGATGCGGTCGGAGATCAGCTGCCAGTCGGTGCCGTCGTGGTCGTAGCTCGACGGCCGCCGGCACTCCACACCCCGTCTGACAACATTATAGCGCAGGTAGTAGCGGTCGCTCACGAACGCCTTGATCTCCGCCATCGTGGCGAGGTTCTCCTGCCACGGCCGCTTGTGCTCCCCTGCCCCATCGTCGGCGGCAACAGCCTTCTTCCGTTTCTTCTTAGGTTTCTCTTCGTCCATAGGCAATAAAGATTGACGGCCCAAAGATACGGAAAAAAGAATTGGCAAACAAGCGGATGCCCACAAACTGCTATACAATTGTATACAGAAAAAAGAAGCAGCCTGGCGGCTACCTCTTCTTGTACTTGCGGAGTTGTGCGTAGAGTGTGGACTGACTGTTACTTAGGTTAGAGTGCCGGTAAAGATATTGTGCCAAAGAGCTCATGTTATCATCCTTCAGGGCATGCGTGTGAAGCAGCCGCCCCAAGTCGATGTAGATGCTCGTGGCAATCACCTTACTGAAGTCGAAATGAAAAGAATGCATTTTCATGGCATCGACATTCGCATCGTCATCAATGAGATACGGTCTCCACGACTCGATGACCTTCCTCAGCTCACCGTGAAAGTTATCACGGAACAGGGCCGACAGCGGTGTGTCTTTCTCGAAAACGGGCTCTGCTGACAGCTGATCATCGGCAACTACTTTATTTTGAAGTGCCTTAACCCACTTATCACCATAGAGATACTGGTTATCCACATGATCCACGTGGAGACTGCCTTTTCCATAGATATTGATGACTGTGCTGCCTTGGTGATCTTTCTCTTTCTGGTGCAGTTGCTCCAGCAGTTCGTTCACCATCTTCAGGACATCGGCGGGCAGCAAGTCGCCATGCCCTCCCAGATTTTCTGGGACTTCTATATTATTCATTGTCGAATGAAGTTTGAAACTTAATTAGATGTTGTCGGTAATGTACGTATTGCGATTTGGAAAAGGGTGGACATTATTGGTACATTAACGACAAAACTTCCAGGTCAACGCCAATTAACCTTACTCCAAGTTGTCTATACCGCCAATGCCCACACCATATGGTGTGAGCAGGCAGACAATCTTCCTTGGAGTAAACTGAGAAACTGAATTTTGGCGTTGTTCGGAAGTTTACAAGAAAGCTGTCACTCCTTAATCACAATATGTTGAGTGCAAAGGTACTATAATTCCCAGAGACGCCCAAACATTTAAGAATATTTCTTCTTATGGACTCATATTTTCTTTGTTAGAGGGTTCAACATTTATTTGTTCTCTATATAAAAAACATCAGAAAGGATATTACCTTCAATCCCCCGCTTGTCGACACCAGCCAGTTGGTAGGTAATGTCGGGTTCTCCATAATCCTTACTGTTTTTTGAAAGTTTGACATAAAGTGAATGGGTCACGAGGGTTATTTGAGTTTATTTGTTATCAACTTGTTTATGAGCAAAGAGTGGACTATAGCGATTCTTCTCGAATCAACTGTTCCTTTATCCTTTCAGTTATAGGAAACATTCCAGAATACTTCTTATAATCTTCCTGCAACAATTCTGGCGAAGATGATTCCTTTGTATCAGTATATTCATATTCGACAACGTAGAATACATCTTCAACATCAATATCCCTTACAAGGTTTTCTTTTTTATGGGTCAATGTCAGATGTCGATAACTGTTAGAAGATTTTAAATTGAAAACGCAGGGAGCATTGAAATCATCATATCGATACAATTCCGTCTTATTGTGTTTCGACAACACCTGTGTGTACCCGAATAGGTTCATTACAAGCGTACTCTTGGGCCATAAAGCATCTACAGACAAAAGCATCTCGTCTTTGTCAGGGAAGACCTCGCAACTGCCTATTGAGACGGTATCTGCATAGACAACCCCCGACTGGATATTCCTTTTATTATCACGCATGGTTTCCTCATATAAAGTATTCTTGTCAAGAAACGGGAGAGCCATGTACCTGTCGCCAATCATCATACTCCGTTTCTTCTGTGCAATGTCCTGTCTTTTCGACATGAAGTAATTCGTTTCGACATTTCCGTAATGCACCTTTTTGCTTTTGGTGTCGATAAAGAACTCTCGTATTCCGTCCATATAATACTTCAGGCATGAATCTACATGTTCTATACTCCTAAAGAACACTTTACAATGATAATATTTCTTTTTCTTTGCTGTAACACTGACTTCTGATATTGTATAAAATGACGGAGATAGGAAAATGATGCTATCATCATTATAAACGAAACTCTTGGGTTCATAGCTTATATGAGAAATGTGATATTCGAAGCCTTTCTGAAGGTTAATACATCCTCCCATGTCAGAGCGACCTATTACAGTCCCGTTAGCATCGTAGACAGTAGCATAGCAAACAGGATTCTTGGTTATGCTGTCTGCCAACATCACTTGCTGGGCATATCCCACTAATCCGAATGTTGTTTCTAACAGCAGGACCAACAGGAGCAGGAATCGTCTGTAGTGTCTCATATTCATTTCGTTATATTGATATTCCGAACCATAAAGTTCTTGCTAAGGCAAGCGGCATAGCCGAGCGACAGAAAGTCCCACGAAAAAGCCCCTGACATGACCGAAAATCGGCTGCCGAGGGTGCAGGTCTTAAACTAGTTAAAGAGTTTTGCCCTATTTCCTGCTTTCGAACGTGGTTGGCGTTGCTCAGCGCTGCCAGCCAGTTGGTAGGTAATGTCGGGGGCTCCATAATCCTTACTGCTTTTTTGAAAGTTTGAGATAAAGTGAATGGGTCACGAATTGTTATTTGAGTTTATTTGTTTGCATCTTGCTTGGGGTTACTTTTCTATCTCTTATGAAAGAGCTGTGTTTTCATTTGCGGGCTCTTAACATGCAGTACACGCCGAGGATGATAAACGGGATGGAGAGTATCTGACCCATATCGATGGGCAGCGATGCCTCGAAGGCTTCTTGTATCTCCTTGGTGTACTCGATGAAGAAACGGAAGGTGAAGATATACGTCAGACAGAAGCCGAAATACCAGCCTGTGCCAACCTTCTCAGGCATACGCTTGTGTAGTGTCCACAAAATGAAGAAAAGGACAGCGTAGGCGATGGCCTCATACAACTGGCCAGGATGACGAGGTACGGCATCGACCTTCTCGAAGATAAACGCCCAGGGAACATCCGTAATCTTGCCGATAATCTCGGAGTTCATCAGGTTGCCCAGACGAATGAAACAGGCTGTCGTCCCTGTGGCGATAGCTATGTTGTCCAACACGCGCCAGATGCTGAGTTTGGTTTTGCGGACATAGAACCACAGGGCAACGATAAGGCCGAAGGTACCTCCGTGTGAGGCGAGGCCTTGATAGCCTACATATTTCCATCCGTCATTTGTCAGGAAGCGGATGGGTAGGAACATCTCCACAAAACCTTTTCCTGAGGTCAGAAAATGGTCGGGTTCATAGAAAAGGCAGTGTCCCAGTCGGGCACCAATCAGGATACCGAAGAAACAGTAGATGTAGAGTGGGGCGAAGAGCTCATCCTTGATCTTCTGCTCCTTATACAGGCGTTTCACCACGAGAAAGGCCAGCGCGATTCCGATGGCCCACATCAGCCCGTACCATCGCACCGACAGCGGACCCAGTCTGAATGCCACGAGGTCTGGATTCCAGACGATATATAGCAATTGATTCATATAACCTCCAAAGTGCAAGAAGATTGCTTTATACGAAATAATAAGCAGAGAAGATTCCCAAAAGATTGCATGTGACATGCGTAATCACACAATAGCGAACATCTCTGGTTCTCATATACATCAGGCAAAGGATGACCGCCATCATCAGTGTATCAAATCTCCAAACGCCTGTACCCACATGCGCCACGTAAAAGATGAGCGCATTGGAAACGACAATCGCCGTCTTGCTGAAAGAGGCTCTTTTCATCATGGATATGTACCATTTCCGTAAAAACAGTTCCTCTGCAATGGGGCCGATGATGGAAAAGGAGAATATATGCAGGATAAAAGTCGCCAGAGTATAGGGCTCCCGTGGGTCTGTGTTAGGCGCGTCAAACAAGGAGGTCAGCAGAAGTATAATGAGCTGCCAGAGGACTCCCAATGCCAAGGACAGAACAACCGTTTTCAGGTTCACTCCAAGGCTCGGATTACACCATATTCCCAACTTCTCTTTCTTGTCTTCGTAAAGTAAGACGGCAAAAATTGCTAACGGCCACAGAAGGTTTCCTATATCCAAAGTTGTACGACTGAACGGGATGTCCCGCCCGAAAATACAGGCGAAGTAGGGCAACAGGAAAACGCCCATCAATATGAAGGAAGCAAGAAAGACTCCTGTCATCTTGAAAATACATTCTTTTTTAGAATACGTCATAAAAATAGTTTAAAATGAGACAAAATTAGGATGTATCTTATCTGCTTACGTGCGAGCCTATAGTTTCCATTATCCGCATATCGGTAAATTTCTTTCTGTATGGATCGAACTTCTGCATTTTCACAGCATTAGGACTAATACTCCATGTTGGCCTTTTCCCTTTGCGGACAAAAGATAGCCTATGCTGCTGTTGGCAACTGTCTATTCTAACTGTGTCACATTTACACATAGCCTTCCGTTGACATAAAGAGTCAGTTCTAATGGCTATGCTGTCTTGCTTGACCGTTGTATTGTCCATGCAGTTTTGGCCAATAGCAAAACAAGGTACAATCAACAGGACGATTACTCCCAGAGATTTCTTTGGTACAGCCATATAATTTCCGATTTATTTCATTTCTCTTTTGTAAATCGAGCTACTTCCTCGCTGGAATCGGTTTGATACCAGACCATTTCAGAGTCAGTCAGTTTACGGACATCAACTTCAAGGTAGATTTTGGATTCACCATTGTAAGTTCTTCCAGTGAAAATATTCATGTGTCCCGTTTCTCCGACTCGATAATTGAGGTCTTGCGTTTTCCAACCTTCGTTAGGCCATGAAGAAACTTGTTCCTCTATGCGTCCCGAATACCAGTTCTCGGGATAGAAGGTATATATTACCGTCTCACCGTCCAGAACGCCACTACGTATGGCTTTTCTCCACTTTCCCTCAAGTCTGCTTGCATCAAAATTGTCATCATCGTCGCTGCTGCAAGAGGCGAGGGAGAAAGCAGCAAGCATCATAAATGCGATTCTCCAGAGTTTCATTGTTTTCATTTTGCTAAGAATTTTAATTTTTTGAACTATTTCGTGTGGCAAAGTTACAGAAAGTCCCACGAAAAAGCCCCCGACAAAACCGAAAATCGGATGCCGGGGGTGAAACTCTGAAACTAGTTTCAGTGAATTTTTGTAAAAATGCTATTTTTGTGCTCCGAAAGAGATTTCTTTGCGAATTTTGGAAAGCATCTGCGGGGTGATGCAGAGGAACGAGGCGAGGTCTTGCAAGGCAAGATGCTCAACAATGCCGGGACAGCGCTGTAGCAGCAACTCATAGCGTTCGCGGGCTGTGGCGCGGTGGAGGTCGATGTAGCACTGATTGCGCTGCCTTAGCACATGCTCGGCACAGATACTGCGCAACTCCATCTTTTCAGCGTCTTGACGGAAAAAGTCCATCAGCTGTTCGCCGCTCACCCTGAGTATGCGGGTGGGCACCATTGCCTCGATCGTAGTCTGAGCAGGACGACCGTCGAGACAGTTGGGATAATCGGTCACAAACTCGCCCTCGAACGAGAACCATGTGATATGCTCCCTATCATCACTGATGCCATATGTTACATACTTGAAGCACCCTTCGGTGACGAAGCCGAACCACCGTGCGGGGTCGCCCTCACGCTCCAGCTGGTCGCCCTTGCGGTAAGTCACTTCCTTGCCCTCGCGCTCGCAAAACTCGCGCAGCGCCTTGATGTCAATGCTGTTTTTCCCGAATTTCTGTTCCATCGTCAGTGCTTGTTTGGCTGCAAAGTTACTAAATTTCCCACAAAAGCGTTCATAGCAAGGCAAAAAATACTATCGGGGGTGAAAGTCTTTACCCAGGTTAAGAAAAATCATTTATAATGGGTTTAAGAGGCATATTTACGCAAAAAAAGTTGCCAAATTACTTGGCACTTCTAAAAGATTATCGTAAATTTGCAAACGAAAACAGCGTATTTACGCAAAAAAAGTAAATAGGATGGAGATAAAAAGGGATGTTCATCTAAGGAAACTCATTGATAGTAAGCACAATGGGATGATAAAAGTAGTTACTGGTATGATGATGATTTGGAAGAGTTGATTGACGTTGTAGCGTCATCCATTGGAGGTCTGACTAATCCGACAAAACTTGAGAATACTTTCCAGACAGTAAAGCATAGCAACATCTCACATACCACCATCAAGGCATATCTAGATATACTACAGGATGTTTTTCTCATAGAAAGAGCTGTGCGCTATGACATTAAGGGGCGAAAGTATATAGACACACCAGCAAAGTATTACTTTTCTGATTTAGGATTACGTAATGCCAGATTAAATTTCCGGCAACCTGAGGAAACTCACATGATGGAGAATCTTATATATAATGAACTACGACTGCGGGGTATGAGTGTAGACGTTGGTGTGGTTGTGAAGAACGAAAAGGATGCCAACGGGGTTAGTGTACGCAAGCAGTTAGAAGTGGACTTCGTCTGCAATCTTGGCAGTCAACGATATTACATCCAGTCTGCACTGCGTCTGCCAACTGTGGAGAAACGTGAGCAAGAAGTGCGCAGTCTGAAGAGTATCAACGATAGTTTCAGGAAGTTTGTGATAACTGAGGATCTCATCAGTCGCTACCAAGACAATGATGGCATTGTATATATAAGTATATACGAGTTCCTGCTCGATGAGAACAGTTTACTAGTATAGGTATTGTAAGGTACGGAAAAGACATTTAATAACCCTCGGAGTTTTCTATTTATATAAGGACTCATACTTCTTTTCTCGTTTTAAAGAGTACAACTTTCTATCTGTTCTCTATAAAAAAATCATCAGAGAGGATACTTCATATTTCCATTTTGAGAACCCAGATAGAATAACCACGGTTAGGGGCTGACAGGGTGGCTTGGCCGTCATTGCCGACAGTGATGGTTTCTTTGGGATTATAGTCTAAAAATGTAGATATGGGAAGAAGGCAAAGCACTGACATTGAATGATATAAGAAAAACATGGTCATATAAAAATGTAGTTATCGTCTAATCGCTATATACCCGCTCTCATCAATCATGTCTGCACCTTCCTTGGTGAAGAGGAACTTATAGAGTTTGTACGCTATACTCTCATGGCTTTCCGACTTGCGGACTGCAGCGTATATGCTTGACACGAACGGATATCTGTTTGCCCTCAGCGATTCCTTGCTGGGAGTCACGCCGTCGATGGAAAGCATGTCAACTCTCAATAAATCGCGGACCATTGCTGTGCAGTAGAAGAATGGTGTATAGCCGATGCCATATTCATCGTATTCAAGTTGCAGGTAAGGAGATGCCATTTGAGAACCGATGATTTCTGGCATATAGGTTCCGTCAATCATGTTCAGCCCATTCATGACCAGCGTTTCCATCTTCTCCTGGCTTCCGGAGTCCGCATCACGGATATATGGAGTGATGGCATGGTCAACGCCGCCAACCTCCTTCCAGTTGGTAATCTCTCCTGTATATATCTTACGTATCTGGTCAGCAGTCAGGTTCTTGACAGGATTCTTGGGGTTGACGATGAACACCAAAGCATCGATGGCCAGCGGAGCCGTTTCCAGTTCTACGCCCAAGGATTCTGCCGCTGCCTTTTCATTTCTGGAGATATCACGGCTCGCAATGATAACGTCGCACTTGCCTTCAATGAGATTCATATAGGCTCCGTGCGTGCCGCTGCAAAGATTCTTGGCGAGGTAGTCACTATAGGAGAAAGAGGATTCTGTCTCGGAAAAGTCTGGCTGGATGATATAGGTCGTTCCACTCATCCAGTCCACTTCCCACTTGTAGGGTATATCAAGCAGCTTATAGGCCACGAGATCCCTGACTGGGCGAGTGCTTGTGGAACAGTCTGTAAGCGGCCAGTCTGTCAAAGAAATACCTGAGAGAGCCTTATAGGCATCATCTACCTTGTTTTCATCGTCACTGCTGCAAGCAGCCAACGTCATGCTGGCAATGGCTATCGCCATCATACAAGCAAGGGATTTGTAATATTTCATATTCTACAGAATTAAATAAACGTCTCTTTACTTATATAGTCCGCCGAACTGCGAAAAGACAGCACTGCTAGGCACATTATTTATTTCAACGTAAAATAGCAATAGGCGCTTTGCGGATTGCTCTGCCCAGACTTGAAGAACTCTTTGACGATGCGGTATTCCTGTCCTCGCTCGAAGTCGTATTTGTCTGGTTCCACATGGATAGTGAACAGACGGGTACTGTGTGGGGCGAGTTCGTAGCCAATGTCGTTGAAAGCATAGACGGCTCCGTTTTTCCTCGGTTTGATATGAAGAATCGTCCACACATCGTTTACTCGCTGCTCAATGGCGTATGCCTCCCCCGTTACGCAAGTGCTATCCGTGTTATTTATCACTTCCACTACAATGGAGTCCACTGGAAGTTTCAGTGTCCTCCGTATGAGGAAGTCGGTTTGCGCCAGGTGTTTGTCAGTGATGACGAGGCGTAGGGGGTCCGCACTGGTCACGACCTTGGTCCTATCCGTTGACTGTTCAGCTTCTGCCCTTTGTGACAGCTGATGGCACGATGTCAAAGCAATAGCGAGCAGTGCCGTGATGATAATCCACTTGTTCATCTTCTCGTTTTTTCATTCCACCTCGTAGCCTTTCACGATAATCATCGGACAACCAGGGATTTTCTTCATCTTCCCCTTTACCTTGTGCCGGGCATAACTGCTCTTAAAGTTGGCGGGGAAAGAGAGGCTTCCATTGCCCTTCATGTCAACGACGCTGATAGTGACGCAGTATTTCTTCTTGCCTTTCAGCACGACGGACTCCGCTGGGCTGACGTAGAGTTGTTTCCCATTGTCGGCAGGAGTAACACGTTTGTAGATAGGCTTGTTCATTACATTGACAAACTTCTTGTCCCTGACCTCGTAGCAGTTGAAACTCAACAGACATTCCTCGTACTCGCATTTGTCGATGGAAACCATGATGTCTGTCAACAGATAATCCTTCCTGTTCTTGAAGATTGGTCCCCATTCTATATCGCCTTTGCAGTTACCACGAAAACCTGCCGTGCTTGTCCTTATCCACGACTTGCCCGACAGTGTGTGCGGCTTGCCTTTCCGACCGACCACGACCTCGGCCAGTTCGACTACCTTGTCTTTCAGTGTCACGGTCAGTTCGTGCCCATCGGCGTAAGTTGCGTAGGGAATCGTTGTCGTCTGATAGGAAACGTGTGTGAATGTCAGATCATCCCTGCGCCCTGCGGGTATCGTCAGCGCGAAATGTCCCTGTGCATCGGAGATAACGCCCACGCTATCCTCTTCGATGCCAATGCTGACGTACTCCACACCCTCGCCTCGTTCGTTAATGACTTGCCCTCTAACGGTAGTCTGCGCAAAACCTTTTAGTGATGCGGTAACGGCGAGAAATACTAATGCAGATCTTAGCCCTTTCATAATGATGACTTCTATTTACTATAGTCCAAGATGTCCGCAGGTGTACAGTCCAAAGCATTACAGATGGCATCAAGTGTACTAAAACGGATGGCCTTAGCTTTTCCTGTTTTTAACTTTGACAAGTTGGTGATGGTAATACCTACACGCTCAGACAGTTCGTTGAGCGACATTTTCCTACGTGCCATCATCACATCCAAGTTTACAACTATCATCTGCTGCCCTCCCTATACCGTTAAGTCGTTTTCTGCTGCAAACTGATAGCCCATCTTATAGAGGACACCGAAGACGAGGAGAATTAGGGACTGCACGAATGGATTTGAAGAAAGCCCTATTACGGCAGGACCTTCAGAAATGAATGCTTGATCAAGATTGTCTGATGCTACTGTTTGAAGGAATAGCAAAACTGCAGCTATGAAGATAAGTCTGATGTTCTTTTTAGGGAACAATTCCTCATGCCGGATTCCTTTGATGAGGTTGATAAAGAACACCGCACATATACCGATGACAGCCAACGTTAGTACAATATATAATAGGAACACAGCAGAAACAAACATTACTTGATTTTGCTTCGCTTCCCAATGAATATGGTTGCCTGTAGTATCAAAGACATGATGATAACTTTGATAGCACAAGAATACAAACCATACGGCACAGAAGAATAGTGCCACATAACTGAGCCATTTCAGCGTCATAGTCAATTTCTCATTCATAGCGTAAATCAATTTAATTGTTATTCTGGCTGCAAAGATAGTTATATTTATCGAAAAACGACAAATAATAAATGACAATTAACTATTATTTAACTTAATTCGTGTATAGTTATAGAAATAATGTATCAAGAATCAGACTATAGATCAGAAATTGGTATTTATTATTTATTTCCTATTATGAATCACGGGGTCGGTTCTCCTGGTCATTTTCAAGAGTCTGATTTCTCTATGCTTTATTACTTGTCTCATTCGCATTTCACTTAATTTGAAAAATGATCAGAAGAACCGACCCCATGATCCCATGAGGAGCAATAATATGACTAACATACATTACAAATCAGGTCAACCGTATTAAAAAAGCTAAAACTGGAATAAAAAAACAAGGAACAATTAGTTTGTTATTCTAAAAATAGCTATCTTTGCATCATGATTACGGATTTAGAACATATTGGTAATATTCCTGTCAGCACATCGGCTGTAGCATCCTTGTTTCCTGAAATGAAAGCTGGAAATCAGAAGGTGCGTAATCTTGAAGCGGCTGGTCAAATCATCCGTCTTAAAAAAGGGCTTTATGTAGTCAGCCCGAAGGTGTCGCGAGTGGCTCTGTCAACCGAGTTGATAGCGAACCATCTCTATGCCCCCTCGTATGTATCTAAGCAGACGGCCCTGCGTTATTACGGACTAATTCCCGAAGCTGTATTTACTACACAGTCAATGACCGTAAAGCATTCCCGCAACTTCGAAACACCCGTCGGACGCTTCGAATATCAGAGCATAGCACGTGAGGCTTTCTCTATTGGCATCACATACATCAACAAACAAAGCTATTCTTTTCTGATTGCAACACCTGAGAAGGCTCTTTGCGACATGATAGCCAACTCGCCCAAGGTGAATCTTCGTTATCTGAAGGATGTAGAGATCTATCTCGAAGAGGACATCCGCATGGATATTGAAGACTTCAGAAACATGGATGTTACAATCTTCGAGCACTACGCTCAGGCTGGCAAAAAGGCCAAGTCGGTTACTACCCTTATAAAATATCTTAGGAAATGAGTACAAACGAAATATTCAACCAGATGCTGTCTGCCTATGATTTGACGACAGAACAGAAGAAACGCAATGCCGCATTCGAGGTCAACCAGCAGATAATCCTGGCAGGACTCTATAATGGCGGATTCTTTAACGAGGCAGCTTTTTATGGCGGCACCTGCTTACGCATATTCCATGGATTGCAACGATTTTCCGAGGATATGGATTTCTCTCTCCTGACACCTAACGAGAGATTTGACTTCACTCAGTACTTCCAACCCATCATTGACCAGTTTGCCCTTGTCGGTCGTGATGTTGAAATCAAAAAGAAGGACAAAAAAAGCTTTGGAAAGGTGGAATCCGCTTTCTTAAAGGACAATACTGATGTGTTTGATGTTACCTTCCAGACCGAGAAATCGATCAAGATCAAAATAGAGGTTGACACCCAACCGCCTATGAAGTTCAATACTGAGCAGAAGCTGCTCCTGCTGCCAGAGTCGTTCATGACGCGTTGTTTCACCCTGCCGGACCTCTTTGCAGGTAAGATGCACGCTCTGGTCTATCGAGCATGGAAGAACCGTGTAAAGGGTCGTGACTGGTATGACTTCGAGTGGTACGTCCGCCATAACATCCCACTTGACTTCACACATCTTCATGAGCGAGCGATAGAATTCAATAATGAGGATATCACCAAGGATTCATTCCTTGAAAAGCTGAACGAACGTCTTGCCACGGCAGATATCAATCAGGTAAAGGCAGACGTCCTGCCATTTATCCGCAATCCCAAGGAAATGGGCATCTGGTCAAATGACTATTTCCTGCAACTCGCTCAAATGATCAGATTTGAATGAAAAGTAAAATGACATTGGATAAGATAGCCGAGATAGCCGGGAATCACGGGGTCGGTTCTCCTGGTCATTTTCAAGAGTCTGATTTCTCTATGCTTTATTACTTGTCTCATTCGCATTTCACTTAATTTGAAAAATGATCAGAAGAACCGACCCCATGATCCCCCATTCCTATAAAGCGTTTTCAATTCTTCCAGTTTCTGCTTTCAGATATTTCTCCAGGCACTTAGCGATTTCGGGGTAGTAGTCATCTAGAGTCTTGTAGCGGCTCCGATGCTTTGAGTAATGGCGCAAGGCGGTGACAAGTTCCGGCATCCAAAGGAAGTCACGGGCTATCTGCTCGTAAATTTCTGATTTGATTTGCTCTGCACTGAAGCCGTTCTCCTGCATGTAGATGATAACAGCCGCACGGACGATGCTCTCGTTAATGACAGTGGTAGCGTTTCTGTAGGCTTGGTTGCTCATTCCACGATAATATCGTTTTAGCAATTTCTCGCCGATAGTGAGGAGTAGGTCTGCATTGGCAT
>Ga0256404_1007839_pt1 | contig 16554 bp, 16 predicted proteins | sample RumenRJG_01DNA_FD_185990 | JGI IMG/M metagenome (GOLD analysis project Ga0256404, IMG submission 185990) | Bovine rumen microbial communities from Lethbridge, Alberta, Canada - RJG_01 | ecosystem: Host-associated > Mammals > Digestive system > Stomach > Rumen | place: Canada: Alberta | collected...
GGAAATACTGACGGTAACGGAAATGCCGGCGGCGGGATCACCATCTACAACGAGGATCAGTATACCATTCCGTCCGGCTCCGGTACCTTTGCAGGCTCTACAGCCGCCGGCAGTATATCCGGGACATCCGGAAACACCCCGGACACTCCGGCTACGGCCGGAAATACCGGAAGCACTCAGGCTGATCCCTCTTCTTCCGGCGGCACAGGCAGTACCTCCGCCGGAAATTCCGCAGCCGGTACTCCTGCCGGATCCCCGGCGGACAATTCCGGCACAGGCAGTGCTTCCGCCGGATCCTCCGGCAGCGCCGATGCACCAAACAATTCCGGGATCATCATCTACTCTCAGGATGAGTACTCCGGCAATGCAGCCGCCGGCTGAAATTGCCCGGTATACGATCAGGTATTCTGCATATCCCGGATCTGATCGAGCTGCTCTTTGATGTCCGCCTCGCGGTCCTCGAAGAGCAGCGTTTTATTATACATGTAGTAGCGGGGGCAGTCATTGTTCTGCAGAAACCAGACGGAGTAGCGTCCGACGGAAAGCTCCGTGATAAAAACAACCATCTCCTGGCTTTCCCCGAAGGCAGCCTCCATGAAGTCAAAGGCTGCTTCCAGCTGCCTGGAGGCGGTGTCGATGGCCGTGTCGAGCCGGTCATTTTCCTGATCAAACCTTTGGCCGATCATCCGCAGTGCCTCCTCCTTCACCTTTTTAACTTCCTCGGCCTCTTCTCCTTCCCTGGCATTCAATACCTTCAGATCGTCTGCATAATTCTCCAGCGTCTCCAAAAGCCGGCGGTACCGGGCGCGCAGTTCCCGGCTGTTCTGTCCGGCCTTTTTTCGCTGTTCCTCCGTCATTCTTCCCGCCGCAAGGATTCCACGCATGATCGCCTCCGGCGTATCCTCGCCGGTATCCGCCTGCTCCAGGCGGCTCCGGAAGGTTTTCAGATTTTGCGCCAGGTTCGCCGTATAGCGGTCTGTCTCATATGCCCTGCGGAAATTCTCATTCAGCCTCGACAGCAGCAGTCCGACCACCTCCAGCCGCTCGTCAAACTGTGCATACCGGAGCTTGTTCAGCGTCCCCGGCCGGATGGTGCCATCCAGAATCTCATCTACCTGATAATCGGTACGGTACTTATTGAACAGCATATAGTAATTTGCAAAATCTCTGGCCGTACGCGGATGCTGGAGATACTGAATTGTCAGCCCGCTGTCCACGTCCATTCCCAGACGCTCGCAGGCATACATCATCTCGGAAAGATCTTCCCAGCCGCGGGCTGTCACAAACTGTTTCCCGTCCACGGTTGTCTCCATGCGGTAGAAATTCTCCTTGTGAATATCCAGATAGGAAAGGATGGCCGGATGAATGCCGGCTTCATACGCATATTCCTTCCAGACATCGTACTCTGCTTCCACGTTGATTACCTTCACGCGGTCCAGCGTTACGACATCAAACTCACGCACGGATTTGTTGTATTCCGGCGGGTTGCCGGCAGCCACAATAATCCAGCCCTGCGGAACCTTCTGATTGCCAAAGCTCTTCCCCTGCAGGAACTGCAGCATCATCGGTGCCAGCGTCTCGGACACGCAGTTGATCTCATCGATAAAAAGAATTCCTTCCTTTTTCCCGGATTCCTCCATGCGATCGTAAACGGCCGCGATAATTTCACTCATCGTGTACCCGGTCACCGATCTTTTCACACCGCCGTACACCCTCTCCTGAATAAACGGAAGCCCGATTGCACTCTGACGGGTGTGATGCGTGATGGTATAGCTGACCAGCGCCAGGTCGCACTCCCCCGCAATCTGCTCCATAATCTGAGTCTTTCCGATCCCGGGCGGTCCCATCAGAAGGATGGGCCTCTGCCGGATCTCCGGAATTTTATATTCCCCATACTCATCTTTTTCCAGATACGCCCGCACGGCGTTTTTTATTTCCTGTTTGGCTCGTTTAATATTCATCTCAGGCTCCCTGCTCTTCTCAGGCTTATCATCCGGTTCTCATCCGCCGGTCATCCCCGCGCTCACCCTTCGCCGGCAGCTTTCCATGTCTCTGGCCCCGGCTTCTGCCTTCTTCGCCGGCAGCTTTCCATGTCTCCGGTCCCGGCCTTCGCCGCTCACTCTGGCTCTTCCTTCCATATAAAGTGCCGGTCCGTGCGAAGGGACGGTTCTGAATCCTCCAGATCCTCCCGGGGCAGCACCAGCCTGATTGCCCAGGCCGGTACATGTACATCCTCGTAATCCTCCTGCATGAAGACGAAGGCCGTCTCCCATCCGGGACGCCGGGACGGATATATGCCGCGGCCATCCGTGAAGTAGATCATGCCCTTCAGATTGTAAAACTGCCTGTTTTCAATCAGTTTTTCCACATAGGCAAAGGCAGGGCGAAAGTCCGTTCCGCCGCCGCCATGGAGCGTAAAGTGGTTCATGTACTCCTCCAGTTCGCGGCGGTTCGTAATCCTCACGTCATCGCGGATCTGCTCATCACACTGGATGATCCGGATATTAACCTTTTTAAGATAACTCTCGGATTCAGTCAGAACGCTGCAGGTCTGCTCCAGAAAAGTTCTCACCAGCTGCCCGCTCGTCGACATGGAAACATCAATCACAACCACAAATTCCTCAATTTTCTTAACCTCCCGGTACTCCTGCGGTTCAATCAGAGGCATGTTTCCGTACATGGAAAGACCATAGGTATAAAAAACATAATCAAAGGAATCCGGATCAACCTGCATTTCCTCCCGCATCACGGCAAATTTGCGCAGAAATGCACGGTAATCGTACCGCTCCCGGTTCTCCACCTTCAGGTCATCCAGCAGCTGCTCTCCGCCATGAGACGCATCCTTCGCAAATGTTTCCATTTGTGTCTGCGTCTTCTCACTCAGATCATCCCATTTATTTTTAAGGATCGCCATCGGCGGCTCCGGCTTCTTTTTTTCTCTGCCGTCCTCCGGATGCGGCCACAGAGAGTGGTCGTCGATGCAGAAATCATCCTGCATGCGCCGGACATCCTCAGCGGTAAGTTTCCCCTCCGCAGCTTTTCTTTCAAGGGTGCGGTAAATGCCTTCCGCCGTCAGTACCTTCCGTTCTCTGCGAAGATCGTCATAAACATTGTTTCTAAGCCGGCTGATGCCCATCCAGACCGCCCGGCTGTGCATCGAATCAATAATTGATTCTACGGCAATGTCGCACGAAATCCGCCAGAGCAAACCATCCTTCCCCGGCTTTTTGAAAAGATGGCGCATCAGGCAGTGCAGGACAATGTGCAGATACACCCGGTTGACCAGATGCCGGTCCTTTTGAAACAGATCCGCCAGAACCCCGGGATGCGCCACCAGATATTCCCCGTCCGTTCCAATGCCCTCGATCTGCGTACGAATGGAAAAGCGCAGCCCGGAAAGCGCCAGGTCCAGATACCGCATATTCAGATACAGTTCACTTCTCGAATCCCGGAGGATCTGAAGGCAGACGGCTTCCATCTTCTGTGTGATTTTCTCCGAATTCGTCATGTTACAGCCTTTCCTCCCATCCCCGCTGTTTCATCTCCGCCGTTTCAAAAAGTGTAACGCTTGCGCTGCACTTTGAAATATCTTCTCCGATACTCCATCAGCAGGCTGACCGCCTCCGGAACTTTTCTGCGGCCGGCCTCCTCCAGATAATAGTCCAGAATTTCTTCTGTAAAATACCCCGGCTGAAGGCGGCAGAGCATCGCCAGCTCATCGAACCGTCCCTCCTCCAGAATCCATGCCGCAGCGTCCCGGTAATTCTGCCGCAGATACCGGACATAGTTTTCCCGTGCATCTTCATCCAGTTTCAGAGGATGCATCAGACGAATAAATGCGATGCGAAGCACCGTAGGAGTCAGTTCCTGCACACTGGCCTCATAAAACAGCGAATCATACTGCCTGAAATCAAGCCTCCGTCCGATAAAGCACTGCCGGTATTTATATCCCATGCCTTCATACTTAATGACAATGATTCGCGCCGGTGTATTTTCCTCCCCGGTTTCATAGTATCCCGGAAAGTACAGACGATACAGGCACTTTCCGCCCGGCAGAAGAACGTCGGCACGGAATTCGTGAATAACCTCCGAGAGCACATCCTTCAAACAGGGCGGTGTCAGATTTTCAGGCAGAATTTCCGTCGGTTTTTCATGTATTTGTCCATATTCAAGCGCCGGCACGCTCCCGCCTTCGGGCACCGGCAGTTCAAAACAGATGTTTGAAATCCGGTGCGCATCCACAAAGCAGCCGCCGGCCAGCCGGGTAAAACCGGCCGGAAAATACAGTTTTTCCAGCCCGGAGCAGCCGTAAAAGCAATAGTCCCCCGCAAAACGCAGGCTCTCCGGAAGATCAATCTCCTGCAGAGCGTCCCCGCAAAGGGCGCAGGCACTGTCCGCACCGGCCCCGGGAGCGGTGCGGTCCGCCTCCATCCCGCTGCCCCGGCTGCACGCATCCGGGGCACCTTCCCACTGGAAGCGGTACGCAGCTTTCAGCTGATCCCGGTTCACGCGCACACTCATCTCCGGGGCAAAGCAATGATCCCCGATCCCGGTTACCTGAAGCGCGCCAATCCGGGCCGGCAGCGAAACATGGCTGCCGGTTCCGAAACACCGGTACACAATCGCTTTTCCGTCTTTTTCAAGATAGAGAATTTTTTCAATCATTCTCTCTTTCCTCCGCGAATTATGGTATGATAGCGGAAACTACTTTATCGGGGTGTTCTATGAAAGCCTTTTTCATTGTATGTCCGCTCGTATTTCTCGCCGGTCTTGTGGATTCCATCGGAGGGGGCGGCGGCCTGATTTCACTTCCGGCGTATCTTCTGGCCGGCCTGCCGGTTCATACCGCCATCGCTACCAACAAGTTAAGTTCCAGCATCGGCACCAGTGTCAGCACCGGACGGTTTATCCGGCACGGGTACGTCCATTTTAAATTTGCCGGACCCTGCCTGCTTTTTTCCATCGCCGGCTCCATCCTCGGTTCCAACCTGTCTTTGATGGCCAGTGACCGTATTCTTCGCAATTTTCTGATGGTCGTCCTTCCGGTTGCCGCCTTTTTTGTTCTGTTTAACCGGAAAAAAGAAATACCGGAAGGGGGAACGGCGATCACGGGAAAAATGTACGCCATCGGTTTTATTTCCGCCCTGCTGATCGGGATCTATGACGGTTTCTACGGCCCGGGCACCGGTACATTCCTGCTGCTGGCCTTCACGGGGCTGGCAAAAACCGACCTCCACACAGCAGCCGGAACCACAAAGGTGCTGAACCTGACCAGCAATATTACAGCCCTGTTTACCTTTCTGGTGCACCGGGAAGTTCTCTTTCCCCTCGGTCTGGCAGCCGCCGTGTTCTGTATGGCCGGCCATTATATCGGTGCCGGTCTTGTCGATAAAAACGGTATGAAAGTCATCCGCCCGATCATTCTGACCGTACTCACACTGCTGTTTATAAAAATTCTAACCGAATAAAGCGCGGTAAATTTCATGCGTCGTCAGGTTTTCAATTTCACACACGCGGGCTGTCCGCCCGTCCACGTAAAAACGGATATCAAAACCGGCAAACGCCATGCCGTACCGGCGTGACGGATCCTTCTGATAATGAGGCCGCGGGTCCTGCGAAAGCAGCTCTGCCGCAGCTTCTCTTTTATTCTCCGGAAGTATATTTAAGAGCTCTTCCGGAAATTCAACCTGCAGCGCCTCCTCCTTCACGCGATCTGCAAATCCGCAGACCGCATCCGGATGGCTGTCCGTATAAGACAGATACGGTTTGATATCATAAATGGGTGTTCCATCCATCAGATCCGCTCCGGAAACGTAAAGAACCGGCCCGCATTTCGGATCGATATCAAACTTTTCCAGCCTGACGCTGGAAAGACCGATCGGATTGGGCCGGTATGGCGACCTTGTCGCAAAAACTCCCATATGCGTGTTTCCGCCCAGACGGGGCGGCTGCACCGTCGGTGACCAGGTATCTCTCAGCGCCCGCGAAAACTGCCAGAGCAGCCACAGATGAGAATATCCCTCTATTCCCTTGAAAGCGTTCAAATCCCGGTACTCCTGCTCAAAAATAATCATGCCCTGCAGGGAAGGAACCAGCCCGCTCTGCCGGGGAATTCCAAACTTCTCTCTGAAGTCGGTACGAATATGCGCAATCTCTTTTAGTTCCATGTCCGGTCCTTCTCCTGAAAGCCCGGCACCGCCGCCGTCTCAGCCGGCGCGTTCTTATCCGCCGCATTTTCCCGGGCTGCATTTTTCCCGCCGTCGCTGTCAGGCATGACGGCCTCTTCCTGATCTTTTTCAGAAACTATCTCAAGGTTCGGATTCTCTCGCCTGCTGTCCCGGAATACCCTCCGGATCTTTTCAAAATACCCTCCGCTGACCTGATCTTCATGTATGAAACAAACCGTTGCCGGAGGCAGGCTGGTCAGGCAGTCATACAGTGCATCCAGGTTATTCCCGTAATACTCCGGCAGTGACAGCTGCTTTTTCAGGTATGCGTGCGCCTCCTGGCGCCTTTCCAGTTGTTTTGCGTCCAGTATGATCCTCATCCGTCGTCCTCCGGCCACAGCTGTTCAAAGGTTTTATAGTGATCTTCCGTATAAAAAATCAGTCCGTCATCAGAATAGACAATACGTTTCGCACCGCGGTAGCCGCCATCGTAGTCAATATCACACTCGTAATAATCGCGGCCCTTTTTCTCCGGCAGTTTTTCTTCATAATTTCCAAAATAGCTTCCGCCGATGCTTTTTCCCGGGGCAACCACGTCCAGATTTCCCTTCGAGGCATCCCAGCCAAGCCTTTCGGCTTCCTTCCTGGTAATATAATTATCCGGAAGGCAGCCGAACGCATGGATATACGCGGCAACCTCCCATTTCGAGGTGTACTCGCCATCCTCTTCTACTTCAACATCAGAAAGCGAGCCAGGATCCCCGTCATCATTCCGGGCATCACTTTTCTCATCATCCTTCGAACGGCTGTCATCCCGCTCATACGGATCCGAATCATCATCCCCATAGGGATATGAATCATCGTTTCCGCTGCTCATCCGGTCGTAAACCTCCCACAGCTGATCCACCCAGGACGCCTGCGCGGGAATTGCCGCGAAAAGCAGGCTGAATGCCAGGGCCAGCATCGCCAGGCTGCGGAAAAATCCTGATTTTTTCATTTTTTACACCCCCGGCTGCCATTGTGCGCCTGTTCTGTGCTTTCGGTCAGATACATTCATGTGTCAGCAGGAAGGACTGTCCCTGCAAAGTTACGGTTGCCAGGCTTCCGGAAAGGATCGGAATCTGCGGCGGGATATGCCCGATGTCCAGATCCATCAGAACCGGGACCCCCAGTTCGGCCAGCTCATCCGTGACGGCGCGGTACTGATCCAGGTTCATGAGAACCTGTCCGTGACAATAGGGACGCCCGATCAGGAAACCGGCCGCATGGCTGAACCAGCCGGCTCTCTTCATCTGCCAGATGGCCCGGCGGATGCCGAACACATTCAGGTCACAGGCTTCCAGAAACCAGAGGATCCCATCGGCCCGGTACTTCTCCGTAAAATCACCGACCCGGTCGTACCGGGTTCCCGTCAGTGTCGTCAGACAGTCCATGCATCCGCCGACCAGCCTTCCGTGAAGTGTAATCTCCTCCCGGCTGTCCGCCTCCCTCAGCCCCCCTGCGCCATCCGGTACAAAGGCACGGATTACGCGAGGCTCGGTAACATGATAGGTTTCCAGCGGATGGTCCTCATCCTTGCGTGATTCCTTTTCATACAGATCATACCCCGTCTCCATCAGCTTCGTTCCTTCCAGAAGATTTTTCGCATCCAGAAGGGAAGAATGAAGCGGCTGCTGACCGAACGCAGGTGCGCAGGGTCCGTAAACAGACGCGGTATCACACAGGGTCGTCAGCAGGAAAACCATGTTCGTATTATCGGAAAGTCCCATAAACAGCTTCGGTTTTGCCAGGCGGATCGCATTCAGATCCACGTAGTCCATCGTCTCACACATCAGTTCGCCGCCGCCGACGGAAATAATCGCATCCACATCCCCGGAAAGGTACATTTCTGTCAGCTCTTCCCCGCATTTTTCCGGCGTTGAACTGATTCCGATCCCGTCTCCCCTGTAGACATTCGGGCCGGGAACGATTTTGTATCCCCAGTCATAAAACCGTTTCAGTGCGCAGGAAAAGGCCGTCCGGTATGGTTCCGACGCGGCACCGAACGAGGGGGCCGCAAATCCGATGGCGGCACCGCTTTCGATAAATTTCGGATATCTCATTACACAATCCTCCGGCAAGTCAGGCTCTCACAATTTCGCCTTTTTCGGCACTTACATGTGCCTTTTCCAGAACCCTGGCGCTGATCATACTCTGGTGATACATCCGCTCAAAGAAAGACTTATCTTTCTTAAAAATGCAGTCACGAAATGCTGTCATCTCCCACACCATGCGGTTCATCTTGAGATCATGCTGAACATCCACGCTGATGTCCTGCCCGTTCAGCTGAGCCGTACATTTTGTGAACGCATTCATTGGCCCCTCCGAGCGGTACCATCCCTTCTCCGCATCAATGCAAAGCCCCGTACCCGGATTATCCTTCTTGGATGTGAGAATTTTTACCTCGAAATGCGGATAATACAGCGTAAGTTTTCCGGCAACATCCACACCGTTCGGTCCCAGCTCCGGCACATACAGCAGCTTATCCGGCTCGCCGAAAAGACTGACAGCGGCATGGATACAGTAAATGCCCATATCGTTCAGTGCACCGCCGCCCATCTCCGGATTGAAAACATTCGGATTTTCCCCGCGAAGATACGCGTCATAGCGGGAAGAAGACTGTCCGTAATTAATTTCCACGTTATGGATTTTCCCGAACTTTGGAAGAAGCCGTGTCAGAATCTCAAAATTCGGCATAAAAATCGTGGTGATTGCCTCCAGAAAGTAAACGTCATTTTCCATGGAAGCAACATGCAGCGATTCGATGTCGCGGCTGCTCAAAGCCGCCGGCTTTTCGATAATGGCATGCTTTTTGTGCTGCATAGCCTTCAGCGCCTGTGCCGTGTGCAGGCTGTTGGGCGATGCAATGTAGATTACATCAAGGTCATCCCGGGAGACCATGGCGTCATAGTCACTGCAGAATTCCGTCACCCCGACTTCATCGGCAAAAGCACGGCCGCGCTCCGGATCCCTGGAATAGACAACCTCACATTCCATACGCTCTGTTTTCTTGAATGCGTCCTGAATAATCCTCATAATGTTGCTTGTTCCAACCGTTCCAACTCTAACGACTCTGCCCATGGACTCCTCCTTAAAACTTGGGATAAATCAGATTTCCTCCTGATTATAACATGCCTTGCACGCCGGTGCAGAAAAATGTTACTATCAGGTAAACAGTACAAAACACATCTGCGGTATAGAAATGAGGTCTGCCTTGAAAAAGAATTATAAGCTTACCGTCGCCTACGACGGCACCCGTTATCTGGGCTGGGAGCATCAGCCCGGCAGCGATATGACAATCCAGGGGAAAATAGAAAATGTGCTGGCCATCCTGCTGCATAAACCCGTACCGGAAATTAATCTGATTGCAGCCGGGCGCACGGACGCCGGCGTGCACGCCGAAAACCAGATCTGCAATATCCACATGGACACACCCATGGACGAAGAAGCCGTCCGGGACTACCTGAACCGCTATCTGCCCGAGGATATCTGCGTTAAGGATGTGCGCATCGCCTCCGACCGTTTTCATTCCCGCTACAACGCCGTCGGAAAAACCTATCGCTACACCTGCTTTACCGGTCCCCTGAAACCTGTCTTTGACCGGAAATATGTGTGGAGGCTGGACGAAAATCCGGACATCGCCGCCATGAAAAAAGCGGCCGGATATCTCACCGGCACCCACGACTTCGCCGGTTTCTGCGGAAATCCGCGCATGAAAAAGTCGACGGTGCGAACCGTCGACAGCATTGACATTGTGCAGAAAGGGCCTTACCTTACACTGACCTACCACGGGAACGGGTTTCTCCAGTATATGGTGCGGATTCTGACCGGCACTCTGATCGAAACCGGTCTCGGGAAACGGGATCCCGAATCCATCCCGATGCTGATTGAAGCCAGAGACCGCCGGCTCGCGGCGCCGACGGCACCCGCCTGCGGTCTGTGCATGGTAAAGGTTGATTACTGATGATGGTAAAATAATTACTCCAGGTTCAAATGCCGGTCCAGGAGGTACCACGCTATAAAACCGTAAGCGGCAATCCCTGCTCCGGCGATGCACAGAAGAACCGTCAGCGTTCTCATATTCGCCTCTGCAACGTCTATCCAGATTCTCAGCTTAAACATCCAGGCGAGGAGATACTCGATTGCCGAGAAGGCGGCATAGGCCAGAATGCTTCCGAGAATACGATGGCTGCTCCACTGATGCCCCGCGGAAATAGAGGCATAAATCTTCATTATCCGCTCCAGGATCCCGGCGGCAATCAGGGCAATCACCATAATCAGATACAGCCAGGGGTTTTCGCGGCTGGAGATCGTCTGCCAGGCGAACTGTAAATCATATATAAACGACGACAGATCGCCGGTAATCCGGATAAAAATGAGTCCGCACACGGCTCCGACGGCCACGGAACCCAGGATCCAGATCAAAGATGCCAGGGCTTTTCCAAGTATATTCTGCATTGTTGTCACCGGCAGCGTGAACATCAGGTATCCTTCGCTGCCCAGCAGATTTTTATAAAAACGCTGCAGAATCATCAGCGTTCCCACCACAAAGCATACAAACACCGCAATAAAAAACGCTGCATTTATAATGGTGTTCAGAATAAAATTGTTAACTTTTCCGGAATCCAGGTTCACTGCCATCACCAGGGTGGCCAGAAGCATCACCAGATACAGCGGAAGCATCACGCGGGCCGTTGCCTTTAACTCATATTTTAATAGTTTTCCTGTCATCGAAATACCTCCCGGAAATATTCGTCTACCGATTTTCCCTGCTGGCTGCGGACTTTATCCGCTTCCTCCTGCAGAATAATCTCCCCGTCCTTCAGGAATATAACCTCATCCAGCACCGGTTCAATGTCGGTGATCAGATGGGTGGAGATGAGGATCAGGGAGTCCTTCTCGTAATTACTGATGATCGTCCGGATAATGTAATCGCGGGCGGCCGGATCCACGCCGGCGATCGGCTCGTCCAGAAGATATAGTTTTGCGCGCCGGCTCATTGTCAGAATCAGGCGGACTTTCTCGTTCGTTCCCTTCGACATCTGTTTGAGGGTCTTTGCCTTGTCAATCTTTAAATCGGCCAGCATGCGTCTGGCTCTTTCCACGTCAAAGTCCGCATAAAAATCCTGATAAAAATTCAGAAGCTGCGGAACTTTCATCCATTCCGGCAGATACTCCTTATCCGGCAGATAGGAGATCAGTGCCTTGGTTTCCGGTCCCGGGTTCTGCCCGCACACACGAATCTGGCCGGACGTGGGCTGCAGCAGTCGGTTGACCAGCTTGATCAGTGTTGTTTTTCCGCTTCCGTTCGGACCCAGCAGCCCCGCAATCCTCCCGGATTCCAGTGTCAGGTTCACATTTTTCAGTGCCTCTGTCTTTCCGTAATTCTTTGTAAGATTCGTACATTCCAAAATTGTCATTTCCGTTCCTCCCGTGACTGACCGTGCCTGTTCTTCCATCGGTCCGTCCGCTGCTACTCTTTCCAGTGGTCAATCGCTTCGATGATTTCTCCGCGCTTCATCCCCAGGTTCTCCAGGTTCTTAAACATCTCGGAAATAAACTGTTCCGCCAGCGTTCTTCGCGCTTCCCTGATGGTGCTTTCATTCTCTGTGACAAATCTTCCGGATGTGCGGCGGGAATAGAGAAGGCCTTCTCTCTCCAGTTCCGTAAGCGCACGCTGCATTGTGTTGGGATTTACGCCCGCCTGCGCTGCAAGCTCGCGGACCGCCGGGATTTTTTCTCCCGGATGGTATTTTCCGCTCACAATCTGAATCTCCATGCTGCGGATAATCTGCTGATAAATCGGCTGACCACCTGCAAATTCCCATGCCATTTCCGTCCTATCACTCCTTTCCGGCCGGCACCGGATGCTTTCCTCCGGGGCATGGCTTTCTTGTATCTTTGTACCATGTGTTTAATACAATAATACTATAATACAATTCTGTCAACTGTTTTTTCAGGATGCACTGTGATGTTTTTTTCCGGATGTGTTATGATGGATTCAAAGCTGCAGCCGGAGAACCGCTGCATCTTCGAATAACGCGAAAGGAATAAATTTTATGATTGAAAAAAATGAAAATCCGGCTCTTTCTGAAGCCCTTGCAGCATCTTATTCAGAAGCTTTCCACGCCGACCGAGCCAATGAAATTGCCGCGGCAGCTTCCGTTCACGACGGCTTTATCAATGCAGCTGCTGACTATCAGGGACTGCAGAAACTTCCCTATTCCTTCAGCATTGACCTGAAGCAGGGTTCCATCACCAACCAGAAGCATTCCGGGCGCTGCTGGCTTTTCTCCGCCCTGAATATCTTCCGCTATGAAATCATTCACCGCTATGATCTGGAAGACTTTGAACTCTCGCAAAACTACATGTTCTTCTACGACAAGCTGGAACGGTGCAATTATTATCTCAACAATATGATCCGCCTGATCGATGAGCCTTCCGACAGCCGTCTGTTTGCTTTTCTGAGCGCATCCCCCATCGGCGACGGCGGTCAGTGGGACATGATGGCCAATATTGTCCGCAAATACGGAGTTGTTCCGAAAAATGTATATCCGGACGGCGCAAATTCCATCAAGTCCGCCGACTTCAACCAGTATCTTTCCTCTCTGCTGCGGCAGTTTACCGTTGATTTAAGAAAGGCGCATCAGGCAGGAGCATCCGTAAAAGAGTTGCAGGATATCAGGCGCAGTCAGATGAAGACGGTGTACCGGGTTTTGTGCATTGCTCTCGGAGAGCCTCCGAAAACGTTTGACGTAACACTCCGCTCCAAGGATGGAACGCTGAATCGCGATTTCGGTATCAACGGAAAACAGTTCTTCCATAAATATGTCGGTCTCAATATCGATGACTATGTAAGCATTATCAACGCTCCCACCGCGGACAAGCCGTTCGGCCGTACCTATACCGTAAAATACCTTGGAAATGTGTGTGAAGGTTCTCCGGTGAAATACCTGAACCTTCCGATAGAAAAAATCAAGGCAGCCGCCATTTTGCAGTTAAAGGACGGACATCCCGTATGGTTCGGCAGTGACTGCATGAAATATCGTCTGAATACCGAGGGTGTCTTTGATCCGGATTCTCTTCCCATGGACCGGTTTCTGAATGTTCCGTTCACACTCACCAAGGGTGAGCGCCTCACCTACTGGGACAGCGCTATGGATCACGCCATGGTATTTCTCGGCGTCAATCTGAATGGTGACGACAAACCGGACCGCTGGCGCATCGAAAACAGCTGGGGGGAAGAAAGCGGACTGAACAAAGGATACTGGATCGCTTCCGACAAATGGTTCAACGAATATGTATATCAGATCGCCATCAACAAGAAATATCTGTCCCCGGAGGATCAGGCACTGCTCAGCCAGCCGGTGATTGAGCTGGAACCGTGGGATCCGATGGGAACCCTGGCTGACTGAACATACCGATGTGCCGGTGCCGGCGGGCAGGCCGTTCGGCTGCGTGCAAACATACCGGCGCCGCCGGACGCCGGAACCGGATTATACACAAACTTACGGTCCGGAAGGCAGACCGGAAAAATGCCTTCTGAAAATATGTCTTCTGTATGTCAGCTCCTTCTCAGTACTGCGATCGGCTGGGTTTTTGGCAATTTTATGACCGCCCAGGTGATTGCGCTGAAAAAAACAGGAAAAGGCGCCGCCCATATCGGCCGCACCGGCAATCCGGGCATGGCGAACATCATGGCCAGCCTTGGTTTTAAGAGCGGTATCGCCGTACTGGGCGGCGATATTCTGAAAACAGCGGCAGCCATGGCCGTATGCGGCCTTCTTTTCCCTTCTGCCGCCGGAGAATTTATCCGCCCGGCGCTGACGGCAAACGGCGGACCCTTTGGATCCGTCGCCGCTTTCTGGGCAGGCATGGGCGCCGTCCTCGGACATAATTTTCCGTTTTTATCCGGAAGGATCCTGAGCCGGAAGTACGGCGACTGCAGCTTCTGCCGCGGGGGAAAGGGTGTTACAGCCACCTGCGCCGCCCTTATTCTGTTCTCTCCGGTATGGGGACTTTTGAGCGCCATTGCCGGAATGCTCACCGTATTTGCCACAAAATACCTGTGCGCTGGAGCTGTTGTCATTCCGGCCGCCTTCTGCCTCCCGGCTTTTCTTATTTACGGACCCCGGATTGGCTGGCCGGCGGTATTTCTAACCATCCTGATGTTCAACAGGCACTATCCTGCCCTGAAACTTATCCCGTCCGGGAAAGCTCATAAGGACGATGTGCCGGAGATGATAAAAAGAAAACTCAGAAAATGATCAGAACTATATATCAGCACATTCAAACCAGCGTATACGGGCGTTTCCCGCAATGGTACCCTGCCTCTTTACTGCTGGCCCTGCTTCTTCTATTTTTCCTGCCGGCTGCGCACATACAGGCCGCCGGCGGAAAAACAGAAACCCTGACGGAAGGATCTTCCGGGGAGAACGACATGCCGGGAATTAAAATAGTTACCGCCACGGATTTTCATTACATTTCTCCATCGCTGACCGATAACGGTCCGGCGTTCATGAAACTGATCCGGAATGCGGACGGAAAAATAACAAACTATTCAGACAAGATCGTTCACTGCTTTATTATGGATATGCTGGAGGAAAAACCGGACTGTGTTGTTTTGACGGGCGACCTTTCCTTCAACGGTGAAAAGAAAAGTCTGGAAGAGCTGGCGGTTTCTCTTCGGAAACTAAAAAATGCCGGAATTCCGGTGCTGGTCCTTCCCGGCAACCATGATCTGAATAACCGGATGGCCAGAGGTTTCAGCGGCAGCAGAATGTTTCCCGTGGATACCTGCGGTGCAAAGGAATTTGCCGAAATCTTCGCACCCTTCGGCTACAGCGATGCGCTGGAGCGATGCCCGGACTCCCTGAGCTACGTATATGCTCTGCACAAGGACGTGGAGGGAACGGTCAAAACGGTGTGGCTGCTTTGTCAGGACACCAATTCTGCCGATCCTGCCGGTTCCATCAGTGAACCGACACTGAGGTGGACAGAGACGGTTCTCAAAAAAGCAAAGGAACAAAACATTCCGGTGATTTCCTTTACTCACCAGAATCTGCTCGGACACAACAGCCTGTTCAGGGATGGGTTTCAGATAAACAACGCATCGAGGCTTATCGATCTGTACAAAAAATATGATGTCAAATTAAATATGAGCGGTCATATGCATCTTCAGCATATCGAAATTCAGGATGGGATCACCGACATTGCTACTTCCTGTATGACCCTGTATCCCTGCCGGTTTGCGAGGCTTCGGATTGCCGCGGATAATACCTGGACCTACCAAACCGCGGATAACGGAAGCGCCTCCGTATACCGCGCTTATGCGCTGAATTTTTTCCGCGTCAGCTCATCGAAAAAGCTTTCATCCTCTCTGGAAAACATGGGCAGCATCCCCCGCGATGTGCGGGATCAAATGATCCGCGATATTACCGATGTCAACCTTGCCTATTTTTCAGGCCGGCTCGACCGGATTCCCGGAACATCCTTTGACCGGATCCTGGAAGAATGGCAGAAATACGCCGGCAGCAGCTACAGTGTTCTTTATCTTATCAGCCTGAAGCCGAAGGATTTCCTCGACATGAGAACCATCCGCGGAACCCTGCAGTAATCGATCGCCCGATAAAAGGAAGGTTGAGAAAATCACAAAACCCGACGGTTTTCTCTGGAAAACGCACGCCCCGGGGCACACCCGCGAAAAGGCTGCTGCAGTTCCAATTAAAAAGGAATTGCAGCAGCCTTTTGTACCTGATTGACCAGCTGATCACAGACGGCAGGCTGGATAAAAGCGGCAGTGAACAGCCCCGGCGCTGCAGCGTGCATACGATCATGGTCTAGAATTTCAGTTCCAGTTTCACCGGCTCTTTTCCGGTAAGGCGCCGGCTCTGTCCGTCCGGCTGGCTGGTACCGGCATACAATGTACAGCCGTTTCCATCCGCAACATATTCTCCGTTTTCATTCACCACCAGCAGCGTAAATTCATCCAGTGGGATGCAAACAGCCTTGCACCCGCGGCCTTTCAGATGAACCCGCCCGAAGCCAACCAGCCGCGGGTGGGGCGGTGCATATGGCGTACCGTTGATCTTTGCGTATATTTCGACGACATCGTCCGCTTCGGTATCACTGAAGTTTTCACAGGTAACATTTACCTGAAGGCACCCCGGCGGGAATCCTTCCGTCCTGTGCCCCGCAGCCATTTTGCCAGGGAGATCCGCGGTATCCGCGCTGTCTGCCACAGCCTTCCTTTTCCCGGCAGCGCATTCGCCGATGGCATCATAAGCTTTCTCCGGAGAGGCTTTCTCCTGTCCGCCCCTAACCAGTTCTGCCTTCGTAACACGGATAT
>Ga0256404_1007841_pt1 | contig 16553 bp, 15 predicted proteins | sample RumenRJG_01DNA_FD_185990 | JGI IMG/M metagenome (GOLD analysis project Ga0256404, IMG submission 185990) | Bovine rumen microbial communities from Lethbridge, Alberta, Canada - RJG_01 | ecosystem: Host-associated > Mammals > Digestive system > Stomach > Rumen | place: Canada: Alberta | collected...
AAATTCACATTTTTTGGCCATATGGGCAAGCTTATTAAAGTGGCTGGAGGAATATTCGACACCAAACATGCCGTGGCGGATGGAAGACGTGAAATAATGGTTACTCATGCTGCTTTATGCGGAGCTGATAGGCAACATCTTCAAAAACTATTTGATTCCAAAACAACCGACGATATGATGGATATTTTAAATGAAATCAATTTATCTGTTGAAGTTTCAAATAGTATTGCATCTGCTATTAAAGATAGGTGCAAGCAACGTTTTGATTTGGATTTGAATGTAATATTGGTTGACATGGAAGGAACCTATTTAAACAGTAATATGGAAATTATCCCTAAGAAATAATTTCAGAACATATTTGCCATTTTTCACGAAATACTTTTTTTTATTTTCATTTTCCCATTTAGTGGGAATTATATTCACTGTTGTTGTATTCAAGCAGTCTTCCGACATGACGTGTTTCAAAGAACATGTCTTTTTTAGCCAGGACTATAATAACTGCAACCACTGTTATTACAATGGTTTCCAGACATTTTGTCTCGGGGGTTAACGCTATTTTCTCCTGCATGAAATTGACGAAGAAATGGAATATCATGCAAGCCAATATCGAACGGTCGCTTTCAAGATAGACCCATGTAATGACAAATCCCATAGGGATTCCGCTCACAAAGAAGTTGATTACATAAAGAGGATTCACCATAAGTCCTGCCTGATAGGTTCCAGAAATAAAGATTAAAGGAAGATGCCATAAAGACCATAACACTCCAAAAATCATTGATTCCCAGAACCAGTTCATGTAGTTACCGATTGAATCCTCACAGTATCCTTTCCATCCCACTTCCTCAATTATTGAAGCAATTGTAATGGTAATGAATGCTCCGGCTATTCCAACACCGGTAAAAGAAAAGCTTTCGGTAAAGGAAAACTGGTCAAGCGGTTGTCCAAAGGCTAGTGACAAGAGAATAGAACAGACTATTACTATCGCAAATACGATTATTGCCCAGACTACATTCAGCCATTTTACTTTGTAAAAACCGACAATCTTATTCTTGAAGTCTTGCTTAAGCAGGTCTGAGCCTGACAACATAATGAAAACTGTAGACACAATTGCTGGAGCCATAAGACCTATCAGCATAAGTAATGGACTGATGCTTTCTGGCAAAAAGATTGCAGGAATCCAAAATATCCAGGTAAAAACATATGCCAGAGCAAAGAAGAGAACTGGTTTATATTTGTAGTTTCCGGTATTGTTCACTCGACCGCCTCCATATCACTCTTGTCAATCAGATCGTAAATGAAACTCATTGTACCTTTTTCTGCTCCGAGAAGTTTTTCGGTCATGTCTATAAAGACGAAAATATCTTGTTCACTAAATGTGCCTTCATTAAATGTAGCGTCGCTGATGATAAGGAGCATCTTAACGCGCTCATGTATATTGTCGCATTCAAAGAGACCTTCATTTACTCCTTCTTTTATAACATCGGATAAAAGTGGAGTAAGAGTATAAATCAATTTTTGTCTAACCTTATAGTGCATTAGCACATTCTCAGGTTTGAAAAGAGTGTCCTTTATGGGTTGTTCTGTTTCGGCAGGTTTCATCGATGAAAGTATCCCTACTATTTTTTGAGGTACTGTAATATCCATTCTGATAATCTGCTCTGCCATTTCGGTCTCACTGTCGATCATCATGTCTATGACCTCTTCGAGCATCTGCTCTTTACTTTGGAAATGGTAGTAATATGTGCCTTTTGCTATCTGCGCCCTTTCTATGATTTCATCAACACTGGTATTCTCGTATCCACGTGTAAGGAACATATCATAAGCTATCTTTAACAGCTCTTGTTTCCTTTTTTCACCTTTTTTCATAATTGCCTCCAATAATAAACCCTTGGTTGGTTTTTATATTATAATTAACCTCATATTATTGTAAATAATTTTCCGACTATTAGTCGGTTTTTAGTTTTTAATTCTAATATGATGATTATCCTATATAAATGTTATCGCAAAATGGGTAATGTGTTTGAATATGAAATAAAAGAAAACATGAAATATTTATTATGGGAAAAAGTTTAATCTTTTAAAGTCCAATAAAATCATACACAAAATTAATTATAGTAAACTAGTGAAACAAATTCAATTAGTTTTAATATCTAATGTTTTAAGAGATTTTTTCTTCAATAAGACATTAAATTTGATTTTTTTAACATTGATTTTACTGATAGGATATTTATTTAAACAATAATTTTACTATATAATATTAGTAATGAAAATTGGAGTTTAAATTTTATGAAAATAGCTATGGTTGGTCAGTTCCCTCCTCATGTTGGAGGTGTTGGAGTTCATATTCACACTTTATCCAAACAGCTAGTCAAGGAAGGCCATGAAGTTTATGTAATCACATATCCTCACAAGGATATCAAGGATATTGATGGAATACATGTCATAGGAACTAAGGGACTCAATATTCCAGGCGTAAGAGGATTAATGTTCAAGAAAAATGCAAAAAAAGCGTTGGAAAATCTTTTGGAAAAGGAAGATATTGATATTATCCATGGACATTATTTGTTCCCTGCAGGTGCTGCGGCTGTTGAAGTTGGAAATGAACATGGGATTAAAACATATGTGACAGCTCATGGTTCTGACATGTTTGAATTATATAAAACACAACCTCTAATGAGATCAACACTTAAAAAAGTTTTAAAGCGTGCTGATGTGGTACTTGCTGTCAGTAATGCTTTAAGGCATGAAATCATTGCAACTGGTGTTGAAGGGATTGCAAGCAAAACAAGATTGTCTTGGAATTCAGTGGACATCAATAAATTTTCAGCAAAAGAAAATACAACTTTCAAAGAGGAAAACAGGCTGGAAGATAAGCCGATTGTTCTTTTTGTAGGCAATCTGATAAAAAGAAAAAATGTTGAATCTCTTTTGGAAGCTAAGAAAATAGCAAATAGTGATTATTATTTGGTCATTGTCGGTGATGGGCCTCTCTTTAAAAAATTAAACAATAAAGTCGAAGAAGAGAATATCCGTGATGTGATATTCACCGGCGCTAGAGATGATGTTGAGAATATCATACCAAGCTGTGACGTTTTAGTACTGCCATCATTTTCTGAAAGCTTTGGATTAGTTTTAATTGAGGCGTTAGCATGCGGAAAACCTGTAATTGGCAGTAATGTTGGTGGAATTACTGAAATTATTAATAAAAATGTTGGTTTGCTTGTAAATCCGAATAAGATTTCATCCATCGCTAGTGCAATTGATGAGATAATTAATGATGAAGAGTTAAGGATGGTACTCTCTTTAAATGCAAGAAATCGTGCATTGGACTTTTCAGAAGTGACTATTCCTTATGATGAGGTTAAATGATGGAAAAAAAGGTTAGATCTCCAGGTTCTGCAACAATAATCAATGCAATTGCCACAGGTTGTGGTTCTGCATTTGGAATTGGGTTGGATATTGAATGCACTGCAAAAACAACTTCCGAAGGCATAACATGTTCCAATGATGTCGGTGCGGATAACACCCTGATGGAAATTTGTGTTGAAAAAGTTTTTAATCATTATAACATAGATAAAACTGATTTTGGGATTGACTTAAAGACAAAATCCAATCTGCCAATGGCATCCGGATTATCAAGTAGTAGCGCATCATCTAACGCAATTGTTAAAGTCGTTTCATCAATAATTTCTGAAGAGTTTGATTTGAAACCTTTGGATGATTTGGAGATAATCAACATGGCAATTGATGCATCATTGGATGCGGGAGTCACAATCACCGGATCATTTGATGATGCGACAGCGTCTTATTTTGGTGGCGTTGTGGTTACGGACAATAAAAATAGGGAGTTTATTATCAAAGAGAAAATGGAAGAGTTCCCGGTTTTGGTGTACATGCCTAACTTTTATTCCAAATCTGGAGATTCAAATCCTGACAGGATGAAACTGTTGGCACCTTTAGTTGAAACTGCATTTGGTTTTGCTAAAAATAAAGATTACTTCAAAGCTCTCAATCTGAACGGATTGATTTATTCAGCAACTTTGGGCTTTGATTCAACAATTGCAATTGATGCATTAGATGCTGGAGCTGTTGCTTCAGGTTTATCCGGAACAGGTTCATCTTTTGTAGCGGTTGCAAGTGAAGATACAATCGATGATATTAAATACTCATGGAGCAAATATGAAGGTAAGGTTATAGAAACAAAAGTGGATAATAAAGGTTGTAGGATATTATGAAAAAAAGATATTTGATGCTGGCATTGATAGTATTGATAGTTAGCTTGTCTTTTGTTTCAGCATCAGAAAATGTATCAGTTTCTAATGATTTGGAAGCTGATGATAGTTATTTATCTGTAAGTGATACGTCTGTTGCAGATAATGTGAATAATAATGTCAATGATAATCAGAATAATGCAGGAGATAACGAGTTAGTCTCTAATGACACTACCACTGGGAATAGTTCAAGTTCAACTAATGACAATGTTGCAGATAGCAATTCCAGTTCAAATAATGGTGCTGTTGCAAATAATAATTCCAGTCAGCAAACCACTCCTGTTGCAAAACAGACTCCTAGTAAAATTGTAACTAAAAATCTTTCATCAACATATGGAACTCAAGTATCTTACACTGTGAAAGTTTTAGATAAAAAGAATAAACCTATTAAAAATCAGGAGGTAGTTGTAACAATTGGTACAAAGTCTGTTTCAAAGTTTACTGATGCTAAGGGGGTTGCAACTTTCACTTGTAACTGTCAGGCTGGCAGTTATGTAATAAAATATAAGGTTGGTAAATTAACCGGTTCAAATACATATAAAGTTAAAAATAAAATCACTTTAACCACCTTGAACTGGGGTCTTAAGGGAGATGTTTCTAAGATTAAATTGATTAAGAAGAACATGCCTAATAACGCTTGGGTAAAGAAAGCTGTTGCAGCGACTAAAAAAGGAATTCCTCTTTTAACTTTTAAAGGAGGTAAAGGCAAGGTTGTCTTCATGACTGCTGGTGTTCATGGAAATGAATTATCCTCCCAGGTTGCAGCAATGAAAATGATTAAACATTTAACTGACACTCCAATTAAGGGAACCGTTTATATAATTCCTTTTGTTAATGTTAAGGCTATTTCCAAAAAGGTCAGATACACTGATAAAGATTTTAATCGTATAGCTGCAAAATCAGGTACAATCCCTAATAAGATTGTAAAATTGGTTGTTAAGTATAAATGTAATGCATACGGAGATTTCCATACCACAAAACCGGGAGGAGTTCCGGGTAAAAATATCGTTATGGGATCTAAAGGTCCGGCTACCCAGAGTGCAAAGCTTACAAATTACATTGCTAAATATTGTAAGGTAAATAAGAAGATTTACAAATATGCTGGTGAAGTATATCCTGGTGCAATATCTGACAATGTTAATAAAAAAGGTATTCCTGCGGTAATTTGTGAAGTTATGCTTCCACACAATACTGTGACAACAAAAACTGTAACTACATCATATAACATGATGAAATATCTGTTAAAATTCAATTCAATATTATGAGGATAAAATGAAAAAAATTAATATTATTCTCATTTTATTATTTTTCTTTTTTATTATTTCTGCCGTAAGTGCAGAAAATGATTTAAATTCAACTGATTCTGATTCGCTACTTTTGAAAAATTCCACCAGTGATGTTTCTTTAGAAGTGTCTAAAATTGAAACCAAAGATTTGGTCAAATATTATAAAAATGATTCTCAATTTGTTTTTAAAGTTTTAGATGACGATAATAAACCAGTTTATAATAAAACTGTTCTGTTGAATGTAGCTGGGAAAAATTATACGAAAGTAACCGATTTGGAAGGCAAGGGATTTTTGAAAATAAATTTAAACCCTGGCAAATATAAGATAACTACTTACTGTGATAACAAATCTGTTGTAAATTCAATTAAGGTGCTTTCCCGTGTTTCATCAAAGGATGTCACATCAACTTACGGAACGCAAACAAAGTTCACGGTTAATGTTTTAGACAAGCAGGGTAAAATCATGAAAAATGAGTTGGTTACTTTTAAGGTAAATGGCAAAAACTATCAATCATACACCAATTCAAAGGGTACTGCTACTTTAAAACTTAATTTATATGCAGGATCTTATGTTATCACTTATGCTGTTGATGGTATTTCCGGCAAGAACAAGTATAAAGTTAAAAATTATTATAAGGTTCTGATTTACAAATGGAAATCTGGTGCTGATGTGACTAAAAACAAGAAAATCAAATCCAATATTCCAAACTCCGCATTAGTTAAAAAGGTCGTAAAAGCCGCAAAATCAGGCACTCCTGTAATCAAATTTAAAGGCGGCAAGGGCAAGGTGGTTTTCATGACTGCAGGGGTTCATGGAAATGAGTTATCTTCTCAAGTTGCTGCAATGAAGCTAATAGCATATTTGGAAAAGAATCCGATTAAGGGCACAGTTTATATTATGCCATTCATGAATCCTAAAGCAACAGCATCAAATGTTAGGAATTATCATGGGCTTAATTTAAATTCCAAAGCTAATGTTAAAGGAACAATATCTTATAAAACAGTTAAGTTGATTGTTAAGTTCAAGTGTAAGGCATACGGTGATTTCCACTGCACAAAGCCTGGTGGAAAACCGGGTAAGGATGTTGCGATGGGAACTTACAAACCAACTCTAAAAAGTGCCACTCTCGCTAAATACATTGCAAAAAAGAGTAAAGTCAAATATTTGATTTATAAAAAAGCAGGTACGGAATATCCTGGAGCTTTGGAAGATATGGTTAGTCTAAAGCGTATTCCTGCAGTTACTTGTGAGGTCATAACTCCACATGGATACATTGCTAAGGGTTCAGTAACCAAATCACTTTCAATGATGAAGTCATTTTTGAAATTTAGTAGTTTAATTTAATATTAAACATATAGTTTAAATACTAGTATAATAATAAATTATATTATTATCATTATTATCAATTTGGTGATTTTTTTGAATGGAAGTTATGAGGAGATATCTTTTAAAAATAAAAAAGAAGCTGAACAACTTCTCAAAAAATCAAGAGAACGCATTGATGAAATTGATAATGAATTATTTGATTTAATTTCTCAGAGAACATCTCTTGCGAAAGATATAGCTCTCTCTAAGGAATACATTGGCATGCCAATATTTGATAAGTCTAGGGAAGATGCTATCCATGAAAAAATTGAGAGATTATCTGAAGAAAAAGGTCTTGATGTTGATATTATTGATCAAATAGTAAATATGCTAACTATTTTAAGTAAAAATGAGCAAAAACAAATTTTAAGGAGGAATGTTAATGGGAAATATTAGAACTTCATTTGTTAAACGTTTAGCAAAAGAACTTATTGAAACTCACAAAGGTGTTTTCACTACTGATTTTGAAGAAAACAAAAAATTAGTACAAGAATACTCTACTGTAAGTACTAAACATTTAAGAAATAAAATTGCAGGATATGTTACAAGATTAGTAAGGTTAGAACAAACCAGAGACTAAACTTAGTACATATTTTTTCTTACTCTTTTTTATTTAATATTTTTTTTATCATTTTGAACTCTTTTTTTGAAATAATTGTTTTTTTAAAGTTTATTAATATGGTCATATAAAAATATATATGAATATTTTGTTTGATTGATAATTTAACAAAATTTCAATGAATTTTTAAGAAATAGGTGAACTTAATGGATTTGATAGTAGTAAAATTTGGTGGAACCTCGGTTGGTGATGGTTCTAGAATTAAAAAAGCGGCGCAGTCCGTCGTAAATGAGTATATGAAAGGTAGTCAGGTAGTAGTTGTAGTTTCAGCAGTTAACAAGACTACAGATGATCTCATTGGATTATCTAATGAGGCTATTGGTAGCGGATTGACTGATAAGCAAAAGGCAGAAATTATGGCTATGGGAGAATTAACTAGTGCTAGATTATTCTCAGCAACTATTGAATCATTAGGTGTGAAGTCTGAATTTATTGATCCTTATAATGAGTTATGGCCAATCATAACTGATTCTAATTCATTAGAAGCAAAAATTGATTTAAATACCACTCATAAAAAAACTGATGGTATTAAACAACTTGTTAATCAAGGTGTTATTCCAGTAATCTGCGGATTTTTAGGAAAAGGACCTAGTGGTGAAATCACAACATTAGGAAGAGGTGGAAGTGATATTACTGCATTCTTAATGGGTCATTGCTTAGATGCTAATGAAGTTATAATTGTAACAGATGTGGATGGTGTAATGTCAACTGACCCGAATAAAATTGAGGAGGCTGAATTGTTAGAAACAATATCAGTTGAAGAATTAAGGGATTTAGCCACCCATGGGGCTCAAGTTCTACACCCTCATGCATTAAAATATAAAGATCCATTAATAAGTGCAAAAATAATTAATTTTGCTAATGTTGACTTATCTTCAAAGGGTACCCGTATTGTCGGACCTTTTGAAGGAGACATGTTAAAATGTGTCACCCTTTATAAAGATCCTATTTCACTTATAGCTATTGTTGGCGAGGCTATGCTTAAAAAAGTTGGTTTGATGGCAAAATTAACAACTAGTCTTGCTGATGAGGGCATTAATATTTTTGGCGTATCTGCAGGTCAGAATTCAATAACTGTTTTCGTTGATAAAACCGATTCAAACAAAGCATATCATTTATTACATCAGTTGGTTATAGACACTGATGTTTTAAGCTCATTGTCTCTTGGAAGAGACACAGCTATGATTACTTTTGTCAGTCCGGATATTATTGAAACTCCGGGTATTATATCAGATATTACAGAACCACTTAGAAAAAATAACATTAATATTTTAGAGATTACCTCATCACAAACAGCAGTCGTTTTATTTGTTGATTGGGAAGATGGTGAAAAAGCTCATAAACTTATTAGCGAGGTTTTAGAATGAATTTTGAAGGAACTTATGTTGCAATGGTTACTCCATTCACAAAAGAAGGAACTCTTGATGAAGAAGGATTTAGATCAAATATTAATTACTTAATCGATAAAGGTGTCAACGGTTTGGTTGGCGCAGGAACAACCGGTGAATCTGCTACAATGACCCATGAAGAACATCACAAAGTCATTGAAGTGTTAGTTGATGAAGTTGATGGAAGAGTTGAAACAATTGCAGGAACTGGAAGTAACGCTACTTCCGAAGCAGTTTCACTTACTCAATTTGCATGTGATGCAGGTGCTGACGCTGCATTGCTAATTACTCCGTATTATAATAAACCTCAACAACATGCATTGGTTGAACACTACCGTACTGTAGCTGAATCTTGTGACATTCCTCTTATTGCTTATAATGTTCCTTCCCGTACTGGAAGTAACATTGAAGTTGACACAGCTGTTGAATTGGCTAAAATTGATGGTGTAGATGCAATTAAAGAAGCTAGTGGCAGTGTTGACAAAGTATCTGACATTTATAGGGCACTTACTCATGAAGGCCTTGAAGATAAGTTCAATATCCTTTCCGGTGAAGATTCATTGACCTTGCCGATAATGGCTGTTGGAGGAACCGGTGTAATAAGTGCATCCGCAAATATTGATGCAAGAAGAATGGTTTTAATGGTGGACAGTATTTTAAATGATGATTACACAAGAGCAATGGAGCTTCATTATGAAATGCTTGAATTAATCAGGGCTCTTTTCGTTGAAAGTAATCCTGTTCCTGTCAAAACTGCAATGAATTTAATGGGACTTCCATCCGGACCTTTAAGACAACCATTATGTGACATGAAAGAAGAAAACTTAGAAATTCTTAAAAAAGCATTAAAAGATTCTGATTTAATTTAAAGTTGGTAATAATATGATTAAAGTAGCAGTAACTGGAGCTGCTGGAAGAATGGGCTCCGGTATTATTAGAAAAATCACTGAACAAGATGACATGGAAGTTGTTGCAGCTATTGAAATGCCTAACACTCCTCTTGCAGGTAAAGATGCAGGTATCCAAGCGGGAATCGATGAACTTGGCGTTCAAATTGTTGGTTCTGAAAAATTAGAGGAAGCTTTAAAATCCTCAGGTGCTGAAGTGTTGGTTGACTTCACTATTGCTCCTGCTGCAGCTGAAGCTATTAGGATTGCTACATCTTGCGGTGTAAATGTTGTTGTTGGAACCACTGGATTTACAGATGAACAAATGGAATCTAATGTTAAAAATGTTAAAGATAATAATGTTGGAGCAGTAATTTCTTCCAATATGGCTATTGGAGTAAATGTATTCTTCAATACCTTAAAAAAATTAGCTCCATTATTATATGATTATGATATCGAAATTATCGAAGCACATCACAACCAGAAAAAAGATGCTCCGTCCGGAACAGCTATGACTGCATTTGAAGTAATTGCTAAAGAACTTGACCGTGACCCTGAAGAAGTTGGAGTTTACGGAAGAAAAGGTTTGGTCGGCAAAAGAACTTCTGAAGAAATAGGTGTTCATGCTATTCGCGGTGGTGATATTGTCGGAGATCATACCGTGATGTTTGTTGGTGATGGTGAAAGACTAGAAATTAAACATCAAGCTCACACCAGGGAAGTATTCATCGCCGGTGTAATAAGGGCAATAAGATATGTTCCTACCGCTGAAAAAGGTGTTGTTAGTAGCATGAATGATGTTTTAGGATTAGAATAGGTGAGTTATATGGTAAAAGTGGGAGTACTTGGCGCAACTGGTATGGTAGGTCAAAGATTTATTCAATTGCTCGATAACCATCCAGATTTTGAGATTACAGCTTTAGCGGCATCTTCTCGTTCAGCTGGTAAAAGATATGAGGATGCTACTACCTGGTATTTGGATAATGAAATGCCAGAGTCTGTAAAAGATATCGTAGTGTGTGAAACTAATCCTGATGATATGGATAACGATGTGGATATTGTATTTTCATCCCTTCCAACAGAATTTGCAGCAAAAGTTGAAAAGGATTTTGCTCGTGACTATGTAGTTGCAAGTAATGCTAGTGCACATAGGATGAAGAAAAATATTCCATTAGTAATTCCTGAAGTCAATCCTGAGTATTTAGACATGATTGATGCTCAACAAAAGGAAAATAATTGGGACGGATTCATTGTAACCAACCCAAATTGTTCAACTATTGCATTGACTTTAACATTAAAACCTATTGTTGATAATTTTAATGTAAATTCAATTAGGGTATCAACCATGCAGGCTGTGTCTGGTGCAGGTTATAATGGGGTTCCCTCTATGGCTATTGTCGATAATCTTGTTCCATACATCGGCAGTGAAGAGGAAAAAATGGAAAGCGAAACCCTTCATTTGTTAGGTTCTTACGATGGTGAGAGTGTAATCAATGCGGATTTCAAATTGAGTGCATCATGTCATAGGGTACCTGTAATAGATGGTCATACCGAAGCAGTGTTTGTTGAGTTGGATAATGAGTTTGACATTGAAGATGTCAAAAGTAAAATGGCAAACTTCAAAGCATTGCCACAAGAACTAAATCTATTCTCAGCTCCTGAAAATCCAGTAATTGTCAAAGAAGAAAATGACAGGCCACAACCTCGTATGGATAGAAATGCCGGCAATGGTATGGCAGTTACTGTGGGAAGGTTGAGAAAAGACCAAGCATTTGATAATAGCTTTAAATATGTTCTTGTTGGACATAATACTATTCGTGGTGCTGCTGGAGCATCAATATTGAATGCTGAATTAATTAATGATAAAATACTCTAATTTTATCAATTTATTTTTTCTATTTTTTTTAAAATTTTCTAATTTTTCAATCTGTTTTCTTATTCTTTCTAGTTTTAATTATAGGATAATTTAAGGGTTTAATTTAAATAGTATGAAAATTATAATTTATATCAAGGAATTATATTGTACAATATATCAGAGTTTCGAATTTCATAAAAAATTATGAATTTGAACTCGATATCGGGATAAAATTTAAACTAAGGGATAGAATGGAAATAGGAATTGATGCTGAAAAAGATACTCTACAATCTTTAATTCGATCTTGCCTATTAGAGCTTAATAAATTAAAATATGACTTAACAGAGCTTGAAGTGGAACGGGCTAACGATAACACTCCACAGAGGATAAAAGAACTCGAAAAAGATATTGTAGATAAGGAAAAAGAAGTTTCTGTTATTAAATTCAAAGCAGAAGACGAAATTAACCTTTTGAAAAAACAACTCGATGAGAAGGATATTTTAATTAAAAATCAAGAGGACAGAATCTATGAATTAGATTATGTTAACAATTCACTTGATGAAATTAAGGAATACTTCGCAGAGCAATTAAGGGAATATAAGAAAAAAGAGTTATCCGACGTAAACGAAAGATTGAATGAATCTTTTAAGAGTATTGCTGAAAAAGAAGCAACTATTAATTCACTTTCAAGAACTATTGATGACTATAAAATCAAAGTCATCAAGCTTGAAAACAATGTTGAATCTCAAACTCAAATCATGGAACTTGAAAAAGAGATTGAACTTAAAAACAATGAGCTTCGCATTAAAGAAAGTGAAATTAATCAAAGAAATAGTGAATTGGATATCTTAAAACAGCAGACAATTCCTAAAGATGAATATATTTCTCTTCAAACTCAGTTTGAATCTGAAATTAGTGCAATGGATGCTGAAATAACTAACTTAAAACAAGATTCTATTCCTAAGGAAGACTATGACAGTCTTCAGTCTAATTTTGATAATGAAATTAAAAAGTTAGATAATCAAATTACTGTTCTTAAAGAAAGCACTATCCCTAAAGAGGAATATGTTAATCTTCAAACTAAGTTAGAGAATGAGATTTCCGCACGTAATAGTGAGCTTGAATACTTGAAAGAAAGATCTATTCCTAAAGAAGAGTATATTAATCTTCAAACTAAGTTAGAAAGTGAGATTTCTTCTCTTAATAGTGAACTTAAAGATGTAAAAGATAAATCTGTTCCTAAAGATGATTACATTAACCTTCAAACCAGATTTGACAATGAGATTTCCGCTCGTAATAGTGAGCTTGAATACTTGAAGGAAAGATCTGTTTCTAAAGATGAGTATATCACTCTTCAAAATAGATTAGAGAATGAGATTTCTGCTCGCAATACTGAAATCCAACACTTAAAAGAAAGTTCAGTTCCTAAAGAAGATTACATTACACTCAAATCTCAATTTGAATCTGAAATTAATTCAAGAGATAATGAGCTTCGTTACCTAAAAGAACAAACTGTTCCTAAAGAAGATTATTTAACTCTCCAAAATGAGTTAAACAGAAGAAATGATAAAATTAAAAGATTAGAAGAAATTAATAATTTCTTTAATGAGCTTCAAGAGGAACAAGAAGCTTATGAAACTCAAGAAACCACTCCACCTTTCAGGTTAGAGAAAAAACAAGGTAGATAATTCATATCTACTTAACTTTTTTTATTTTCATTCTTTTTAATTCCTTACATCTATCTGCCCTGATAAGTTTGATATTATTTTTCACCATGACATGATTTAATCAATTTTCCCTATTAAATTTTCAATGTTGGAAGCATCAGACTCAAAATAATAGGTTCGTTTTGCATTGATTTTGATACTTTTTTCTTAGGACCATATTCTCTTCAATCTTTTTCTTACTTTAATTTACTTTATACCATAAAGTATTTATATAACCTTAAACTCATGTATTAAGTAGAAAGGTTTAGTCAACACTATAAAAACTTATTTTCTCATGTTGATAATTAAACTGATCTAGTATTATTTTATGAAAAATTAAAAAGGTGATTATTAATGGCACAAGGACAACCAATTTTTATTTTACCTGAAGGTACTAACAGGTCTGTCGGTAGAGATGCACAAAGAAATAACATTTTAGCTGGTAAAGTATTAGCTGAAACTGTAAGAACTACTTTAGGTCCTAAAGGAATGGACAAAATGTTAGTTGACGGACTTGGAGATATTGTCGTAACTAACGACGGTGTAACTATCTTAAAAGAAATGGATATTGAACACCCTGCAGCAAAAATGCTCGTGGAAGTAGCAAAAACCCAAGAAGATGAAGTTGGAGACGGAACTACCACTGCAGTTATCATTGCTGGAGAATTACTCAAAAAATCTGAAACTTTACTCGATTCTGACATTCACCCAACTATCATTGCTATGGGATACAGAAAAGCAGCAGAAAAAGCTCAAGAAATCTTAGATGAAATCGCAATCGAAGATGTTGATTCCGAAACCTTAATGAAAGTAGCTATGACTGCAATGACTGGTAAAGGAACTGAAGCAGCACGTGAACCATTAGCAAAATTAATCGTAGATGCTGTAGAAGCTGTTGCTGACGATGATGGTGTTGACATTGACAACATTAAAATCGAGAAAAAAGACGGAGCTGTTGTTGAAGAATCCAACTTAGTTGAAGGTGTAATTGTAGACAAAGAAAGAGTACACCCAGGTATGCCATCTGAAATCAAAGATGCAAAAATCGCATTAGTCAACGCTCCTTTAGAAGTTAAAGAAACCGAAACCGATACTCAAATCACAATCACTGACCCTGCTCAAATGCAAGCTTTCATCGAACAAGAAGAAAAAATGGTCAAAGATATGGTTGATAAAATTGTTGCAGCAGGTGCTAACGTATTATTCGCACAAAAAGGTATTGACGACTTAGCACAACACTACTTATCCAAAGCTGGTGTTTTAGCAGTAAGAAGAGTTAAAAAATCTGACATTGAAAAATTATCCAGAGCTACCGGTGCAACCGTTGTCACTAACTTAGATGACTTAACCGCTGATGACTTAGGACAAGCTGGAATCGTAGAAGAAAGAAAAATCTCCGGCGATGACATGATCTTTGTCGAAGAATGCTCCGGTGCAAAATCCGTAACCTTATTCGTAAGAGGAAGTACCAAACACATTGTAGATGAAATTGTAAGAGCAATTGAAGACGCAATCGGTGTAGTTGCTGCTACCGTAGAAGACGACAAAGTTGTTGCAGGTGGAGGAGCTCCTGAAATCGCAATGGCTAAAAAACTCAAAGACTACGCAGAATCCATTTCTGGTAGAGAACAATTAGCTGTAAACGCATTCGCAGAAGCTTTAGAAATCGTACCAAAAACCTTAGCTGAAAACGCAGGTTTAGACAGCATCGACTCCTTAGTAGACTTAAGAGCAGCACAAGAAGAATCCGCTTACATGGGATTAGACGTATTCACTGGTGAAGTTGCAGACATGAAAGAAGCTGGCGTAATTGAACCAAAACGTGTCAAAAAACAAGCTATCCAATCTGCATCCGAAGCAGCTGAAATGATTTTAAGAATCGATGACGTAATTGCATCAACCAAAGGCCCAGAAGACATGGGTATGGACCCTTCCGCAATGGGCGGAATGCCTCCAATGATGTAAATATGAAGAAATTTTCATAATTTCTTTTCTTTTTTTATTTTTTTATGTACTCAAATAGACTTATTTTTAAAACATCACTCGATGATGAGATATTTTACTTGAAAGACACTATTTTAATTAACTTTAAACACAATCGTAATGGTGTTTCCACTTCGGAACTTAACGGTGGATATTGCGATAGGTATGATTCAGTTTTCAATCAGCATTTATCTCAGGAAAAGATTGATTATCTTGTTGACCATGATGTTTGTGACTACCTGATAAATGAATGTGGCTTAATGGATATTGATTCAAATTTTTCAACTGGTTTGATTACATTGGCTGAAATGAAGAATTCAAGCATAGTAACAAAATCATTTAAAAATGTTGAAGTGACAGCTATATCAACTGCTGGCGTTAGGACAAATGCTTCAAGAGCAGGTGATGTCGCATCATATTGGCAGGAAAATGGCGAGTTTCATTTCGGAACAATAAATATAATTCTGCTTTTGAATGTTAAATTATCCAAATCAACATTAATGGAAGCGTTCATGACTGCTACCGAAGCCAAGACAGTCGCCCTAAGTAACTTAAGGATTCCTTCACAGTATTCTAACGGTTATGCTACAGGAACTGGCACGGATGGTGTTTGTATTTTCTCAAATCTTGATTCCAATGATGAGGTCACTAATGCTGGTAAGCATTCAAAACTTGGTGAGCTAATCGGAAAATGTGTAATAGAATCTGTCACAAAAGCCATTGGAAAGCAGGTCTGGATTACAAATAATTCACAGTCACATGCTTTGGTTCGTTTAAACAGATATAAACTTGATATCAATGAGTTTTATGATAATTTGGATTGTGATAAATTCGAATTCATAAAACAATTGAAAATTGATGCTAAAAAACAGGATAATGTAGCAATCACCTCATCGGTTTTAAATCTGATTGATGAGGTCAATAATAATCTGATTAAAAAAGAGGATGCATTAGATTTGGCTAAAAAAATAGTAAAAGAAAATTGTAATAGTTATCCAATTAAAAAATTATTGGATTATTGGATAAACTATTTCATTCGGATGGATTAAAGCCGACTATGTCTCCATTATCTTTAACGATTTTTGCAATGGATTCTTCAGCAGCATTTAACTTATCATTGCAAACTTTGACAAGTTGCATTGCATTGTTAAATTCTTCAATAGCGTCATCTAAGGGAACATCTCCGTTTTCC